>Ga0172375_10009300_pt1 | contig 12992 bp, 8 predicted proteins | sample LakKiv1m_FD_114537 | JGI IMG/M metagenome (GOLD analysis project Ga0172375, IMG submission 114537) | Freshwater microbial communities from Kabuno Bay, South-Kivu, Congo - kab_092012_11.1m | ecosystem: Environmental > Aquatic > Freshwater > Lake | place: Democratic Republic of the Congo...
TATTGACGCGACAACTATGACTGCCGTCCGAGTCGTTCATGATAAATCCTCCTTTCCGCTGGTTGGATGCTGAATATCGCCACCACTATGGCGCATTCACCGCTGGTGGTCAAGCAACGGCGGGGGCGTAGGCACGAAGGCGCGCTTGCCGCCGCGTGATGGCCGCTGGAAAAAAACAGCTCCCTTATGGGAGCTTGATTCTTTCAAGAGCTATGCTTTCTATTGAAAAATTCTCCGATTAATGTAGAGGGGAACACCCTGTTTTTCATGCTCAGAAAGAGACCGAGAAATACTTGCGCGATCCCAATGCCGAAAAAGATGACATGCAGCGGATTGATCGCCCAAAGCACCGCGCACTGGATCACAATCCAAGCGACGAGCATCGCTCCCATCAAAGCACTGATCGCCTCATGATAGCGGGACCTCTTGAACACGAATATTCCAGATACGACATTGCCTACCCCAATCACGATAAGAAGAAAGAGGCCAGGAATAAGAAAATTGTGAAATGGGCCATACTTGAGCACATCTTTAGGCAAACCCATCGGCGCGTCGGGATTGAGCACCGCCCCTAATCCGCCACCTACCGCGCCCAGCCCAACAAACCAGTGCATTGCCACCATAAGTATGTAGAGTGCCCTCATGCAATATCTCCTGGAAATAAAATTTCGCGCATTCGCGAAGGGATTTTCTAAAGCATCGGGAGCCCGCAACTTTTTTATTTTATCTGCCGATTCATAGCGGTACACAACCGTGATGGAAAATCGCGATTTGATTCAGGGCAGTGCCATTTTTCTGTGTCAATATTGTCTGCTGCTTCAACATGTTTGGCAATCCCATAAATATAATTCTAATAGTCAAACACTGTGATTGCTACTCCATCGAAGCAGTAGCGATCTCCAAGGGAGGCGGCGTTACGATCCTTTCCCTTGAGAGTCGTGCCATCGATATAGAGCGATTTTCGCGACAATATATTCGCCTCCTGAACCCTCGTGGAGGCCCCTAAAATCGCGAACAATTCTGCATTGATTTAAGAGCACCCATGCAGGGCACAGTGAACGACTCCTGCAAGATTGCGTGGCGTGATCCTTAGCGCGGGGGAAGCCCTCCGCGATCGGCTTTGGCATTGACTATTTCCGTAAATTCATAGGTCACGAGGCCGGCGTCATCCACTTTCATGGAAACGCGCGAAAAGTCTACCATTTTGGTCATCGCCTTTTCGGCGTCTTTAAGCGAGAGGCCGGTTTCCGCGGCGATTTCCGTGATAGTGAGCACGCCGTGTTTTTTCACCGCAAGCTGAAGGATCTGGTGCTCGAGCGCCGTGCCTCGGAGCGCGCGCGTGCGGCGAGAGGCATTGCGCGAAGCAAGCGCCCAGTAGAGCGCCCCCGCCGCGATGAGCGCCAGCGGTATAAAAAAGAGGAACCCGGAAGGGGAGCCGCCTCCCAGAAAGTGCATCATTCCCATGCTTAGAGTATACTCACCAAGCTCGCGGGAAGTCCAACACTAGCGTTCTTTTAGCTGTGCCGCAATGAATTCGCTGCGCACCATAAAAGGTTGAGCATATTATCCGTGCTCGTGCCGGTGGTGGATGCCCGGGTAATGCTGGTGTCGGTGGGTAAGGGGTTCATGCGTGTGTTCGTGGATGTGCCGGAGGCGCGGGTCTGGATTTTCGTGGTGGGCGTGCGTGTGGTGGCCTCAACGTAGTTGAGAATCTTTTCACCCAAAGCTGGCGTCAACACTTCGTCCTCAAACAAAGACACAAAGAGTAGCCCGCAAGATAGCTCATGGTCGGGAGCGTGATAGACACCAGTACGATTCGAGAGATTGTATACTTGAGGGTAGACGAGCATCGCTCGATCTGCATGAAAGAATCGATTGTACGCATACATTTGGCGAACATCTTCGACAGAAGGAACTGGAGTTTTAAGGACTTTCCACTTCGTGTCCAGGATTAGCTTTGATTGTGGTGTTTCAATGATGATGTCTGGTCTGATAGTTTGTCGTTCCCAAAATCTCTTAGAGTTCTGCAGGTAGACTTTCCAGCCTCGCAAACGCGCAGCATGATGGACGAGTTTGCCTACATAGCTTTCGAAGAGGTCATTCATCTTGAAAAGGAGGGCTAAACTCTCTCGTTCACCAGGGATCTGCGCTGGAGAAAAATGCAAGAGGATAAGTCGAGCATACTCCATGGCTCGGACGTACCCTGCCGTTCTCCTATCTAAAACAAGGCTTCGAAGCAGACTCGCGACCTGGGCGGGAGCGCACGGATCTGGGTATGACTCTGATATTCTCTGGGTACGCTCCACGAGAGACGCTGAAATGGGCAAGTGTCGAAGTGCAGCGAGCGCGGCAGCGATGAGCCTATTGTGAGGGGTCGCTCTATCGTATACATCAAACTCGCAAAGCATGCTCTCTTTATGCACAAGAGATTCTAAGCTCGCATCAGCGATGATTTTGCCACTTGCTGACTGTCTGCGCTCTCGTATTCTCCGGTAGCCCTTCGCAAGCCCATGCCGGACAAGGATCTCCGCCTCATTCAGAAAATCGCGGATAAAGACTTCGAGCAAGTCGCTTTCTACCGATTCTCGGGAGAGGTAGCCGGCCTCATTGAGCGAAAGGTCATAGACGACGGAAAGCATGCGAAGAAAAGCAGTCGACCACTTCTTGAAAAGGGCTTCGGTGTCTGGTGTGCCTTGTGGCTCAGCTTTAGGCAGAATGTCCAGCACAAGGTCGCTCGTCGCGAAGGTTCCGACATATCCGTTGAGCTTGACGCTTTTAAGTCGAACCTGGAATGCTCCAAGTCTGCTCGTACGTTCGAAATGGTCGAGAGTTTCGAGGTCGCGCTCCAAGAGACCATCGCGACCAAGTATCAGCTCCCCTCCCTCGAAGGTCTTAATCCTCCGAATTTTCATAAATGCTCTTAAACGCTTGCAGATCCCACTCTTCTGGGCTGGAGAATTCATATTCCTGTTTATTGTCGAATCTGGTTTCGATATCTTCGTCAAAGTTGGCGAAATTGAGCGTTTCGGTCGCGGGCGCCACAAAAGCATTCCCGAGCACCAGACCGATTTTTACGGGATCGTTGTAGAAATACTCTCTAAGTAAAGGCAGGAGACTATCCCTGAAAACCCCTCTCAGGGCGATGAGCGGATCATCGGCGGCAGAAATTGAAAGGAAATAAGCGTGGCCAATCTGATGGTCTCGGTCAAGAAGTCGCGCAATCCGCCGGTTGATCGTGTCGAGGATAAGATTCAACTCTAGATCTGGTACGGCATACTCCCCTTCCGCGAGCAATGAAAGTTTGGGCGGCATTTCCTTAAACACAAATCTGCGCCGCAACGCGGTATCGAGAGCTTCCACGGAGCGATCTGCGGTGTTCATTGTGCCTACCACAAAGATATTCCTAGGGACTGAAAACATCGTGCGCGAATAGGGTAGCCTTGAGCTTGAGGAATTTGGAGCGCCTTCGCGCTTGTCTCCTTCAATCAGGGTGATAAGTTCGCCGAACACGCGCGCGATATTGCCGCGATTGATTTCATCGATGATGAAGATATATGCGTTGTCTGGATTGGCTCTCGCCTTGTCGCAGAATGCTTTGAAAATGCCATCTTCGATTGTGTATGTCAGGCCGTCGCCCTGTACCTTTGGCCTGATGCCCTCTATGAACTCTTCATAAGAGAAGGATTGGTGAAATGTAATAAACTCAACTCGACCCGCGTCAACCAAGATGCGATATCGACGTTTGATTTCATCAGCACTTTCCGTCGCGTATGAATCGAATTCCCGATTTTCCGCGAGCGATAGCGCAAAGCTGGAACAACTCCACGTCTTGCCAGTCCCTGGGGGGCCATAGAGAATATAGTTTCGCGGTCGATTATCATCTTCTGCTGACACTTCATCTACAACGGGTGGCTGAGCGGTTTCGCTGTTCACAATCAACGCATTTAATTTCGCAATATAGTCTTTATATGGAGTGATGTCGGTGAGCGTTTTCGCAACTATTGTCCCTCTTGGCTCAATGAAACTACCACGTTTGATCCACCGCACAGTTCTGATATTGGGATACTGGCTCCGCTCTGGCTCGTATCGGTATTCGGAATCAACGATGCCATATCCAAGATATTCACTGTTTCCGCGTTTTGGAATGACAATATCTCCGACTTTGATCACATTGGCAAATTCCCAGCATGCAAGAGCACTATTTTTAAAACTTGCTTCTGGCGCTTGATACACTTCCCTCATTTTTCTAACGACAGACTCTTTAGTGGGGTACGCTGATAAGTCGCCGAGTTCTGGCCACCAAAGTCCCATTATCCCTTCATCATAGAGAGTATCCCAGTAGATCGCGTTATTCCCTGGAGCATACATCCACCAAGTTACATCTTTTGAGATCGAGATTGGGGTTGGAGTAGACTCTGCCCTCCACTGCACACCAACATACAGGAAATTCTGGATTATCAGGTTGAGGTCATCTCCTGAAAAGCAATTGGGAGTAAGAGCTCCTCTATGCAAAGCCAAGAGCTCTTTATCATCCACGATGTAGGTGCGCTTTATTTCCTCTGCCAATTTCAGAAAATGCAGGTACTTTACTCCCGGTTTTGCTGTAGGAACCCCCAGGGCCTCACAAGTCTTTTTATAATATGAATCTTTATAGAGATAATGCCGCTCCGGATACCGCATGGCCAGGAAATACGACATCGTCCTTTCATCCTGTAGCGGGTTCTGCGATTTTCCAATGATCGACTCCAACTGCGGCTGAAGGGCGGACATGGCAGAGAGATACTCATCCATGCGCTCTTTTAAATCGCGCTTCTCATCAAGCAGATTGCGGAAAATATCTCGCGCGAGATCAGGGAAATGCTTGGAAACCGCCACCACATAGGATTTGGATAGCATAAAGAGGAGGTTCCCGGATTTGAGATTGGCGTGCACCATCATTCTGTAGAAATCAGAAGCATCGATATTCCAGTTCTCCTGGAAATGTTTGGTCGCTTCCCATTTATAGAGTTCATCTCGGTTCTGCGTCTCGCGGAGCCATTGCTTATAGTTCTCAACCAGTACTGATATATCGTTCATTATTTTATTCCTTTATTTTACATGATGCTTGAGTGTCATCACTGCATTTTATGTTACTCAATGGATTGCGTGCGCAATTTACGCATTCCAACCGCTGCTTTCATCCTAGCCCTTACCCCACCCCCAAATACTTCTCGAAGAAGCTCAGGAGCTTCGCGATGACGCCTTGCTTCTTGGCTTCCCGTCCGCCGCCGAAGCGTGAGACAGGCGGGAGGATCTTGTCGATGTCGGTGCCGGTGGTTTTGAGGGCGCCGTCGCGGAAGGAGCGGTCGATGAAGGTGCGGGTCTCGTCGTTCTTGAGCTTTTCGTCGTGGATGATGGTGCTGAGGTCGTGCTCTTTCTGGGCGTGCACGAAGCTGCGCCACTCTTCGTCGACTTTGGTGGAGGTGTTGACGGTGGCGATGAAGTGTTCGATGAGTTCTTTCTTGCTGCGCAGCTGGATGCTGGAGCCGACGGCTTTGTCGATGGCCACGAGGATGTTCTTGTCTTCGCAGCGGGAGTCGCGGTATTTGGCCACGAGCATGAGGATGTAGTCGATGTTGATTTCGACTTGGCGGATGAGTTCGATCTCGAAGACGAGGTCGTCGTTGATCTTCTCCTTCTCGGCGTTCTTGTCCTTGGTGAATTCCTGGTAGAGGTCGATGTAGACGCTCTGGTAGTCCTGGAAGTCGCGGTTTGAGAGGATTTCGTTGCCCGCGAAGGTGTCGAAGGCGGAGAGGATGTTCTTGAGGCGGAGGATGGCGCCAAAGACGCTGATAAAGTCTTTCTGGCGCTGTTCGCCGAGGATGCTCTGTCCGAGGGGGAACTGGTCGATGAGTTCGTCGATGAGCTCGGCGTAGCCTGCTTGGTGTTTGCCGTGTTCGTCGAAGCCGAAATAGTACGCTTCGTAACTCTTGAGGAGCACGATGCCGCCCGCGTCGCTGTCGCCAAAGAGGGCAATGGCTTTGTCCGTCTCGTTCTGCAGGTCGCGGAAGCAGACGATGTTGCCGAAGGTTTTTACGGAGTTGAGGATGCGGTTCGTGCGCGAGAATGCCTGGATGAGCCCGTGCTGTTTGAGGTTTTTGTCCACCCACAGGGTGTTGAGGGTGGTGGCGTCGAAGCCCGTGAGGAACATGTTGACCACGACGAGGAGGTCCACTTCGCGCTTTTTCATGCGCTCGGAGAGGTTTTTGTAGTAGTTCTCGAACTTGTCGGAGGAGGTGTCGTAGTTCGTGCTGAAATCGGCGTTGTAGTCGGCGATGGCGGACTCGAGGAAGTCGCGGGAGGTTTTGTCGAGGCTGTCGGTGTCGAAGTCTTCGTCGGCCACCACGTCTTCGGGGTCGTCTTCGTTGATGCTGTAACTGTAGATCGTGGCGATGTTGAGCGTGCGCCCGCGCTCGGCGAGCTGGCGCTTGAGTTCGGTGTAGTATTTCATCGCCACCGGAATCGAGGAGACGGCGAGAATCGAGTTGAAGCCCGCGACGCGCTGGCCCTGGAGCGAGTAGAAGGCGTTGCGCTTGGTTTTCTGGTCGAAGTGCTCAAGGATGTACGCCACCACTTCCCGGATGCGCCTGGGATCCGCCAGGGCACGCTCCGTGTCGATGGCCGACACGTCTTTGTCCTTCACCTCGTCTTTCATCTTTACGGTGTTGATGTAGTCGATGCGGAAGGGCAGCACGTTGCCGTCGTTGATCGCGTCGACAATGGTGTAGGTGTGGAGCTGGTCGCCGAAGGCCTGGGCGGTGGTTCTCAGGCTGGGGTTGCCGCCTGAGCCCGCGTTTACCGCGAAGATCGGCGTGCCCGTAAAGCCGAAGAGGTGGTAGTTCTTGAACGCCTTCACGATGGCGGTGTGCATGTCGCCGAACTGGGAGCGGTGGCACTCGTCGAAGATAAGCACCACGTGCTTTTTATAGATCTCGTGGCTTTTGTTCTTTGCCACGAAGATTTCCAGCTTCTGGATGGTGGTGATGATGATGCGCGCGCTGTCATCTTCGAGCTGGCGCTGGAGGATTCTCGTCGATGTATTGCTGTTCGCCGCGCCCTTCTGGAAGCGTTCGTACTCCTTCATCGTTTGGTAGTCGAGATCCTTGCGGTCCACCACGAAGAGCACCTTGTCGATGTAGGGGAGTTCCGTGGCGAGCTGCGCGGTCTTGAAGGAGGTGAGTGTTTTCCCCGAGCCCGTGGTGTGCCAGATGAAGCCGCCCGCGTCGATGGTGCCGGTCTTCTTGTAGTTGTTTGAGATTTCGATGCGCGAGAGGATGCGCTCTGTCGCCGCGATCTGGTAGGGTCGCATGACGAGGAGGCTCTCTTCCGAGGTGAACACGCAGTACTTCGTGAGCACATTGAGGAGTGTGTGCTTGGCGAGGAAGGTGCGCGTAAAGTCCACGAGGTCGGGAATGGTCTTGTTCTTGCCGTCCGCCCAAGAGGAAGTGAACTCGAAGCTGTTGCTCGTCTTCTTGCTCGCGCGCCGCGATGACTCGCCCGTTTCCCTGATGTGGCTCGCGCGGGTAGTGTTGGAGTAGTACTTCGTGTGCGTGCCGTTCGAGATGATGAAGATCTGCGCATACTCAAAGAGGCCGCTCGCGGCCCAGAAGCTATCGCGCTGGTAGCGGTTGATCTGGTTGAAGGCTTCTCGGAGCGCGACACCCCGGCGCTTGAGCTCCACATGCACCATGGGAAGTCCGTTTACGAGAATGGTGACGTCGTAGCGCGTGTCGTGGGCGCCGGAGCTCTCTTCATACTGATTGATGACCTGCAGGCGATTGTTGTGGATGTGTTTCTTGTCGATGAGGGCGATATTCTTGGTCGAGCCATCGTCGCGCCGGAGATTGAGCACATGGTCGGCCTGAATCTTGCGGGTTTTCTCGACGATTCCTTCGTTACCGCTCGCGAGCTGCTCCTCGAAGAAGCGCGTCCACTCGCTGTCCGAGAAGCGGTAGCCGTTGAGTGTAGCGAGCTGCTCGCGCAGATTGGCGACAAGGGCAGCTTCGTCGTGGATGCGCAGGTACTCGTAGCCCTGCGTCTCAAGCAGATGCATGAACTCGCGCTCGAGCTCGGCCTCGCTCTGGTAGAAGTCCTGCCGCCCGTACTCCGCCACATACTCCGCCACCACGGTGCTCTCGTCGGTGGACACCACGATATTGTAGGAACTCATGCGCCCTTCTTTTTAAACGTGAGGAGCTTGTCGCGGTAGTACTCGTACTGCTTCCGCCGTAATTCGATTTCACGGGGAAGTCCTTCAGTTATAGAGGTGGTGAGTGCATCTAATTTATCTAAAATAGAACTAATACGGGCTTGTTCATCAAGGGATTTTTTAGAATCATTAGGGAATGGGATAGGAATAAATAATTTTTTCATTAGCGTATTTGAACTCAAATTTGGTTGAGCACCGCCACCAGCTAAAACATACATTGCTTCATTTTTTGACAGGAGAAAGTGATATAGATAGCGGTTATTGAGATGCTCTTTATATGGAACAAATTTTCCTACTCGTTGGTTTAGATAAGCTACGTTTTCTAGGTTATAACAGCCAATTTTTCCAGTTGTTGCACCTGACATTGCAAGTAGAATATCGCCTTTTTTTACCATGTAATTATAAGTATCTTCTGTGTAATCTAATGGATCAAAATATTTAACATCGGCCAAATCAACAACAGAGCCATTAATGTTTGTTATTCGTATAATTGGATAGCCGCTTTCCCTAAATTGATTGCTTTTGAACGCAAATCCATTCTTATAATCACACACCTCCCCCAATGGCTTCCACTCCGCTACCCCCTCTTTAAAGGCAAACAACTGATCTCGGTAGTAGTTATATTGCCTTTTTCGCGCGGTAAGCTCTGCGGTAAGCTCTGCGGTAAGCTCTGCGGTAAGCTCGGTGAAGGTGTCGAGAATCCGCACGATTTCGCGCTGGATGGGGAGAGGAGGAAGAGGAATCGATATTTTATTCAATACTGATTGGGTCAAACTTGGCACGCCACCAGAAGTATTAAGCTTTTCTACATGCTGTGTTTGTAAAAAGTAAAAAACAAATTTTGGCTCAACCATTTCGGTATTGATTTCTGTGTAAAAAATTGTATCAACCGTCCAAAATGGTACATCAACATAATACAGTTTATCGAGAGATCCTTTTCTTGGAATAAGTACAGAAGGTTTGTTATACGCATATTGATCTACAGATGTCATGATCCCACCAGAACCATAAACGGGGATATTGCCCTCTTTTAAACTTTTATAATCCTTTCCGTTTCGGATAGTTAATATCTGGTTTAGCTCTTTAAATTCCACCCCATCCGGGCAGAGTTCCGCGATCAGCTCGTCGAGCCTAGTCATGCCCCCACCTCAATCTCCGCGACAATCTTCGCGATCTCGACGCGCAGCGCTTGCTCGCGCGAGACGATTTCCTCGATCTCAGCGTTGAGCGCCGCGATGTCGACCGCCTCGCGCGTGTCCTCCTGGTCCACGTAGGTCGAGACCGAGAGGTTGTAGTCCTGCGCCGCGATGTCGCTGTTGGGCACGAGCTTGGCGAAATGGTCGCGCGCGGAGCGTGCGGTAAAGGCGGCCAGAATCGTTTCGATGTTCGCCTGCGTGAGCTTGTTGTTGTTGGTGACCTTGACGCACTCTTTGGAGGCGTCGATGAAGAGCGTGCTGTTCTCGGCCTTGGACCGCTTGAGCACCATGATGCAGGTGGCGATGGAGGTGCCGAAGAAGAGGTTGTCCGGCAGCTGGATCACGCAGTCGACAAAGTTGTTGTCGATGAGGTACTGGCGGATTTTACGCTCCGCGCCGCCCCGGTACATAACGCCAGGAAAGCAGACGATGGCCGCCGTGCCGTTTGTGGCAAGCCAGGCGAGGCAGTGCATGATGAATGCCAGATCCGCCTTCGACTTCGGCGCGAGCACGCCCGCGGGCGAAAAACGCTGATCGTTGATAAGAAGCGGATTGCTGTCGCCCTCCCAATGGATGGAGTACGGGGGATTGGACACGATGGCCTCGAAGGGTTCATCGTCCCAGTGCAGGGGATCGGTGAGCGTGTCGCCGTGCCCGATGTCGAACTTATCGTAGTCGATGTCGTGGAGGAACATGTTGATGCGGCAGAGGTTGTAGGTGGTGATGTTGATCTCCTGCCCGAAGAAACCCTGCCGCACGTTCTCCTTGCCCAGGAGCTTGGCTGCCTTGAGAAGCAGCGAGCCTGAGCCGCACGCAGGGTCGTAGACCTTGTTCACCTCGGTTTTGCCCGCAAGCGCGAGGCGCGTCAGGAGCTCCGACACTTCCTGCGGCGTGAAGAACTCACCGCCCGACTTGCCCGCGTTCGAGGCGTACATGCCCATGAGGAACTCGTAGGCGTCGCCGAAGGCGTCGATCGTATTGTCCTTGTAATCGCCGAGCTTCATCTCGCCCACGCCGTTCATGAGCTTGACGAGCCGCTCGTTGCGCTTCTTCACCGACGGGCCGAGCTTGTTGCTGTTCACATCGATATCGTCGAAAAGGCCCTTGAAGTCGTCTTCGCTCGGACTGCCCTGCGCCGAACTCTCGATGTTGCGGAAGACCTTTTCGAGCGTTTCGTTCAGGTTCTCGTCGCTCGAGGCTCTCGCGCGCACATTCTCAAAGAGCTCGCTCGGCAGCATGAAGAAGCCCCGCGTCTGCACCAGGTCCGCCCTCGCCTCCTCAGCCTCGCGGTCCGAAAGCGCCGCGTAGTTGAAATCGCTCGAGCCTGAATCACGCTCGCCCTGATTCACGTAGTTCGTCAGATTTTCCGAAATATAACGATAGAACAGCATCCCGAGGACATACTGCTTGAAGTCCCAGCCATCGACACTGCCCCGAAGGTCATTCGCGATGCTCCAAATTGTCCTGTGGAGCTCCGCGCGCTCCTGCTCTTTCCTCGCATCCATCGGGGAGGCTCCTTTTCGTGATTGTTTGCGGTTTCGATTCCACTCTATCCCGCTTGGGGGTTGGTGTCAAATAATGGGGGCGGCTGTGTCCACCCAATGCTGCAGCTGCATATCTTTGCGGCATTCATCGTTTGAAGAGCTTATAGTATCCACAGTAGAGTCAAATCCAAAAAACCATTACAATTTGAAAGAATTACTATGACATTACCTATTGCGATTGAAGACTTATTGAGTGCTCGAACCGTTGAATCAGACCGCCTTGAATTCAAGGAGGGATGGAATCCAGATAAGGTCTATCAGAGTATTTGTGCCTTTGCGAATGACTTTGAAAATATCGGTGGCGGATATATCCTTGTTGGGGTAGCAGAGAAAGAAGGACAAGCAGTGCGTCCTGTTCGCGGATTAAATACAAGCGAACTTGCATCTATTCAAAAGGAGATGATCGGCTTTAATAACATGATCCATCCGCCCTACGCTCCACGTTTGTCTATTGAACATGTGGATGATAAGGATATTTTGGTCATATGGATTCCAGCAGGCGATGATCGCCCCTATGAAGTTCCTGAGTCTATAAAATCAAAACAAAAAATATGGAAACACTACATTCGGCGATACGCGAGCACTATTGAAGCAAGAAATAACGATAAAGATGAATTGTTGGCACTCACGAATCGAACTCCTTTTGATGATCGGCCAAATGCTCAAGCTAAAATAAATGACATTGATATAGTATTGATTAGAGATTTCTTACGAAAAGCCGAGAGCTTGCTTGCCGAAGAAATGAAGAATTTAAACATTGAAAAAGTCCTCAATCGAATGAATCTCCTCGTTGGTCCACCTGAGTATCAAAGACTTCGAAACGTAGCCCTTATGCTCTTCAATGAAACTCCTGAGCGTTTTTTCCCTTACTCCTACATTGATATAGTCGATTTTAGACATGGAGAAGGAGATCGCACCTTTTCCGAGAAACGCTGTTACGGTCCAATGCAGAGCCAAATCAAACAAGCCCTCGATTATTTCCAGTCATCGGTGATAATAGAAAGGGTTATCAAACTGCCAAATCAAGCGGAAGCTATTAGGGTCTGGAACTACCCATACAGGGTGGTAGAGGAAATTCTCGTCAACTCTGTTTACCATCGGGATTATCAGGAACACGAGCCAATTACAGTACGTATTGAGTCTGATAAGGTTCGGATATACAATCTTGGGGGACTCGATAGATCTATCAAACTTGAAGATCTTCTTTCAGGAAAAGCAATTCCGAGGCGTTACAGAAATCGACGCTTGGGGGACTTCCTCAAGGAAATGAGACTCGCCGAAGGTAGATTAACTGGAATTCAGCTCATTAATAAGACGCTCGCACAGAATGGCTCACCAGCACCACATTTTGAAACTGACAGCGAACGGACTTGGTTCAGTGTGATGCTCTATATTAATCCTGCCTTTATTGAGTCCATTTCGCCGATCGGAGCAACTGCTGGCATTTTAGACGGAAATTATATTATTCCTATACTGAGCAAGGAATTGCAAGCCAACGACCAAGCCAACGACCAAGCCAACGACCAAGCCAACGACCAAGCCAACGACCAAGCCAACGACCATTTTGTTCTCGAAAAAATGGCTAAGCTCATTTTATTCTGCGCGGAGTCGGATAAAAAACGCGATGATCTCCTCGAGCATGTGGGCTTAAAGCGACATGCTGATGCGATTAAACGATATATTGAACCGCTTGAACGCATAGGCTGGCTTGAAAAAACGATCCCTGAAAAGCCTACAAGCCCTCTGCAAAAATATAAGCTTGGTGAAAAGGTAAAAGCAATATTGAATACAAGAAAACCATAAAGAAGCCAAGAAGATACTGTATTGCTAGACTACAACAGACTTGATCAAGATTCCCCTTCAGAACACTCCACCGCAAATAAAAAGGCCGCCAGGAAATTCCTGGCGGCCTTCATTTTCGTTATAGCAGGGGGAGGACTCGAACCTCCGACCTCCGGGTTATGAGCCCGACGAGCTGCCAACTGCTCTACCCTGCGTCGCGAA
>Ga0172375_10009302_pt1 | contig 12991 bp, 10 predicted proteins | sample LakKiv1m_FD_114537 | JGI IMG/M metagenome (GOLD analysis project Ga0172375, IMG submission 114537) | Freshwater microbial communities from Kabuno Bay, South-Kivu, Congo - kab_092012_11.1m | ecosystem: Environmental > Aquatic > Freshwater > Lake | place: Democratic Republic of the Congo...
CCGGGGTACTGGACCTTGACCGCCACGTCGCGCTCCGCGCCGTCGCCGACGTGGTCGCGCCACCGGCCGCGGTGCACCTGCCCGATCGAGGCCGCGGCCGTGGGTGCACCGTCGAGCCAGACCAGCCGCTCCCTCCAGTCCGCACCGAGGTGGGTGGTGAGCTGCTCGCGGACGGTCGCGGTCGGCATCGGCGGGGCGGAGTCCTGCAGGGCGGTGAGGTGCTCGCGGTAGGGGGCGGCGACCTCGTCCGGGAGCGCCGACTCCAGGACGCTGAGGGCCTGGCCGAACTTCATCGCCCCGCCCTTGAGCTCGCCGAGCGTGCGGAAGAGCTGCTCGGCGGTGCGCTGCTGCATCTCGCTCAGCACCGCGTCGGCGGGCTTGCCGCCGAGCCGCTTGCCGAGACCCATCGCCTGGCGGCCGGCGTACCCGAGGGGGAGGGCGGCGAGGCGGGCCGTACGGGCGGCGGCCTTGCGGGGGAGCTCGGTCATGGTTCCCATTGTCCCTGACCGCACACAATCGCGTGACCTGGCGCACGATCGCTCGTTGACCGAGCAATGACCTCGACCTCTCGGGAGGAACACGTGCGATCCACGGCGCGTCTCAAGCCACTGCTCGCCTGCGCGGCGAGCGTCCTCGCCGCCTCGGCGTCCTTCGCCGTCGGCGGCACCGCATCTGCCGCCGAGCCCTCGGCGCAGGCAGGAGTCTCCGACTTCCTCGCCGGCCAGCTCACCGGCCTCACGGGCACGACCACCGTGATGGTGCACGGCACCTCGATCGCCGCGGCCCGGCAGGCCGTGACGGCGACCGGCATGACCAAGAGGGGCGAGTTCGAGCGCATCGGCGTCGTCATCGCCAAGGCGTCGAAGAGCCAGATCCAGGCCGTACGCAGTGCCCCGGGCGTGACCTACGTCGAGGGCGGCGCGCAGCCGATCGACTTCTTCCAGGAGACGTCCAACACCGCGACCCGCGGCGCGGAGGCTGCCGCCACGCTCACCGGCGCCGACGGATCGGCTCTCACCGGCAGGGGCGTCAGCGTCGCGGTGATCGACTCGGGCATCGACCCCACCCACCCCTACTTCGAGGAGGCCGACGGCTCGAGCGCCGTCGTCGCCAACCTCAAGGCGATCTGCGCACCCCTGGGCGAGCTGTGCACGGTCCAGCGGGTGCCCGGCTCCGTCGACACCGACACCCTCTCCGTCGGCGGCCACGGCACCCACGTGAGCGGCATCGTCGCCGGCCGTCCGACCACGCTGACCGACGGTGGAGAGCTCCAGGGCGCGGCCCCGGACGCCAAGCTGGTGTCGATCTCCACGGGCGCCGGCCTCGTGATCGTCGGTGCCGACTCCGCGCTCAACTGGGTGCTCGAGAACCACGAGGCGCCCTGCGGCGCCGGCGTGCCGGCCTCGACCTGCCCGCCGATCAAGGTCACCAACAACTCCTACGGCCCCTCCGGCGGCGGCGAGTTCGACCCCGAGTCGGCCACGGTCAAGCTCCAGCGCGCGCTCGCGGCCGAGGGCGTCGTCACCGTCTGGGCCGCCGGCAACGACGGCGGGGACGGCTCGGAGAGCCTGACCAACCCGCCCGGCCAGGACCCGACCGGCGGCATCCTCTCCGTCGCGTCCTACTACGACCAGGACACCGGCACCCGTGACGGCGTGGTCTCCGACTACAGCTCGCGCGGACTCGCCACCGACGCCTCGACGTGGCCCGACATCTCCGCCCCCGGCGAGAACATCACGTCCTCGTGCCGCCTCTACCTGGCGATCTGCTCCACCGGCCTCGACTTCCGCAACGGTCCCGGCGCGCTCGACCTCGGCACGTTCAACACGATCAGCGGCACCTCGATGGCGGCACCGCACGTCGCCGGGATCGTCGCGCAGCTGTTCCAGGCCGACCCGTCCGCCACTCCCGCCGACATCGAGCGGGCGTTGAAGGTCTCGGCGCACAAGTTCACCGACGGCGCCGGCTACGAGACCGGCGACCTCGGGACCACGTCGTACGACAAGGGCCACGGCCTCGTCGACGTCGTGGCCGCAGTCGCGGCCCTGGGGTGAGCACCTCCTCACCACAGGGCTGAGCCAGGTCCTCCGGGGGAGGGCCGTCGTGCAACAGGGGCACGACGGTGAGGGCGGGCGGGAGCAGGGGCTCCCGCCCGCCTCTGGTTTGCTCAGGCCCCATGGAGATCGAGTTCACCGGCGAGGTGGTGGAGTGGCGCGGTCCCGCGCCGTACGTGTTCGTCCCCCTCCCGCCCGACGCAGCGGACCTCGTCGACGAGGTCAAGGCCGAGGTCGCCTACTGGGGCGTCGTCCCGGTGCGTGCCGAGATCGGCGGCACCGGGTTCACCACCGCGATGTTCCCCCGCGACGACACGTGGTTCCTCCCGCTGAAGGCCGCCGTCCGCCGGGCCGAGGGTGTCGAGCTCGGCGACGTGGTCGGCGTCCGGATGCGGGTGGGCCGCGAGGACTGAGCGCCGCACCGTGCTGAACCGGTGTCACCAATTCAGCAGAAACACCCACCTGCCCGCCGCGGCTGTGGAAGCGTCCTCGCTGTCAGCAACGGGGATCGACGGATCGGGTTTCACGGGTGGACACACATGCACCGACGTTCACGGCGGCCGCCACCCGGAGGACGGTCGTCGCGGCCGGCGTCGCGACGGTGGCGACCATCGCGGCCCCCGACGTCGCCGAGGCGGCCCGGGCACCGAGGCGGGCACGGTTCGAGAAGCTGGTCGGTGAGACGTTCGAGGCCACCCTCGACGGCCGCCGCGTGAGGCTGCGCCTCGACGCCGTGCAGGACGCGGCGTTCCGGCCTCCGCGCCTGCGCGGCAAGCGCCTGGCGAAGTGGCGGCGGAAGTCCTACGTCCTGGTCTTCAGCACCCGTGGGTCGCTGGACCAGGGCACCTGGCGGCTCCGCTCGCGTCGTACACGTCGCTTCCGGGTGTTCCTCGTGCCCGGTCCGGGGCCGGGCAAGCGGACGATCGTCACCGCGTCGTTCAACGGATGGAGGGGCCGATGACCGTCTACGTCGGATCGATTCGCCTGTTCGCGGGGAACTTCGAGCCGGTCGGCTGGATGTTCTGCGACGGCAGGCTGCTGCCGATCTCCGAGTACGACACGCTGTTCAACCTGATCGGCACGACCTACGGCGGCGACGGGCAGAGCACGTTCGCCCTGCCCGACCTCCGCTCGCGGGTCCCGGTCCACCAGGGCTCCGGTGCCGGCACGTCCACCGTCCTCGGTGAGGCGGGCGGCGTCGAGGCGGTCACGCTGTCGGTCGCGCAGCTCCCGGCGCACACCCACCCGCAGCTGGTGTCGTCGACGACGGCGAGCAGTCGGTCGGCGGTCGGCGGCATCCCCGCCGGCGCTCCGTCCGAGGCGGTGTGGACGACCGGCGTCGCGACGGAGGCGTCCGGACAGACGACGTCCGTGGGTGGGTCGCAGCCCCACGACAACATGCAGCCCTACCTGGGCATCAACTACATCATCTCGCTCTTCGGCCTCTACCCGTCGCCGACCTGATCCCTGAGGACGTCCCATGGCTCGCGATCCGTTCGTGGCGGAGATCGCGCTGTTCCCGTTCACCTTCTGCCCCAGTGGGTGGGCCTGGTGCAACGGCCAGCTGCTCCCCATCTCGCAGAACACCGCGCTCTTCTCGCTGCTGGGCACGACCTATGGCGGTGACGGCAAGAGCACCTTCGCGCTGCCCGACCTCAACGGCCGGGTCCCGCTCCAGACGGGGCAGGGCCCGGGGCTCTCGCAGCGCTTCCTGGGTGAGACGGGCGGCGGCGAGACCGTGACGTTGATGGAGGTGGAGATCCCGGCGCACTCCCACACCGTCCAGGTCTCGACGTCCGACGCGGTGACGGCCAACCCGGTCACCGCGGTGCCGGGGACGTCCGAGGTGCCGATCTACCACTCGAGCGGTGAGCCGACCCACGCGTTGGTGCCGGCCGGGGGAGACCAGCCGCACAACAACCTGCAGCCCTACCTGACCCTCCACTACGCGATCGCCCTCCAGGGCATCTACCCGCCCCGGAGCTGAGAGGCCGACGATGTACGAACCCATCCTGTCCGAGATCCAGTGGGTCTCCTTCAGCTTCGCGCCCAAGGGCTGGGCCCTGTGCAACGGCCAGCTGCTCCCGATCAACCAGAACCAGGCCCTCTTCTCGCTGCTCGGCACCACCTACGGCGGCAACGGCCAGACCACCTTCGCCCTGCCCGACCTGCGCAGCCGGGTCGCCATGGGCGTCGACCAGACGCGTCACCCCCTCGGTGAGCGGGGTGGCGAGACCGCGCACACGCTCTCGCCGGACGAGATCCCGTACCACACCCACCGCACGAGGGTCAGCGACCACCGCGGCACCACGGGGGACCCGGGAAGCCCGGCGGGCGTCGCGTTCGCCAGCGGGGAGCGCGTCTACGCCGCCCCCGCCGCCGCGACCGGCGCCTTCCACCCGTCCGTCGTCGCGAACGTCGGAGGCAGCCAGCCGCACACCAACGTGCAGCCCTTCCTCGGTCTCACCGCGATCATCGCGCTCCAGGGCATCTTCCCCTCGCCCACCTGAGCCGCTCCCTCCCGCTCGCCCCTCCTCCACCAAGGACTCCCGTGCCCCTCCGCCACCAGCTCGCGCCCGTCATGGCACTGGCCCTCGTCGCCTCGGTCCCCAGCCTGCTCGGCGCGCCGGCCGCACACGCCGGTGCGCTCGGCCCGGGCGAGACCGTGATCTCGGCGACGACGACGAGCGACGGCGTCGGCGAGTCCGTGCTGGCCTCCCTGCCCGACGGCCGCACGCTCGCGGTGTGGGAGGGTGTGCGCCGCATCGCCAGCGGCACCGCCCAGGGCGCCAAGCGCGAGATCTTCGGCCGCGTGCTGGACAGCGACGGCGTCGCCGAGGGCGCTCCGGTGCTGCTCGCCCGGATGGGCACCGCGGACGACGCCACCCAGGACGCGGCCGACCCCGCGGTGGCCACCCTGCCCGGCGGTCGTGTCGCCCTCGTGTTCGCCGGCGACGCCCGGGCCGACACGGCTGGCGCACCGACCCCCGTCGACACCACCAGCTGGCAGGTCCAGGCCGCTGTGGTCGATCCCGCCGCGCTGGGGCTGGTCACCCCGGTCCCCGTCACGGACGTCGCCCCCGGCGACCCGTCGTACGACCAGCAGCACCCCGACGTCACGGTGGACCACGGCCTGCTCCGCGTCGTGTGGGACGGCGACACCCCTGGCACGGGCGAGGGCCAGAGCCACGTGTGGACCGCACAGCTGCCGCTGGACCTGTCGGCCGTCTCGACGCCGGTGCGGGTGAGTCCCGCCGCTCCGACCGGCGCGGCGTACGACCACACGCGTCCGCGGGTCGCGTCGGTGACCTCCGGGGCCGCGAGCTCGGTGGTCGTGTGGGAGGGGATCGGGAGCGTCGACTCCGCAGGGCCCGTGCGTCGCGTGCGGGGGGCCCGCGTCGACGACACCTCCGTCAGCTCGCTCGACCTCGGCGGCACGTCGTCCCCGGCGTCGTCGGGCGAGGAGCTCGCCCCCGACGTCGCGGCCGGTGCGTCGACCTACGAGGTGGTCTGGTCGTCCAACGCCGACGGCACCTACCGCGTCCACGGCGTCGGCCTCCACGCGGGCGGCGACACCCGTCGCGCGGCCGCCGCGCTGACCGGCGGGCACGACACGTGGCCCTCGGTGGCGCTCGACGCCAGCCAGCCGGGCCATTTCCTCGTCGACTTCTCGCGCCGCACCTCGACCGCCGGCACCGGCCACTACGAGGTCCTCTCGGGGCGCTTCGACAGTGCGGGAACCCGCCTCGAGCCGTTCAGCCAGGTGAGCACCACCGACGGGGACGTGTCCTACGACAACGCCGAGTCGATGCGCCCGGCCGTCGTCGCGCACGGCAACGGCGCGGTGCAGCACGCCTGGTCGCGCGTGCGGGGCAACGGCAGCCCCGGGGTCGCCGTGCGCCGCTCCGCGGCCCTCGTCGACCTCAGGGTCACCCTGTCCGTGACCCCGGCGCGACCGGCCCCCGCCCGCGCGGGGACCAACCCCGCCGACGAGGTGACGGTCACCCTCGGCTACGCGAACCGGGCTGTCAGCGCCGGCTCGGCCCCGACCCGGGTCGCCCTCACCTTCCCCGGGTTCACCCCGTCGGGCTCGACGGTCACCGGCCCGGTCGTCGAGTCCTCGCCGCTGGTGTGGACGGCGACCTCGTTGTCGCCGGGGACCTCCGGCACGGTCACCGTCACCGGCACCATGGACGCCGCCGCGGAGGGTGCGATCCGCACCGCGACCGCCACCGTCGCGGCGACCGTGCTGGTCGTCGACGACCCCGCCACCGACAACACCGCGACCGCCGGCGTGACGATCGACCACCCGCCCGCCGTCACCGGCATCACTCGTCTCGACCCCTCGCCCAGCCGCACCGCCGTGCGCTGGCGCGTCGACTTCGACCAGGCGGTCACGGGTCTCGACGCCGCCGACACCACGCTGGTCCCGACCGGGGTCACGGGGGCGTCGGTCACCGGCGTCACCTGCGCGGGAACCTCCTGCACGGTCACCGCCTCCGCGACGGGCGTCGGCACCCTCGCCCTGCGCATCCCGGCCTCCGCGACCGCGCAGGACGCCACCGGCAAGTCGCTCGCCACCGGCAACCTCCCGTTCGACGGTCCCGGCTACGCCATCGACACGGTGGCCCCGACGGTCACCGCCACCGGGCTCGGCCCGGACCCGACCAACGCTGCGCAGGTGCAGTTCCGCCTCGACTTCAGCGAGCCGGTGACCCCGCCGGTCGCGGGCCGGCTGGACGTCGACAACGGCACCGTGGACGCGATCTCCCCCGTGGGCGGTTCCTCGCCGGCCGCCTCGTGGACCGTGCAGGTCGTCCCCGACGGAGACGGTGCCGTCGCGCTGACCCCGACCGCGGGCGCGGCCGCCGACGCCGCAGGCAACGAGAGCGTCGCCGGCAGCCCGGCGACCCGCACCTCGGACCGTACGGCTCCCGTGGTCACGCTCTCCGGCCCCGCCGGCCCCCAGCGCGACGCCTACGACGTCACCGTGGACGCGAGCGAGCCCGTCAGCGGCCTGACCGCCGGCGACTTCACCGTCACCGGTGGTGCGGTGGACTCCCTGACGGGCAGCGGTCCGTGGACCGTGCGCGTCGCTCCCGACACCGAGGGCCCGGTCGTGCTGCGGCTGCCCGCGGACTCCGTCACGGACGCCGCCGGCAACGGCAACGCCCTCGCGACGGCCACCACGACCTACGACGTCACCCGCCCCGGTGTCACCGTCTCCTCCGCGGCCGGCGACCCGACGGGAGACAACCCGATCGGCTTCACCCTGACCTTCACCGAGCCCGTCTCGGGTCTCACCGTCGACGAGCTGACGGTCACCGGCGGCAGCGCGACCCTGTCCGGGTCCGGCGCGAGCCGCACCGTGCTGGTGACTCCGGACGCCGACGGCCCGGTGTCGGTCGCCGTGCCCGCGGACGTCGCGACCGACGCCGCCGGCAACGCCAACACCGCCGGCGCCGCGGTCACCCGCACCTACGACGTCACCGGGCCGACGCCGCAGGTCACCACGACCACCCCCTCGCCGACCAGTGCGGCGTCCTTCCCCGTGACCGTCACCTGGCCCGAGGACGTCGTCGGCTTCACCCAGGACGACGTGGAGGTGACCGGCGGCACGGCGGCGGACTTCGCCGCCGTCGACGCGACCACGTTCACCGTGACCGTCACGCCGCTGGGCGACGGGACCGTCGGCGTCGCGGTGCCGGCCGGTGCCGCCGAGGACCTGGCCGGCAACTCCTCGCTCGCGGCCACGTCCCTCGAGGTCGAGTCGGACCGCACCGCGCCGACGGTGGTCCTGGACTCCGCGGCGGGCGACCCGACCCGCAGCGCCGCCATCACCGTGGACGTGACCTTCTCCGAGCCGGTCACCGGGCTCAGCGCGGGTGACTTCGTCAGCACGAACGCGACCGTCGGTGCGCTGAGCGGGACCGGGAGGACCTACGAGCTCGTGCTGTCGCCCGCGGCGGAGGGAGTCTTCGGCGTACGTCTGCCCGCCGGCGCGGCGAGCGACGAGGCCGGCAACCCCAGCACTGCCGGGTCCCCGCTGGAGCGGACCAGCGACACCACCGCGACCGCGGAGCTGGTCTACGCCGGCCCCGCGGTCGTGAACGCCCCGATCGCCCTCACCCTCACGCTGAGCGACGACGCGGTCGTCGAGGCGGCCGACCTCGCCACCACCAACGGCACCGTCACCTCGCTCAGCGGCGGGCCGCGGTCCTACGACCTGGTCCTCACCCCGACCGCCGACGGTGAGGCGTCCGTACGGCTCCCGGCGGGCGCGTTCACCGACGCCGCGGGCAACACCAGCAGCGCCTCGGCGCTGGTGTCGGTGACCTACGACGCCACGGCGCCGACCGTCACAGCCCTCGACGCCCCTGCCCGCGCCAGCGCGCCGTACGTCGTCGAGGTCGAGTTCTCCGAGCCGGTGCTGTCGCTGGACGCCGCCGGGGTCGACGTCACCAACGGCTCGGCCGGTCAGGTGTCGGGCTCCGGGCGGGACTGGACCTTCGTGGTGACCCCGGCCTCGGACGGCCAGGTCACGGTCGCCGTCGCGGACGACGCCGCCCGCGACGCCGCCGGCAACCCCAGCGTCGGCAGCGGCACCGTCTCGACGACCTACGACACCACGGCGCCGACGGCGACGATCGACTCGCCGACGCCGGCCGTGGTCACCACCTCGCCGATCCCGGTGGAGGTCGTCTTCTCCGAGGCGGTCACCGGCCTCGACGTCGACGACTTCGAGCTCGGCAACGCCACCCTCACCAACCTGACGGGGGGCGGCACCCGCTGGACCGCCGACCTGGTGCCCGCGCAGGAGGGTGCGGTCACCGTGCGCGTGCGCGAGGCAGCGGCCGTCGACGAGTCCGGGATCCCCTCCCTCGCCAGCACCACCCTCACCCGAGAGTTCGACTCGACCCGCCCCACGCTCACCCTGACCTCGCCGGTCTCGGGGGCCACGACGGCCTCGACGATCCCGGTGACGGCGACCTTCTCCAAGCCGGTGCTCGGCTTCGACGAGTCCGACCTGCGCACCACCAACGCGGCGGTCTCCGGCTTCACCCCGGTCGACCCCCGCACCTGGACCTTCGACCTGGTCGCGACCTCGGACGGAGAGGTGTCGGTCCGCGTGCCCGACAACGCCGCCGCCACCGCGGGAGGCAACCTCGCCTTCGGCGCCTCGTACGCCGTGACGCTCGACCGGGCCGCGCCCGTGCTGCGCGTGAGCGGTCCTGCGTCGGCCGTCGAGGACGGCCCGGTCGTCTTCGACGTGGTGGCCGACGAGGCCGTCACCGGTCTCGACGAGGCCGACCTGGCGGTCTCCGGCTCGGCCGGCCCGGCCGGCGTCGTGCTGTCCGCCGGTGCTCCCGGGACCTGGCGGGTCAGCGTGACCGGCATGTCGCGGGCCGGCGACGTCGAGCTCGCCGTCCGTGCCGGCGCCGTGACGGACGCCGCGGGCAACGCCTCGGCGCGGGCGACCGCGTCGGCCTCGTGGCGTCCCGCGGGCCGGCTGCGCTCGGTGTCGCTGGTCCAGCGCCCCGGCAGCCGGTCGGGCAACCGGGTGACCATCCCGGTGCAGGTCCGCGGCAGCGACGTGACCTTCACGGCCACCTCGTCCAACCGTCGTCTGCTGCCCGCCTCGGCGATCAGCGTGACCGGCTCCGGCGCCACCCGTCAGCTGACCATGGCTGCCCGCAACCGGGCGTCGGGGGTGAGCCGGGTGGTGCTCACCGCCCGCGCCGGTGGCGAGACGCGCACGATCCGCCTGCGTCTGGTCGTCGGCGGCAAGGGCGACGAGCGCCTCCTCGGCCGGGCCGGCACGGACGTGATCCTGGCGCGCCTCGGCGCCGACACGCTGGTCGGCCGCGGCGGTGCCGACCACCTCTACGGTGGTTACGGTCCCGACCGGCTCCTCGGCGGTGCCGGCGACGACGTGCTGATCGGCGGGCCCGGGCGCGACGTGCTCGTCGGCGGTGCCGGTGCGGACCTCTTCGTGGCCTGGGGCAGGGACCGGCTGACCGACGTGCGCCGGGAGGCGGGCGACCGCGTCGTCCGGCCCTCGCGCGAGGACCGACGTCTGCTCGGCCCGTGACCTCCGGCGCCGCGGACGTCAGGCGACCGCGGCGACCGTACGGCTGCGACGCGTCGTCAGGTAGAGGCTGAGCGCGACGTAGTAGACGACGTAGGCGACCGTGATCGCCAGCCACAGGGGGCTGGGGTCCGGGAGCTGGGCGACGAGCACGCCGTAGCCGACCAGCCAGAGGCAGGTCAGGGCGAGCGTGAGTCCCTGCAGCGTCGAGGTGCGGGACGGGTAGACGTATCCCACCGGCACGAAGACGAGGACCGCGCACACCAGCAGCACGACGGCGACGGCAGTGGGCGTGAGGTCGAGGACCACGACGTAGAACGCGGCGATGTTCCAGTAGCTGGGGAAGCCGAGGAACAGGTGGTCGTCGGTCTTCGCGTCGACCCGGCAGAACTGGTAGGCGGAGGCGAGCAGCGGGATCACGGCCAGCACGGTCGCCCAGGTCCCCTCGCCGAGGTAGCCGGCGCTCCACAGCAGGAGCATCGGCATGAAGGCGTAGGTGATGTAGTCGACGATGTTGTCGAGGAGCGCGCCGTCGAACGACGGGGCGTACCGCTTGACCTGGACCCACCGCGCGAGCATCCCGTCCGTGCCGTCGACGACCATGGCGATGAGGAACAGCCAGAGCGCCCGGACGGTGTCGCCCTCCATGACGGCGACGAACATCAGGAAGGCCAGGACGACCCCTGAGGCCGTGTAGGCGTGGACCAGCCAGGCGGCGACGGTGTGTCGGTACTGCGTTGGGGCTGCCACGCGACTCCTCGGTCGGACGGGTCCTGCTTGCGCACAGCGGATCATGTCAGACGCGGGTGAGATCGGATGCAACCTCCGGCGGCGCGGCCGCGTCCTCACCATGCAGCCCGGCCCGCGGGGTGCACGTACGAGAACGGAACAGCACCATGCGCAGCACCCTCCTCGGCGCCGCGACCCTGACGGTCGCCGCCACCCTCGCCGTGACGCAGCTCGCCCCGGCCAACGCCGACAGCATCGGCGTCCGGGACCCGAAGGACCTCCGCCACGGCGCCGACCTCCGGTCGGTCCAGGTCGAGCACAAGGCCCGCAACATCGTCGTCACCACCACCCACGCCGACCTGCGGCCGTCCTTCCGGTCCGGCTCGTCGGGCTCGGTGTACCTCGACACCGACCCGACCGACCCGGGCCCGGAGTTCGTCTTCGCGGGCGGCTACTTCGTCGGCACGGACTACCAGCTGCTCGAGGTCGACGGCTTCTCCAGCGCCTCGTGGGGCGAGCCGGCCGAGGGGTCGTACGTCATGCGCATCGACTACGACCGCGAGCAGGTGCGCATGCGGATCTCCCGCACGACGCTCGGCTCGCCGGAGGAGGTCCGCGTGGCGGTGAAGGTCGCCGGCTCCCGGCCCGACGGCAGCAACACCCGCCGCGACTGGCTCGGCGAGCCGCGCAGCTTCACCGAGTGGGTCGCGCGCTGATCCCGTCCGGCCGGTTTCGAGGCTCGTCGCCGGCGCTCCTCGCACCTCGACCAGCGACGGCGGATGCCGCCGTCATCCTCGGTGGTTGAGGTGCGAGCGCAGCGAGCCTCGAAACCACGTCGTCCCGCGATGTCGTGGCTCGGTCGTCACTTGACGACCCGGACCTCCTGCGGCCAGCCGCACCCCTCGGCGACCCGCGCCGCCCACATCCTGGCGCTCTCGAGGTCGGGGACCTCGATGATCGTGATCCCGCCGAGGTACTCGGTCGTCTCCGTGTAGGGGCCGTCGGTGACGACCATCGTCCCGCTGGTCCCGTCGGCGCTGAAGGCCTGCTCCATGTCCTCCACGAGCCCGCCGGCGAAGACGAGCACGCCCGCCTCCTCCATGTCGCGGACCACCGCCCGGGACGGCTCCACCCTCGTCTGGTACCACTCGGCCGGGTGGTCCCCGACCCACTGCTGGTGGAAGTAGATGGCGTACTTGGTCATGAGGGCTCCTCCGTCAGGGCCGACCCGCGCGGCCTGCCACCACTGTGACGGACGAGCACGCCCGGAATCGACAGGTGGTGCGGAGCGGGCGTTGACATAGGGTGAGGGATCTGTCGACGACGGCCGGGCCCGGCCGTCCGGAGCCCCCTCGGAGGAACACGGTGTCGTCACTCTGGCTGCTGCTCATCGGTCTGGCCATGTTCGGGGCGGGCTACGTGCTCTACTCCCGCTTCCTCGCCGACCACATCTACCGGCTCGAGCCGTCCTACCGGACGCCCGCGCACGAGCTCGAGGACGGCGTGGACTTCGTCCCGACCAACAAGTACGTCCTGTGGGGCCACCACTTCACCTCGGTCGCCGGTGCGGCACCGATCGTGGGTCCTGCCGTCGCGGTGATCTGGGGCTGGTTCCCGGCCTTCCTCTGGGTCACGATCGGCACGGTGTTCTTCGCGGGGATGCACGACCTCGGTGCCCTCTGGGCCTCGGCACGCAACCGGGGCAGGTCGATGGGGATGCTCTCCGGCCGCTACATCGGGGCCCGGGGGCGCAACCTCTTCCTCGTCGTCATCTTCCTGCTGCTGCTGATGGTCGTGGCGGCGTTCTCCGTGGTCATCAAGGACCTCTTGATCTCCACCCCGACCGCCGTCATCCCGGCGTGGGGAGCGATCGTCGTCGCGCTGGTCGTGGGGCAGATGATCTACCGCTGGCAGATCAACCTGCTCACCACGACGGTGCTCGGCGTGGTGGCGCTCTACGCCCTCATCCTCGTCGGCGACCGCTACCCGATCGAGCTCTCCGACCCGGTGCTGGGCATGTCGCCGGCGACGTTCTGGATCGTGGCGCTCTTCGTCTACGCCGGCATCGCCTCGCTCCTGCCGGTGTGGGTGCTGCTCCAGCCCCGCGACTACATCAACG
>Ga0172375_10009304_pt1 | contig 12988 bp, 13 predicted proteins | sample LakKiv1m_FD_114537 | JGI IMG/M metagenome (GOLD analysis project Ga0172375, IMG submission 114537) | Freshwater microbial communities from Kabuno Bay, South-Kivu, Congo - kab_092012_11.1m | ecosystem: Environmental > Aquatic > Freshwater > Lake | place: Democratic Republic of the Congo...
ATATTTTACAGCCGTAGCATAAAAATCGCGCATAAACTCAATCAGCTTAGGCTGGTTTTGGCGGGCTTTTTCGTAGCGGTCGTAGCCAAACTCGTTCCAGGTGGCTTTGTCTTTCGGGAAAGCCCTTTCAATAAAATACTTTGCATCCTGAAACTTTTTGCGACATACGCCCATCTGCGTTTCCACATCATTGGTCATCTGCGTAATGACGTTCTCAACCTGCTCATCATTGGGCACGGCTTCGGCATCTTCAATGGCGGTGTTGTATGCTGCCAGGAATACAATCGTAAAGTCGGGATCAAACACGGCAAGGTCTGCAATATCTTCGGTGGCAAAGCTGTGAATGTCTTTTGAAAATTCCAGCATGTTCGGGTCTGGATCTTTGTATTCGCGGGTTTCTAATTCGGGTATTAAACTCATGATATTTGTTTTTTATGATTGATAAATAGTGTTTTGAAGGTGGCTGATAAGGTTCGTTGCAGGGCTGATGCGCGGCAGCGAAAGGAAGATGAGGGCGGGGGCACGGATAAACAAGCCCTTTGTGCCGGCAATGCGCTTCGCAACGCGGAAAGCCGGGTACGTGATGCGGCTGACAGGTTTCACTACCTGGAGGCTGAGTTTCGCTATACGGAATATAAGACCTGCCACACGAAAGGTTAAGCTCGCCATACGGAAGAGGAGCCTCGCCACCGGGAAGATGGGCTTCGCCATGCGGAAGAACAGGCTCGCCATGCGGAAGATGAAGCTCGCCAGCGAAACCGCTTTGCCCTGTGTTGATTTTGTATAGCCCTGTGCCGAAATCATATTTTCGTTTTTTATTGCTGATTAACGGCACGAAGATTTGAGCGGGAGGGGGGGAGTACATGAAAAAATGTTATGAACAATTTTGTTATTCAACAGCCATTTCTTCTTCCAATTTGGTAAGCCGGTGATGCAGCTTGCATAATTTATCAGACGGAAATGAAAATGCCGCCTGCTTAATATTTTCAAGGGCTTCGCGCTGGCTGGATGTTATATCGCTACGCTGCAAATGACGGTCGGCACACTGAAAAATATCAAACCGCAGTTCCGGCTCAAGCTGTTTATAAATCAACTTGTGCAACAAGGCATACACGCCTAAAGCAAGCACAAAAACATCATAAATTCTGCGTTTCTGAAGCAGCATATCAATCAATTTTTTTATCTGCCCTTCCACGTAGTTAGCGGTATGCAGCGGTTTTTCGCCTCTTTTGTTTTCCATTGTTTTTTTTCACCGGGGGGGGAGTATATCCACCGGTGGATAATATAATAACGGAGAAATGGGAAAATTATTTTATTGCCCCAGCGAGGCTTGCGCTTGGTAAAAACAAGACATCGCTTTTTGTCTTAGATTTGAAAAAATATTTTATGAATAAAACGTTAGTCATCCTGTTGAACTTTATCTTGCCGGTTTCACTTTTTGCACAACTTGATGCAGGAACTTAATTAAGTGTAAAGTCAATGGACAAGATCATATAATCTTTGAGCATCCAATGAATTTCATATCACAATAAAATTGGACGTTTGATAAAATGAAAAACCTCCTCCCGCTTTTTCTCCTCCTTTTTTCTGCTGCTTTTTGCAGGGGGCAAGATTCAATTTACAACCGGATTGGTCATATGATTTGCTTCACATTGAGAAGCGAAGACTCTAAAGAATATTTAAAAATATGCCCAACCCAAAACGATTACATAGAGCATTTTGTAACGCTTAAAGGAGAAGAAAACAGAACGAAAATAGCAGGGTATGTAAATGAAAATTACAACGAAAATATTTTTACAGAACAATTTGAGCGCATAATGAAACGAGGGAAAGAGTTGGGTATTTTATGGCATACAACCACATTTACAAAAATAATTTGCGATACAACACATGCAGAAGGTGATGTATTTTATAAGGGCGACATTTGGTTTACGGCAGGGGGTAAAAACTGGATGATAAAATTTGATGATTGTTATTTCGCGAATGGCAAAATAGACCTTTACCTCTTTGTGCCTTTTTACAACAAAATCCCTGATAATATAAATCGTTGTTCCAAATATAAAGACGAGTATATGGCTCGCTGCATTGCCGGTTGTAAAAAATCATTGGAAATCCTGCCCCCTGATGTAGCAGATAATTTTAATCTCTTTAAACCCTCTATTGAAGATTATTGCCTTACAAAGTTCAATGAATATTTGCCATACGACAATTGTGAGGAAATGATAAAAACCTCTGTTGACTGGCCCCACATAACCAAAAGAGTGCTTTTGCCTGGTGAATAAATCATGAAAACAGATATAAAATTTCTTCCCCTTTTTCTCCTCATTTTTTCTGCTGCTTTTTGCAGGGGGCAAAACCTCTCAGGTAGATATGAGTTTGGTAACTCAATTCTTAATATTGTAGTTTCTTCAGACTCTTTGAAAGGTGAACATTGCTTTGTTTCATCAAATGGAAATAGAATTGACTGTTGTTTAGAGGAAACTTCTTTATTCCTCAGTAAAACATCTGAAAATTCATACAAGGGAATTCTAAAAAGTTGTTATCGCGATACAATTCATTCAATTGAAATAAATACAATTGATAAAGAACTAAAACTTATCTTTATTAATGACGACCATGAGTTTTTAGAAAGGGAAGTGAAATTTTCAAGATAAGATTATTATGTACCCCGCAAATATTTTAGACAGTTTAACTCTTGCAAAAACAAAGAACAAAACAGTTCACCTTGTTTTGTTTTACTGCTCTATTCTTATTCCTGTTTTAACAAAAATCTTGTGGTATTATATTCTTCCTCCAAAAAGAGAACATGACTTTTTCCTGTCTCCTGAACTTCTCAGGCTAATGACAACCATAAGAATAGTTGAAGTAGTTATTCTACTTGTCTTTATAATTTTTGGATTCTTTCTTATTCGCAGGGAGCAGAATAAAATTCATCGTATTGCGATTACAATTCTGCTGATTTTATTAGGTTTTTATTTTATCAATAATATCTATTCGCTTTATGGACTTGCAGGTCTGTATTTAAACGGAACTTTATCATAAATGAAATCACAAAAAAAAATTCTTCTTCTCCTTGCAGTAATTCTTCTCACCGCTGCCGCAGGTGTTTACTACAACATGCACAAGAGGACAAAGCAAGACAAAGAAATAAGTCCTGTTGATGTGGGAACTGGGCTTCACAATGGTGACATCATTTTCCAAACCTCTTTATCGGCACAAAGCAAAGCCATACAATTAGCCACCAAATCAAAATACAGCCATATAGGTATTCTGTTCAGCGAAAACGAAAAATGGTATGTGTATGAAGCCGTGCAGCCGGTAAAGAAAACCCCGCTCGCAAAATGGATAGCACGAGGAGAAAAAGGACACTATGTAATAAAGCGATTGAAAAATGCAGATGAAGTATTAACTCCCGCAGTATTGAAAGAAATGAAGGCGGCAGGAGAAAAGTACAAAGGCAAAGACTATGATATTTATTTCGGCTGGAGCGATGAGAAGATTTACTGCTCCGAATTAGTGTGGAAAATATACAAGCAAGCCGCAAACATTGAAATCGGCAACCTGCAAACCTTGAGCGAATTTGATTTATCGCATCCCGAAGTCCAGAAGAAAATGAAAGAGCGCTACGGCAACACCATCCCGCAAAACGAAAAATTCATTTCTCCTGCTGCCATGTTTGATTCAGAAATGCTGGTAACGGTATCCGAACACTGAACCCCGAACCCCGATTACCGATTACCGAACCCCGATTACTCATTTCAATTTCCCGTCTTATTTTTTTCCTTAACTTAGTAGCCCTTTTGGCTTAATTGTTGTTGCTTTTTGGCGCGCATGAAAAAATATATTTTACTCCTTGTTTCCTGCTTTTTATTGTCTGCTTCCGCCCGGGCAACCCATAACCGCGCAGGCGAAATTACTTACCGCAAAATAAGCAACCTCACTTACGAAGCCACCATCACTACTTACACCAAAGAATCAAGCCCTGCCGACCGCCCCTACCTCGAAATATTCTGGGGCGATGGCAGTTCAGATACCATTCAAAGAATTAATGAGCCGGGCGAAATGATTGGTCCTGATGTGAAGAAAAATATTTACATCGGTGTTCATACTTATTCCACCATCGGTTCTTACTGCATGTATTTTGAAGACCCTAACCGGAATGCAGGGGTTATCAATATTCCTAATTCGGTGAATGTTCCTTTTTATGTTTCCACCTGCTTATATATGAATCCTTTCCTGGGCGCAAACAATTCTCCCATCCTGCTCAATCCTCCCATTGATGATGCCTGTATCAACAGGGTTTATATCCACAACCCGGGCGCTTATGACCCCGATGGTGACAGCCTGTCTTATGAACTGACGGTTTGTCTTGGTTATCTTGGCGAGCCTGTTCCCGGCTACACCCTCCCTCCCGGAATAGATGTAAATCCTTATACCGGTGATTTTACCTGGAATGTGCCCACTGCAATCGGGGAATATAATTTTGCAATGTATATTCATGAATGGCGGAATGGAATATTAATAGGAACCGTTACCCGCGATATGCAGATCACCGTAGTTAGTTGCGATAACAACCCGCCCGAAATTCATACAATAACTGATACCTGCGTGGAAGCAGGCACCCTGCTTGAATTTATGGTTTACGGCACCGACCCCGATAATGATTACCTCACCATGACTTCTACCAGCGGTTTGTATGCTTACACAGGCAACCCCAGCCCGCCTGAATTTCCGGCAACTTTTCCGCAGCCCGTAAATGGTGTGGGCAGCGTAAGTGCGGAGTTTTCATGGCAGACAGCCTGCTCTGATGTGCAGTTGCAGCCTTTTACCGCTTCATTCCGCGTGGAAGATGATGATGACCAGAACATGGTAAACCTTGTAGATTACCATACGGTGAATATTACCGTAGTAGGTCCTTCGCCCAAAAACCCGGCAGCCAACCCGGTAGGTAACACCATACAATTAAGCTGGGATGTGAGCGAATGTCCGCAGGCTATCGGTTACAAGATTTACCGCAGAAACGGTTACTACGGTTTCTTCCCCGACCATTGCGAAACAGGAGTTCCGGCTTATACCGGCTATTCCTATATCGGCAGCGTTTCAGGATTAAACACTACTACTTACACAGATAATAACAACGGTGCCGGGCTGCTTCATGGCGTTGAATATTGCTACATGATTGTGGCTTATTATCCTGATGGCGCGCTGAGTTATGCTTCGCTCGAAGTCTGCACCGACCTGGTAAAAGATATTCCTATCATCACCAATGTTTCCATCATTACAACGGATGTAACAACAGGCTCCGATTCGGTGGTGTGGAGCAAACCGACAGAATTAGATACCGTGCAAATTCCAGGTCCGTATCAATACAGGATTTACCGTTCCGCTGATTTTACGGGAAGCAATTTCAGCCAGGTTGCAACGTTCAGCAGCTTGAACGATACGATTTATGTTGACAATAATATCAATACGGAGAACAATCCTCTTTCCTACAAAATAGAATTATACAGTGTTCCGCTCGATTTGATTGTTGGCTCCACACAGGCTTCTTCTGTTTTCCTTTCCATTGCCGAAACCGACAATCAACTTATTCTTTCATGGCAGCATAATGTTCCCTGGACAAATTACCGCTACGATATTTACAAGTCTGACGGCAGTAATTTTGTTTTCCTTGACTCTACTTACCAGCAAACTTATACTGACACGGGTTTGGTGAACGGAACATCTTATTGCTACAAAATACGCAGCGTAGGTTCTTACTTTTCTGAAGGTTTGGTTGAACCGCTTTATAATTTCTCACAGGAAAAATGCGGCATACCGGTTGACACCACTGCTCCTTGTCCGCCTGCCCTGAGTGTTATTCCCGATTGTGATAATTTCCTCAACCAGTTAGAATGGGCATTTTCCGGTGGAAGCTGTTCTGATGATGTGGTGGAATACCGTATTTATTACACCCCTTTTATTGACAGCGCTTTCTCTTTGCTCATCAGCATCACTGACCCCAACCAGTTTGAGTATCTCCATGATAGTCTTACTTCCATTGCAGGCTGTTACGCCATCACAGCCGTTGACTCCGTTGGCAATGAAAGCGCCATTATGGATTCGGTTTGCGTGGATAATTGCCCGGTTTACGAGCTTCCCAATATTTTCACACCCGGCAGCGACAACCTTAACGACCTGTTTGTTCCTTTCCCATACCGCTACATTGAAAGCATTGACCTCAGCATTTATAACCGCTGGGGAAACCTTGTTTTTGAAACAAAAGACCCTGCCATCAACTGGGACGGTAAAAATAAAGACAGCAAAATACTTTGTTCAGACGGGGTTTATTTTTATGTCTGCGAGGTAAACGAAATTCATCTTACCGGGATTGAAACGCGCAAACTAAAAGGTTTTGTTTATTTAATCAGGGGACCGGGAAGCAGTAATTAATAGCACTATGTTCACAGGAATAATAGAAAAGACAGGAACCGTTGAAGCCATTGAAAGAACGGGAAGCAATGTTCATTTTACCATTAAAGCGCCATTTGTTTCAGAACTGAAAGTTGACCAGAGTGTGGCGCATAACGGGGTATGTCTTACCATCACCGATGTTATTGATAGGAGCCATTATAAAGTAACTGCAATAGACGAGACTTTGCAGAAAACCAACCTTGGCGACTGGAAAAAAGGTACCATCATCAACCTGGAACGTTGTGTAAGACCGGATGGTTTTTTAGACGGGCATATCGTGCAAGGACATGTTGACCAGACTGCAACCTGCACAGGAAAAGAGAATAAAGACGGTAGCTGGATTTTCCGTTTCTCCTACTCCGCAGATAATCAAAACCTGATTGTGAAAAAAGGTTCCATCAGTATTAATGGAATAAGCCTCACCGTTGTTGACGATTTACCCAGAGAATTTTCAGTGGCTATAATTCCCTACACCTTTGAACATACCAATTTCAAAACGCTTGAACCCGGCATGAAAGTGAACCTTGAGTTCGACATTATCGGGAAATATGTGGCGAAACTGATCGGGAAATCCTCTCAGAACTGAAACACCCTCGAAATATTGAAACCCCATTTAAAACCGCCTAACTTCCAGGTGTCGGGCGAATAAGGGATAAAATCATTTTCGGTAATTCCCACCGCGTTTGTAAAATTGATGTGAAAAACGTGTCCGCCTGTTTCTATTTCATATCCGATGCTGATAGGATTATAATAGGGATGAGTCGGATTATCCTGGCGAAACTTTGAAAAGGTGTAGAAATATTCTACAAGAACAGATTGTCTTTCAGTGAGACATATTTTTGCGGCAGCCCCCAGGGAAAAAAGTCCGTTGGTTTCTTCTGCCCCGTTGTTGGGATTAATGTAAGCCCTCACAAAATTGCGGTGAACATAAGTAGGCAATATTTCCAGCGAACCGATTTTCCCGAACTTCCGTGCAACTATTATTTGCGCCACATAAGACAGGCGGTGTAGATTATTATTTTCATACACCGGAACATCGGCATAAAACAGTTCGCGCCTGATAGGGCTAACAGCAGCATTAAGGTAAACCGCCATTGAAAGCGGAATTTTATTGTTGGTGGTTTGTGTAAGGAAACGGTATTTTACAAAAGCATCAATATTCCAGAGCGTTTTGCTCCTCCCGATACCAATCATCAGATTATCAAGAATACCGTATTCAACTGCAAGGCGTATGTTGGCGATTTTGTCTAAACCATAAAATGATTTAAACCCTCCCCCGCTTGCCGCGCCTATATTTCCGAAACGGTGAGTGATGCGCACATCCATTGCCCCTTTTGGCGCACATTCTGTTGACTGTGCATTGATGATACGCGTGGTTTTAAAGGTTGCCGTTACGGGCACATTTCCAGTATTCTCCGTGTTCTGGTCAAGCATTCCCATAATGTCTTCCTGCGGGAAGGCTTCAACAGGGTATAAGGAAATAAGGATATAGGGTATAAGGAAATAATAATGTATGGGGCGAAGTAGTTTTTTCATCATGTCTTATTGTTTTACGTAAGGTTTATAATCAAAAGAAATTTTAACCAGTATTTCTTTGCCGATGTTCATGATTTTATCACTGGGTATTTTTATTTTATGGTCTGCAACCATCACTGTAAACTGTGATTTGAGATTTATTTTTCCATTCTTTACAGTAAACACACCGTCAAACGTTCTTTCTTTCTCCACGCCATGTATCCTCAGGATTCCGGTGCAACTTACTTTGTATTCTCCATCGGTTTTAAAATCCGGCTTCTCTTTCAGCTTTCCTTTCAGTATAGCATATTCATAACCTTTTTTATCGCTTTCCATGTAGGTTTCATTAAAGTGAGTCTGCATTAAACTTTTCTTAAATGAAAAACCTTTGATTGGCACCTGGAAAGCGATGCTGTCGTTATAAAGCGTAATGATAGAAGTAGAAGCTTTATTAACTGCTTCAATATTTTCTATTGGAGCTTCAGAGAAAAAAGTGATTTCAGAACTTTCACTGATATAAACGCCCTGGGCTGAAACAGCAGGCAGTAAGCAGTAAGCAGTAAGCAGTGAAGAAAGGACAAGAATTTTTTTCATGAGGTCAGTGTTTAATTGTTTTTCGCCCCGTTTTCTATCCAGCACAATAATTTTTCTATATCTTCTGGTGACAGAACTCCGCCCATCGGCATGTGCTGATTATCTCCAAAAGGTAATTGTATTCTTACAGCCACTGTTTGTGAAACTCCGCTGAACACTTCATAAGAAGAAAAATTCCCCGGACCAATTCCCCCCGGAAGATGGCAACCTGTGATGGCGCAGTTGGTATTTACTATTGGTTTCACGTCTAAATTATAACTTACATTTAAACTGTCGCAATGCGTTTCGGGAGGCAGCGGAACAATTCCTTTATCTTTTAAACAGCCTTGTAATACAAAGGTAATCAATGCTGAAACAGTAATAATAAAAAGAAAGTTTTTTTTCAAGGGGTTTTATTTAAGGGTTCAGGAAAAACAATAATCCTGCCACCGGGATTTTTGTTTTTCGCAAGTGCCAAAAATAGATATTTAATTTAGCTGATATGAACAATCTTTTTGAAATTGAAAGTTTCAATACCTGGACCAGTGCAGTCAGTTGAAAAAATGAATTAAGAAATAATAGCAAGTACTTTTTGTAATATCAACGTATTTTTTTGGCATTTTTAAAGAATTCATCCCAATGGTCATTATCGGGATGCAGCCATTCTTTCTCCATGCTTTTAAGTGAAATTTTCTGCCACAACTTATTTTCATCTTCCTCACTCATTTCTTCAAAAGTATCATTTAATAAGGAAACGTGAATACCCATTTCGCGCGCAACTTTTAATAAAAGCTCAAGCTGTTCAGGGTTTTTGCTGTCTAATATGACTGTTGTACTCATGTTACAAAGATAACTAAACAAAATTATATCGCTGCCACTTTCTCAAACCAGGGCTGTGCTTTTTCCAACTGTCCCGCTAACTGAAACAAAGTTGCTTCATCATTGATTGGAGCGGTGAACATAACCCCTACCGGCAGGTTATCGCTGCTCCAGTGCAGGGGGACACTCATGGAAGGCTGTCCTGAAATATTTGCGATGGCGGGATAAGGCATCCAGCCAAATGTTTTTTTAGCTATTTTTTCTATCATTCCGGTGTAGCGCACTAATGATGAAAGTCCGAGCGCATTAAGTGTTTTCAATGCGGCATCTTCAAAAGGGCTGTTACTCATTGTTCCAATTACAAAAGGTTTACGACCTACGGTAGGAGTAAGCAATAAATCAAAGTTTTTGTGGAAATCAGCCATCTTGCGGTTTACCATGCTCCACTTCTGACGAGCCAAAGCAAAATCATTTGCGCTGAATGATTTTCCGAGTTTATAAAGCAGCCAGGTATTGGGTTCCACTTCATCCCGCTGAGGTTTTCTGCCGCGCTGTTCGCCAATAAATTCAATTGTGGCGCTTGCTTCTCCTACTACCAACATATAGAGTAGTTCTGCATTCAAGCTGTGAGTAAAAGGCAGAGGCACTTCTTCTACTGAATGTCCTGCATCGCGCAAAAGAGAAACAGTTTTTTCTATGGCTTTTATATTCTCTTCGTCAATTGGCGCATTTAAGCCCTCCGGCATTTTATAACTGTAACCTATTTTCAGTTTGCGGGGACTTTGTTTTATTTCCTCGGTGTAAGGTCTTGCTGGAGGAGCAATGGTATAAGGGTCGCCTTTATATTCGCCCTGCACCGCATCAATGTAGGCAGCCGCATCACGCACGCTGCGGGAAATAATGCCTGTACACACAGCACCGCTCCATACTTCGCCCAGTTGAGGTCCGTTGGTTATTCTTCCCCTTGAAGGTTTAATTCCAAACAAACCATTGCAGCTTGCCGGTATGCGAATAGAACCTCCGCCATCAGATGCAAAAGCCATTGGTACTATACCTGCTGCCACACTTGCTCCCGCTCCTCCGCTGCTGCCACCACTGGTATGATTGGTATTCCAGGGATTGCGGCAAGTGCCAAGTAATTTACCTTCCACAAAAGGCGTAAGTCCGAACTCGGAAGTATTGCTCTTACCGAAAATAATCAATCCTGCTTTTTGAATCCTGTTCACCACTTCAGAGTTTTCGGTGGAGATATTATCTTTCAGTATCCGCGAACCGGAAGTAAAGCGTGTTCCTTTCAGTTGTGTATCCACATCTTTCAGCAAGAAAGGAACTCCTGAAAAAGGCGCGTTGGCATCTGTATTTTCCAGTTGCTGCTTTCCTTCGTCATACAGTTTTGTTACCACTGCATTTATTTTCGGGTTCACTTCTTCCGTGCGTTTGATGGCAAGGTCAAGAAGTTCGGAAGGAGAAACTTCTTTTTTTCTTACCATTTCTGCCAATGCAGTTGCATCATGTTTGCGGTATTCTTCGAAGGTCATGGTTTTTATTTTTAAAACAATCCGTACATCAGTCTTCCAATCATAAAATAAATGAAAAGCCCAATGATGTCGTTTGACATGGAAATAAAAGGACCTGTGGCAAGGGCGGGGTCAATTTTTATTTTATCGAGCAAAAGCGGAACAAAGGAACCGAAAAGGGCTGCAAACACCATCACCGTGAGTAAAGCAACACTCACTGTATAGCATAAAGCCCTGTGATCATTGAACACAAGATTATAAGCCATCAACAAACCGGCACAAATTAATCCATTGAAAAAACCGACACCCAACTCACGCAATAATTTGGAAATGAAATCACCTTTACCGATGGTATGATTGGCAAGCCCCTGCACCACAAGCGCAGATGACTGCACGCCCACATTACCTCCCATTCCCGCTATCAAGGGCATAAAGAAAGCCATTTCAGGATGAATATGAATCTGCGGCTCATAGTTGGTAAGCACGCGTGAACCCACTATTCCTCCAGCCATAGCCACCATCAGCCAGGGAAGTCTTGCGCGAGAACTTACCCACAAGCTGTCGTCCGCCTCAATATTTTCTGAGATACCACTCATCAACTGGTAGTCTTCAGATGCTTCTTCGCGCACCACGTCCATCACGTCATCTACAGTAATTCTGCCTAACAGTTTTCCGGTAATGTCAACAACGGGAATTACAACAAGGTCATATTTTTCAATAATCGCTGCCACATCTTCAGCTTTTGTATTTGCTGAAACTGAGATAACATCTTTGAAATAAATTTTTTCAATCTTTTCTTCCGGTGGTGATATCAGCAATCGTTTCAGAGAAAGAATGCCATGAAGTTTCTCATCGTTGTCAATTACATAAACGGTATAAATGCTTCCCACTTCTTCCGCCTGTTTTTTCATTTCAACAATACATTGCTGAACCGTCCAGTTGAGGTTGGCAGTAACCAACTCGGTCGCCATCAATCCGCCTGCAGTATCTTCGTCATAACGCAGCAGGTCAACGATGTCGCTTGCCTGTTCAGCATCATCCATCTGCTCCAGTACTTCCTTTTTCTTTTCGTCAGGAAGATCAGCAATAAGATCGGCAGCATCATCAGAAGGAAGGTTGTCAACGTGTCTGGCAATCTGCCCGGAAGAAAGCGAGGCAAGGAATTGTTCTTTCACCTCATCATCCATTTCCACCAGCACATCAGCAGCTTTTTCCTCGTCTAATATACTGTAAACATATTGTGCATCATTTGTCCATGATTCTTTGATGAGTTCGGCAATATCAGCAGGGTGAAGCGGGCTGAGCATCTCCACAACCTTATCGCGTTCACCTTCTTTTATCGCCTGGTGAACATCAAAAACAAATGTTGGGGTTACTTCAAATTTCATTTATAAAACCGCAAAAAATTTAACCGCAGCGTGCGCAAAGTTTACGCAGAGAACCGCAGAGAACTATTTAATTACAGCGAGCATCTTTGTCAGTTCCACAAACTCCTGCACACTCAATTGTTCTGCACGTTTTGTGAAAAGATTGCTTTCTGAACCGGGCGCAAAAGTAAGTTTTTTAAGTGCATTCCTCAATGTTTTTCTTCTTTGGCTGAAGGCTGTTTTCACCAAATTGAAGAATTGTTTTTCATCGCAGTTCAGGGCTGCTGTATTGTTTCGCCTCAGGCGGATAACGGCTGATTTTACTTTAGGCGGAGGAACAAAAACGGTTTCGTTCACTGTGAAGAGATACTCAATATCATAATAAGCTGAGAGCAATACGCTGAGGATTCCGTATTCTTTACTTCCCGGCTTTGATGCAATACGCTGCGCCACTTCTTTCTGAATCATGCAAACTATTTCGGGAATTTGGTTGCGGTGTTCCAGCGCTTTGAAAAATATCTGGGAAGAAATGTTGTAAGGGAAATTGCCGATCACTCCACTCCTCTCGCCTGATGCGAGACCAAAGGGGAGAGAGGCAAGCGGCAATTTCAGGAAGTCACCTTCAATGATTTTGTCTTTCAGTTGAGGAAAGTTTTGTTTCAGAAATTCGACCGATTCCCTGTCCACTTCCACCACGCACAAATCATATTCTTTTCTTTCAAGAAGATATTTTGTTAACATTCC
>Ga0172375_10009311_pt1 | contig 12985 bp, 16 predicted proteins | sample LakKiv1m_FD_114537 | JGI IMG/M metagenome (GOLD analysis project Ga0172375, IMG submission 114537) | Freshwater microbial communities from Kabuno Bay, South-Kivu, Congo - kab_092012_11.1m | ecosystem: Environmental > Aquatic > Freshwater > Lake | place: Democratic Republic of the Congo...
CTGTGTGCTTCTCCGCGTCTCGCGCGACCATCTCGTCCTCCGTAGGGATCTCTCGGGATCCCCTTCACGGCTTTGCGATCACCGTACCACGCAGACCGGCCTGATCGGACCGGCGACGCGGCCGGCCCGCACCGTCGGAGGCAGCGGCTCAGACGCCGTAGCTTCCTTCTCCACCGGTCCCGCCGATCACTTCCTCGACGAGCATCCCCTGGCACCAGGTGAGAAATGTGTACACGGACCACCATGGTGCGTCGGGGTCGTCGGGGTCCAGGTCGGACGTATCGCGCTCCTCACTCACCCCGAGCCGGGTGCCCAGATCGATCCTGAGGTCGTTGAGCGCCGTCAGCCAGGCCTCGAAGTCGTCGCCTACGAGGCAGGCCGTAACCAGGTGCCCGGAACCTCCTAGAGGGGTAGCCGAGCGCATGGACGCCGCCAGCCGAGCGAGCGCAGTCACCTTCCCTCGGACGAGGCCAGGGCGCACCAGCGAGTCCCACTCGCGTGACGCCGCCTCCTCGGTCGGGTCCAGATACGCTCGTGGGAACAGTCGGCCGAACACCTCGTCGCCGTCGGGGGCGCCTGCCGAGAGCCGCTCCGCGAGCCGCTCGGCCAGCGAGGCGAGCACCTCGGCATCGGCTGCGTGCATGGTGCACCGGAGCTCGCCACCCCGACGTCGCTCGAACAGCGAGGGCACGCTCAGCGATCCCGCTGCAGGGTCGCCCAGAGGCCGTGCGCGTGAAGGCGGGCCACGTCGATCTCGGCTTTCTCACGCGCCCCGCTCGATACGACTGCCTTCCCCTCCTGGTGGACCTGGAGCATGAGGCGCGTGGCCTTCTCGCGCGGGTATCCGAAGAGCTTCTGGAACACATAGACGACGTACGACATCAGGTTCACCGGGTCGTTCCACACGATCACGACCCACGGCACGTCGGGAACGGCGACGTCATCGGTCACTCGCTCCTCGACCCGCTCCGGAGCAACGACCTCCGCGCGCATCAGACCTCCACGCGCAGGTGCTCGGAGATCCTTCCCAAGAGCCCGTTCACGAAGCGCCCGGAGTCCTTCGTCGAGTACTGCTTCGCGAGCTCCACGGCCTCACTGATCACCACCGCAGCCGGCACCTCGGGAACCCAGCCCAGCTCGAACACGCCGATGCGCAGAAGGGCGCGATCCACGGCAGGCATCCGCTCCAGTGCCCAGTGCGCCGAGAACTTCCGGATGATCGCGTCGATCTCGTCCTGGTTCTCCTCGACGCCTGCTACGAGGCGGGCCGCGTATGGATCGGGGGGCACCGGCATCGATCCGAGCATCGCCTCGACACTCACGTCGCGCAGGTCACGCTCGTACGCGAGGGCGAGCGCACGCTCGCGGGCCTCACGTCGTGTAGACACGGCTCAGGCCCGGGTCAGGTACTCGCCCGAACGCGTATCCACCTTGATGCGCTCACCAGTCTCCACGAACAACGGCACCTGGATCACGATCCCGGTCTCCAACGTCGCGGGCTTACGCGCCCCGGAGACCCGGTCTCCCTGTATTCCAGGTTCGGTCTCGGTAACGGTGAGCTCCACTGCTGCAGGGAGCTCGACGGCTATGACCTCGCCCTTGTACATGGCCAGGACCGCGGTGTCGTTCTCCTTGAGGTAGCTCACCGACTCCCCGAGCGCCGCCGATGCGACCTGCATCTGCTCGTACGTCTCGTTGTCCATGAACACATAGAAGTCACCTTCGCGGTACAGGAGCTGCATCTCCCGCTTGTCGATGACCGCCTGGGGAACCTTCTCATCGGCTCGGAACGTCTTGTCGACGACGGCCCCGGTGCGGAGGTTCTTGAGCCGGGTGCGCACGAATGCACCCCCCTTGCCGGGCTTGACGTGCTGGAACTCGACGACGCTCATCAGGCCATCGGAGAGGTCCAGCGACATGCCGTTCTTGAGATCGTTGGTGGAGATGCTCACAGCAACAGTTCCTTCGGGCTTCGGGTCAGTGACTCGACACCGGTAGCGGAGACGACCACCGTGTCTTCGATGCGGACCCCGCCGACGCCCGTTACGTAGACGCCCGGCTCGACGGTGACGACGTCACCTTCGACCAAGGTACCACGGGCCGTCGTGGCCAGCCGCGGGGCCTCGTGTATCTCGAGCCCCACCCCGTGTCCGGTGCCGTGCACGAACTCCGCGCCCAGGCCCGCCGAATCGATCACCGCTCGCGCGGCAGCATCCACGGCGGCGCACTCGACTCCGACTGCGACCGCGGCGCGGCCGGCGTCGTTCGCCGCCATCACCACGTCTACGAGTCGCTGCGCCTCGGGGCCCGGATCCCCGACCGCCAGCGTGCGGGTCATGTCGGAGCAGTACCCATCGACGATGCAGCCGAAGTCGAGCACCACGAGCTCGCCCCGCTCGATGCGCCTCCCGGTAGGGCAAGCGTGGGGCATCGCGGCATTCGGACCCGATGCCACGATCGCGTCGAACGAAACCCCGGCCGCGCCCCTCGTGCGCATCTCGACCTCGAGCGCGAGCGCGAACTCGCGCTCCGTCGTGCCCGATGCGAGCTGGTGCCGCACCGCTGCAAGGGCGTCGTCGGCTATCGCGCACGCTGCCCGGATGCGAGCGACTTCACCGAGGTCCTTCGAACGGCGGAGGTCCTCGACGAGGGTCCCGGCACCGACAACGACCGCCGGAGCCAGTCTGGCGGCCAGGACACGCTGCTCGGCCCACGTGATCGCATGATCCTCTACGCCGACGCGGTCCGACCCCAGAGCACCGGCTGCGAGTATCTCGCGCTGGTCTTGCGCTGTAGCACCGATCTCGACGCGCACGTCGGCGCCGGAAGCCTCGACCTGCGCGTCCGCTTGGTCGCGGTATCGGCCGTCGGACACGAGCACCGCGTCATCCGCGCTCACGAGGAGCGCCGCAGCCGACCCGGTGAAGCCTGTCAGGTAGCGGACGTTGGACAGGTGCGTGACGATCAGTGCGCCGAGCCCGTCGTCTGCGAGGCGCGAGCGAAGTAGCCCGATCCGCGCAGAGACTTCCATGGGAGGCATCCGGATCACGCGCCCTCCCCCAGCTTCGCCACCACCGCTTCGATCGCCAGGCGGTACCCGTGCGCGCCGAAGCCGGCGATGGTGCCCGTCACCACCGACGCGACCACCGAGGTGTGCCGCCACTCTTCGCGGGCACTCGGGTTGGAGAGGTGCAGCTCGACCTTGATCCCGTCGTAGGTCGCGAGCGCGTCGGTGATCGCGTAGGCGTAGTGAGTGAACGCCCCTGGATTGATCACGATCGCGGCGCAGCGCCCGCGCGCCGACTGGATCGCCTCTACCAGAGCGCCCTCGTGGTTCGACTGGAAGTGCTCGACTTCATGGCCGTGCGCCGCTGCGGACGATGACGCGATCGAGACGAGGTCGTCGAGCGTCGCCTCTCCGTAGACGTCCGGTTCGCGCTCTCCGAGCAGGTTCAGGTTGGGTCCGGACAGCAGAAGTATCTTCGCCACGATCCTCAGTCTCCCATCTCGAACGACACGGCGACGCACGCCTCACCACTTGCGGGCGATCCGCTCTACTCCTCCGCTCCGACTTCGAGGAGCGCCCGACGGACCGCTCCCTCATCGGGATCATCGACCCGCTCGATTCCGTTCGGGCCATCGAGGATGAAGGCCAGACGCCCGGTCGACTTCTTGTCGCGAGCCATGACGCTGAGCAGGTCATCGGCGCGTAGGCCGGGTGGTACCTCCACCGGGAGGCCTAGTGCGGCTACGAGGCCGTGGTGGCGGTCCACCGTGTCGAGCCCTACGCGCTCCAGTGCCGCCGCGAGATTCGCTGCGAAGACAAGCCCCACACCGACTGCCTCCCCGTGAGCGAGTGCGTACCCGGCGACCGTCTCGATGGCGTGGGCGAGGGTATGGCCGTAGTTGAGGGTCGCGCGCACCCCGGTCGTCTCCCGCTCGTCGGCTTCGACCACGCGCACCTTGGCCTCGACGCAGAGGCGGATCACCGCGGCGAGCACCTCGGCGTCCCGGGCGAGGAGGTCGCCGCAGCGCAGGCGCAGGAGGTCGACCAGCGCATCGTCGCCCAGCAGCGCGTACTTGGCGACCTCCCCCAATCCGCAGCGGAGCTCGCGGTCAGGCAGCGTCGCCAGCTTCGTCGGATCGGCGAGCACGCCGAGGGGCTGGTGGAACGCTCCGATGAGGTTCTTGCCCTCGCGCAGGTTCACCCCGGTCTTGCCGCCGATCGACGCATCGACCATGGCGAGCAGCGTCGTCGGCACCTGCACGAAGCAGACGCCCCTGTGATACGTGGCCGCGGCGAAGCCCGCGACGTCGCCGACCAGGCCGCCGCCGAGTGCAACCACGGCATCGCCGCGAAGGAGACCACGGGCGGCGAAGGCGCTCGCCAGGTCTTCGACGGATCGCAGCGTCTTGTGCTCTTCGCCCTCGCCGATGAGGAACGTCTCGTGCTCGATGCCTGCCGCATCGAGCGACTCCCGAACACCGGCGCAGTGCAGGGCTGCCACCGACGGCTGGGTCACGATCGCTGCCAGCCGCCGACCGGACAGCAGCACCGCGATGTCGGCGACCGCTGCGTCACCGATGACTACGTCGTACCCGCGCTCACCCAGGTCGACACGGACGCTCCACCCGCTCATCGGCGCGCATCCTGCCAGCGCGAGAGCACTGCGTCGACAACACCTTCGGGATCGAGATCCCCTGTGTCTACGCTTGCGTGCGCCGCCGCGGCGTATGCGCCCTCCCGCAGCCCCGCGAGCCGTTCGAGGTTCGGGCCGGTTCCCGATGCGAGCAGAGGTCTCCCTGATCCGTCGGCGACCCGGTCACTGAGCACCGAGGTGGGGCGCGCAGCCACACGACGGTGCCGGCGGCACGCAGCAGGCGCCGGTTCGCAGGGGCGAGGACCGCCCCACCACCGCACGCGATCACAAGCGGCTCGGGAGACGCGCAGGCTTCGGCGACCGCCTGTTGCTCCAATTCGCGAAAGCGCGCCTCGCCATCGCTCGCGAAGATCTCACTTACCGAAGCGTGCGCGAGAGTCTCGACCAGGTCGTCGGTGTCCACGAACGCGCGACCAAGCCGCGCCGCGCACATCTGGCCGACCGTGGTCTTCCCCGCTCCCATCAGTCCGACGAGCACGAGGTGCTTCACCGCAGCGAGGCGACGAAGGCGGCGTGGTTGCGCGTGACCTCGGTCACCGAGTCTCCCCCGAACTTGCGCAGGCCCTCGGATGCGAGCACGAGGGCGACCATGGTCTCGGCGACTACACCGGCGGCGGGCACCGCCGTGACGTCGGTCCGCTCCTTGAACGAGAGCGCCACCTCCTTGCTCACGACGTCCACGGTCTCGAGCACCGGACGATTCAGGGTCGCAAGCGGCTTCATCACAGCACGCGCCACCAGGAGTGCGCCCGTGGTCATTCCACCCTCTATGCCGCCGGCACGATCGGTCTGCCGCGCGTATCGGGCCGAATCGGCATCCCAGGAGATCGCGTCGTGTGCCTCGCTGCCCCGCCCGCCGGCGACTTCGAGAGCGTCGCCGATCTCGACGGCCTTCATCGCCTGGATGCTCATCAGCGCCTGCGCCAGGAGCCCGTCGATGCGTCGGTCCCAGTGGACGTGCGAGCCGAGTCCGGGAGGGAGCCCGTATCCGAGCACCTCGACCACGCCGCCCAGAGAGTCACCGTCTCGCGCCGCAGCTTCTATCTCCGCGACCATCGCTGCCTCGGCCCCAGGCTGGAAGCAGCGCACCGGCGACGCGTCCACCGCATCGACGTCGAATGGCCCGGGACGGCGCCCCCCCGGCGTGACGCGCGCCGACCCGATCTGCACGACATGGCTGACCACCGTCACGTCGAGCTCGGAGAGCAGCGCCTTCGCCAGCGCACCGGCGGCGACACGAGCCGCCGTCTCACGAGCGCTCGCGCGCTCCAGGATGTTGCGGGCGTCGTCGAAGCCGTACTTCTGCATGCCCGCAAGGTCGGCGTGCCCGGGCCGCGGCCGATGAAGCGGCTTCTCGGTGGACCCCGGCGCAGGCGACATCTCCGCCTGCCACTTCGGCCATTCGGTGTTGTGGATGATCATCGAGACCGGTGACCCGAGGGTGAAGCCGTGCCGGACCCCGCCCGCTAGCTCGACTTCGTCGCGCTCCAACTTCATGCGCGGGCCGCGGCCGTAGCCCATGCGCCGGCGCGCAAGCTCGGCCACTACGTCGTCGACGAGTATCGGCAGTCCGGCGGGGAGCCCCTCGACGACGACCACCAGGGCCGGGCCGTGCGACTCGCCCGCTGTCAGGAATCGCAGCAAGGAGACCTCCGCAAGTGGGTCACGCCAGGATACGGCATGCCCTCACTTGATGACCTGCTGCCCCTCACAGAGCTCGAAAGGAGAGTCGCCATAGAGGAACTGGCCGCACGGCTCGTCGAGGCTCACGACCCGGTAGCCGGAGCTCGGGCCGAAGAGGTCGCCCGTCGCGACCGTGTAGACCGTCGAGCCGACCTGAACGCGCGCCATGGCCGCCGTGCCGTCGAGATAGACGTCGAGCAGCGCGACGGTCGCGCCCTGCGGCGGGTTGTACGACGGCTGGGTAGAAGTCGTCGTGCCACCGGCACCGCCGGTCGTCGTCGTTCCACCGAATGCCGTGGTGGAGGTCGTCGCGTACCCGCCGGTCGTCGTCGGCGGCACGCTGGGGGGAGTCTCCTGGAATGCCGGCTCGAAGGGGTTCCTGGTCGAATACACGTCGAAGCTGTCCGGCGGGGGCGCTCCGTCCGAGGTCGTGGACGTCGTAGCCGTGGCGCTAGTGGTCGTCGCACCGAGGACCGGTGACGCGGTCGACGCGGTCGACGCCCCACCCGAGGAGTCGTCGCCACCCCCCGACAGGACCATGCGCGCCCCGAAGGCGACCACGAGCACGCCGAGGATCGCGAGGAGGATCTTCTGACGCCGTGTATCGCTCGGAGCGGCCATCAGTTCAGCACCTGTGTGGTTGTGGATGCCGATGACACGGTGGTCGGCGTGCTGCCCGATGGCACCGTGGTCGCAGTGGTATCCCCGGGAACGCCTGTCGTGGCCGTCGACGGATCTGACATCATCGAGAGCGTGAACATCCGCGCCGTCAGTGTTACGGAGAGGTCGGGCGCGCCGGTCGTGCCGGTGCCCACCGTCGTCTGCGTCGTGCCTTCTCCGCCCCCGGTCGCGCCCGTCGTGATGTTGATCGAGTCCACGATCACCAGTCGGCCGAGATCCTCGAGGCGGTTCAGGTAGTCGAGCACCTGGAAGAAGCCGCCCTCGAGCTGAATGCTGAGATGGATGGTCGGCGGGGCTCCCGGCGTCTCCGTGGGCTCGGCCGGAGCGACGGAGATCCAGTCGATCCCGGCGTCGAGGGCGATCTCGTGTGCTCCGTTGATGAAGCCGGCGAGGTCCGGGGTCATGGGCAGTGCCTCGGAGAGGCTCGAGAGTCGCGCGTCGGTGGCCGGTCCGTCTACGTCGATCTGTTGCAGGCGCTTCAGGGTCGAGTCGAGCCCTATCCGCTCCTGGTGGGCGCTCGCGACCTCGTCTTTCGCGTCGGAGAGCTCGGCGCCGCGCGGCGAGTAGAGGAAGACCCACCAGAGAGCGACGACTCCCACCGCAACGAGCGCGGCCAAGGCCGCGCTCCGACCTCTCACCCGTCCCCCTCGGCGAAGGCTTCGAGTCTGTCGGAGCGCGCCGACGGTGTGAGTGCGGCCGTCGACTCGAATTCGACGACGTCGCGCGTCGTCAGCGCACGCTTCGTCGCGTTCGGAACCCAGAGGTCGGTGAACGAGGACATCTGGGCTATGCGTGTGAGCCACTGCGCGACCGACGGGTAGTCGAGCGCGGTACCTGAGAACTGCACGGTTCCGCTAATCGTCCCGGCGGTGCCGGCGGTGTCCCCGGCCGCGGCAGTGGTCGGGGTCGTCGAACCGGTGGCAGCAGTGGGTGCGACGGTCGCCGCGGCCGAACCGGCCACCGGCACGGTCTGGGTGACGCTCGCTTGCACCGACGTCAGCCACACGTCGTTCGGTATCTCCTTGGCCATCTCCTGGAGTATCCGACTCCACGACACGTCCGTGGACAGCAGCGACGTCAGCTGCGTAGCGATTGCGTCGAGCTGCGTCTGCTTGGCCTGCGCATCCGAGAGCGCCGCGATCTTCGCCTGGACCTCCCGGTTCTCCTGCAGGCGCCGGGCGAGAAGGTCCTTCTCGTCGTTGATCCCCTGCTGCCGCTGCATCGTCGGGTACGCGAGCAGGCCCGCCAGGAGCACCGCCGCGGCTATCCCGCCGATCACGTATCGACGGTTGGAACGGACGGGTTTGCGACCGCGTGTGAGGAGGTTCAGCACCGGACCGGCTGCGGCACCACCGAGAGCGAGCCCGACCGGAGCCGGTAGATAGGGGTCGAGTCGCGCTATCTCGTCGTCCTCGAAGCCGATGTCGCCGATAGCCATCTGCGCGCGCGGTGACGCACTTACGACCGGCACCCCTACCAGCGACGACAGACGCTCCGTGATGCCTGCGAGCTGCGCGCCGCCTCCGGTCGCCACGACGCCGAGCAGCCTCGCGGCGCCGGGCTGGTTCCGGTAGTAGTCGAGCGACGATCGGACTTCGTCGAGAAGTGCTCCGAGGGGAGCATCGACTGCGTGGCGCGCCGCCACCACCGCGTCGTCGTCGGTGTCCGCCAGTCGCCGCTTGAGACCCTCGGCCGTCTCGACCGAGACCTCGAGGCCCGCGGCGATCGCATCGGTGAGCCTGCTTCCGCCGGCCCCCAGCACTCTCACGAATCGAGGCATGCCGCCCTCGTGCACGGCCACACAAGTGACGCCACCGCCGAAGGAGACGATCCCCTCGGCACCCGGGCCGTCGTCGGCAGCCTGCCGCGCCAGCGCGCGGATCAGCGCGAGAGGGATCAGGTCGACCGACGAGACGGAGAAGCCCGACGCCTCGACCGCGCCGGTCAGCTTCTCGATAGTCGTGCGCTGCGCGGCCGCGAGCAAGACCCGCATGACCGTGCCGCTGCCGTCGGCCGGTTCGTACCGGTCGAGAATCGCGAAATCGAGAGCCGCCTCTTCGAGGGGGATCGGGATGAGGTCGGGCGCCTGGAATTCGAGCGCGCCCGCCAGCTCGGAACGCGTCATCACGGGCATCTCGACCTGCCGGACGATCAGCCGTGGACTCGCCACGCCGACCCGCACCGCCGACTTGCGAAGGCCGACGTCTTCGCGCAGGCGGCGGATCGCCTCTGTGACCGCCTCGGCATCCACCACCTCGCCCTCGCGCATCGCGCCGAGCGGCAGCGCCACCTGGCCGAACGCACGCAGCGTGGGGGGATCTCCCGGGGCGACCTCCGCGATCGTGACCGCGTGCGTGCCGACGTCGAGGCCGATCAGGCGGCGGGCCACGACCCACCCCCGTTCACGACCCGGTCGTCGAGGTAACGACCTAGATCGGTCTCCCTGATGCGGAAGTGCTTGCCCACGCGGATCGCCTGCAGGTCTCCGCCTTTGATGAGGCGGTAGACGGTCATGGTCGAGACACGGATCGCGTCCGCGACCTCACGTACCGTAAGAAGCGGGTGCTCAGCAGCCACGTCCACGCCATTCATACACTTGGGTCACAGTAGGCATCACTGACAACAATCGTCAACTGTACCCACATCCTTAGGAGAACTTCACCACGAGCGACGGGGACGGCGACCGGCGTCGCGCTGCGCAGAAGGGCGCCGTGGGGCGCCCCGGGCCTCAGGCTCCGGGTCCGGCCAGGAGGATCGCTGCGATGGCCCCCAGGGCCATCGAGGGCCCGAATGCCAGGGCACGCCCGCGCGGGATTCGGCGCAAGAAGGAGCCGAGCAGGTACAGGAACGAGCCTACGAGGACGGCCAGAACCAACCCGACCGTGATGCGTGCCCGCGTCGGATCCGATGGCGACTCGCCCGACCACGACTCCATCAAGTCGACGCCGCCGATCCAGCCTGCAGCGCCGGCCCCGACCATGGGAGCGACAAGGATCGGCGCCACTACGACGATGCCGCCGATCGACCCGATCAGGAACGGTAGGAACATGCCGATGCCGAGCGTCGCCCATCCCAGCCACGCGAGGTGAGCACCGAGCAGCGCAGCGAGGCGCACGTCGCCGAAGCCCATCGCCCGTGGCCACAGGAGCCACAGGCCGTAGAAAGCCCCGAAGTAGATCGGGGCCCCGAGCGCTGCGCGACCGAGCGCGGGCCAGTCTCCTTCGCCCAGGGACGCCGCGGCCAGCAGCACCACAGAAGCCGCGCCTACCGGGTACACGATCCTGTTCGGGATGAGCTTGTGGTCGAAGTCGATAACCGAGATGGCTATCAGCGCTGCGGCCAGCACCAGATATGCGGGTAGCACCCACGACTCGGCGAAGCGCGCGGCGATGACGGCGAAGACCGCTGCCGTCAGGGCCTCGACGAGCGGGTAGCGCGCCGAGATGCGCGCACCGCAGTGACGGCAGTGCCCGCGCAGCACCAGCCACGAGAGCACCGGGACGTTGTCGAACGCACCGATCGTCTCCAGGCAAGCCGGGCACCGCGAGCGCGGCGACACAACCGACTCGTTGCGCGGGACTCGCCAGATCACGACATTGAGGAAGGACCCGATCAAGAGGCCGAGCAACGCACAAAGGGCTACCACTCCGGCGGTCACGAATGCAGGCTAGACGGCGTCGCCGTGCGCGCGAAGGAGCCCGGGCACTGCGCCCGGGCTCCCGCAGAACTATCAGCGCCGTGTAACGCTGCTAGAAGCTGTCGGCGTAGGTTGCGCCGGTCACCGACGCGTCGGTCGCCAGACATGCACCGACGACCTTGGCATACGAGGTTCCGGCCCCGCCTGCGGCCTGGACGTCCTTCACCGCCCAGCAGGTACCGGACTTCGACATCGAAGCCATGTAGATGGTGCTCGCGCTGGGGGCGTTGATCGACACCTCCTTCGGCTGGGTCGATGCAGCCGCCTGGAACACCAGGCTCGGCTCTACGGCGATGAGCGCCGCGGGTGTCGCACCGGTGGAGTAGTCCTGCCCATCGACGAAGACCGTCTTGGCGGCGGTGATGCCGTTGCGCAGGTTCGACTGTGACGCCTTGTCCTGAGCTCTGGTCCGAGCGCCCAGGAAGGTCGGGATGGCGATGGCGATGAGAATGGCAATGATCAGCACCACAACCATGAGCTCGATGAGCGTGAACCCGTCCTCCTGGTCCCTGCGGGCCCTGAGGCTTCTTAGTGTCAGCACTTCGGGGTGACCCCTTTCGTCCGGGTGACTTACGCGAGGCCCTCTCCCCCCCGAAGCGCAGCCCTGCGCACAGGGCGTGACAACGGGCAGCCCGGTCTCGCTTCAAGTGGTATCGGCCGCGCCATCCGCTGCCTTGAGCGCCCGCCACGAAAAGTCGGCGCCGGGCGCAGCAGCACGGAGGCATCCGGCCCGACCCCCGATCCCCCACAGGGCATCAGGTGACCGCGATAGCCCCCACGAATAGGTCCGACGCGACGTCGAGACGCTCCCGGGCCGAGCCGCTCTCCGGGTCCACGCGCACGACAGCGACACTGTGATCTCCCGGTCCTGAGCCCGTACGGACCAGCGCCCAGAGCACCCCGCGCGCCGCCACAACGGCGGCGGGTTCACGGAAGATCGTCGGCGCGTCGGCGAGCAGCTTCACCGAGGCATCCGGCAGAGTGGAACCCGCCCCGTAGCGCAGCAGCCTCGCGCCGTTCGAGACGAGCACCCAGGCCGCGTCACCCATCGCGGCGATCCCACGGGCAGCTCCGCTGCTCGACGGAAGCCGCGCAGAGCCAGCTTCGCTCAACGTGGACGCGTCGAACCACTGCAGATTGCGGGCCCGAACGATCCAGAGATGCCCGCCCCCCGCCGCCACACCACGGACCGCGCCCCCGCCGGCCCGCATCGAGCGCGAGAGCAATGGCGCCCGCTCGCCTTCCGCGAGGAGAGGCAGCGTGCACCCCGTCGGCGACTCGACGACCACGACCACCGAGCGGCGCGACATCGCGACTACACGCGTAACACCACTCTCCCCCGCTCTCCCGGCTTCGTAAGTATCGGGATCGTCGAACCGATCACGCCTGATGCTCGTGACCGTGCCATTGCCGGTAACCAGCCAGAGCCGCTGCTCGGTCACAGCCAGGTTCGCCTCCGCCCCCGCTGTGCGATCAGTCGGAGGGCCGCCTGCCTCGCGCATCTCGTTCGTCGCAGCGTCGAGCGCGCCGACGCGCCCACTCGCCCGGCTCGCCATGTAGACGCTTCCGCGATACGCCCTGACCTCGCCGAACCCCGGCCGCCCGAGGCGACGCGCATGATCGAACGCTTCGGGGTCGACGCGCACGGTGTCGAACCCGAACAGCCAGAGCGCCGCAGCTCCGGCCGTCGCGCGAGCGCCGGAAGCACCGCCGCTCGCCGCGCCGCCATGGCCATCCGTCACGGCCCGCAGCGCGACGGTGGCCAGGAGCCCTACAACGACGCCGATCACCCCGCCGACCACCCAGCGGCGACGCCCATCGGCAGCGCCGGCAGGCACGTGGTTGTCCGAGCTGGCGATCACCTGCCCATCGTCGCCGATCGCCGCAGCGCGAGTGGCATCGCTCCCCGATCTCTCTCGCCGACCGGTCGGTACGATGGAGCGATGGCCGGCAGCGACGCGCATGGCGCAGATCCCGCGTCGACCCGCCGCCAGGCGCTGTGGTGGGCTCTCGGGGCAAACGCGGCGTTCTTGCTGGTCGAGGTAGTCGGCGCTCTGGCGTTCGGATCACTCGCGCTGCTCGCCGACGGCGTGCACATGCTCTCCGACGTGGCCGCGCTCGGTATCGCCCTCGTCGCCCAGACTCTCGCAGAGCGGCCTGCGTCGTCCCGGCACACCTACGGCCTTGCTCGGGCGGAGGTCATCGGGGCGCAGGCCAACGCGCTCCTGCTCGTGGCCGCCGACTCGTGGATCGCCTTGGCGGC
>Ga0172375_10009313_pt1 | contig 12985 bp, 10 predicted proteins | sample LakKiv1m_FD_114537 | JGI IMG/M metagenome (GOLD analysis project Ga0172375, IMG submission 114537) | Freshwater microbial communities from Kabuno Bay, South-Kivu, Congo - kab_092012_11.1m | ecosystem: Environmental > Aquatic > Freshwater > Lake | place: Democratic Republic of the Congo...
CCAAGGCGCTTTGGCAATAGGTGATGAATATGACACAAATAAATCTGGTTATTTTAGCGATGATATTTATGTTGATAATGTTTCTTTAAAATCAATTTTGCCAATCAATAGCCAAACAAAAGTTGCCCGTTCCTGCCGGCTTTATCCGGCGCTTGGAGCCATTGCCTGCGACACAGTTGATGCTAATGGCAAAGTTCAGCGTGGCTGGCGCGGGTTTTGCATGGAGTGGGATCCAAAATATCCCAATAATGATCAAGATAAAAAATTATGTTTAAATTGGTGGCCAGTTGATATTATTCCAGGAGAAACAGATGTTTTTGGCAAAGATAATCAGGCTGGTTATATGAATAGACAACCTTTGTATTATTGCATGGAAGCTGCTGGAAATTATCCGTATGTGAGACAAACTCGTAGTGGCACTAAAGGTGATGGCTATGCACCTGCCTTAATGTATAGATATTGTGACAATAAAGGTGGAATAACTGGGGCAATAATTGGTTGGGAAGTTTATGGTCCAATTGGTGCATATTTAGGAGCAAATATGAATACCGGCGGCAAGCATCCATGTGGATGGGGGAGAGCTAGTGGTAAATGGACAAGCCTTGCACCAGAAGAAATAGGTTGGAATGATATTGATATAGAAAGAATTTTATTAGAACCTTTATGCGAGGAGGGTAATGATGATGAAGATTGTTTTAGTAAAAAAACTAATGATGATGCCATAATTATTTTAAATAGAAGTAATAATTGGCAAGGGTTTATGTGCAATGGCACTAATTGTCATAATGCTGATTATTATTTTAACCCTTCAAATCATTTTTGGGATAGCAATCCAAGTATGTTAAATAATAATGATTTATGCGGTAATCAGGGTGTGGATTTGTTTGCTGTTAGAGCAGTTTTTGATGACGAAGGAGAATTTAAAGGTTTAGAATCTGGGTTATGCAACGGAGCAGGCGGAGATACTGGTTTTGTCAGATATCGCGCTACTTTTTATTTAAGAGAATCCTGCAATGTTATCGCGCAAGTGGTAACTCCGGACGGAGAAAATATGGCTTGGGCAAGCAAAGTTAAAAGAGGCGGTTGGCTAAAAGACTCTAATGATAATTATTTAGGTTATGAATATAATACTGATTATGAACCTTACGGCGCTTCTGTTGTTGGAGCGCCAGCAGTGGACCCAACTGCCTGGTATAATCCGCTTTATGTCATGCCTTTGGATGATTCACTTGGTTATGAAGCGCCATATCAAGTGCGCGCTGGTTCTCCTTATGGCGCAAATGGAACTGCTGGCCAGGAAAAAATTGGCAAAGCGCAATGTATTTCTGGAGACGCAGAAAACTTAGGCGCGCAGTGTTCCTCATCATCTGATTGCGGATTTTCTCTTGACACTGGTAATAAAGGATTATGTATGGGCATAAATTTAAGCGATAAAGCAAAAGAAAATATTTATGGCGGCTATGATACTGGCGAAAAAAATTTACGGAATTTATTTGCCAAATCATACCGCGTTTGGAAATGGGCTAAAAGAAGTGACGGCACTCTTGGTTATGTGGAAGTGATTAACCAAACAGAAGGATTTGGCTGGGATATTAGTCCGGAAAATAGATTTGTTTCTACTAAACCAGAAGTTTTTAATATTAAAGTTCAAGGACAAATGGGTAATGCAACGAATCCTGTAACAGTTAATATTACTGGTCCAAAAAGAATTAAATTAGAATTTAACAGCCGCGTTAATGCAGATCATCTACCATTGACTGCATTTAGAGTTGATTGGGATGATGGCACACCAATCAGCCAAGTTAATAATTTGAAAATTGAAGCCAAAAGCGATACTAATAATCCGCATGTTTTATTCCATGCTTATGAATATCATAAACCAACAGATCCCTATCCTGGAGGTGGAACCGAAACTTATGCCAGTCATGGCTGCACAGCAACAGAATGTAGTTATGTGCCAAAAATTCAGGTAGAAGATAATTGGGGCTGGTGCAATAATGGTTATTATAATAATTCCAGAGATTATGATAAGTGCCCGGATAAAAGCGTTTCAGAGCATCCTTGGCAGGCGTTTGGAGGAAGTGTGATAGTGCAATAGAAATTAAGAAATTATTTGTTGCCGTCCCCTCCTTGCTAAGGAGGGGTGCTAAAAAATCCTTTGGATTTTTTAGCGGGGAGGTTGATTTTATTAATCAATGTTGTTTACCCCTCTGCCCCTTCGGAGCACCTCCCCTTGTAAAGGGGAGGACGATCAAGTATTGGATTTTTATGAAAAAATACCTCACTCGCAAAAATGTTTTGATTGTATCTGCTGTTATAGCAGTGAGTTTAAGTTTTTTAATTGGCAGAGTAGCATTAGCTGATCTGAGTAAAGAGATTGCAGATAAGACGGCTTCTTTGCTTTTAATGCTGACTGGCTGGCTGGCAGAGATTTTAATTTATGTTTTTGGACAACTTTTGCTGGTGGCAATTAGCATTTTAATAAAAGTGGCTTCGTTTAATGATTTTGTTAATGCAAACATTGTTAATATTGGCTGGGTAATAATGAGAGATTTGGCAAACTTAGGTATTGTGATTGTGATGCTTATTATGGCATTTGGCACCACTTTTAATAAAAATCAATATCATTACAGGACATTATTGCCAAAGCTGATTTTAGCAGCAATTTTAGTTAATTTTTCTAAAACAATCACTGGACTTTTGATTGACGCCAGCCAGCTTGTAATGATGACTTTTGTCCATGCTTTTGAATCTATTGCTGCTGGCAATATTACTTATGGCCTTGGCATTGAAGATATGTTAAGTGTCAGAAGCGCTGCTAAATCAGCTGGCGCTGCTTCAGAAATCAATGACTGGAATGTGCTTGGCGCTTTGATTTTAGGCGTAGTGATGCTCGCAGTTGGTTTGGGCGTGGTTGTTTCTTTGGTTGTGATGTTTTTATACCGCATTGTTGTTTTGTGGCTTTTAATAATTTTTTCTCCAGTGGCATTTGTTGGAAATCTCCTGCCAGGTGCCGGTCAATATGTTAGCCAATGGCGCTCAATGCTGACAAATTATTTAGTTAAAGGACCAACTTTGGCATTCATGTTTTGGCTCTCAATGACAGTTTTATCCCAGATTACAGAACAAAATAAATTGATAAATTTACAAATGCAATCGCAGCAGTATGCTTTTGGTACGCAAAGCAGCGCAGTTGATTATGCGTATTTTGCTTCTAAAATGTCTTCGCCGCAAAGAGTTTTTGATTATTTGGTCACTGTGATTTTATTTATTTTTACTATGAAAACCGCGGCTGCGGCCGGCGTTCTTGGTGCCAGTGTGGCTGGGAATATTATGGGGAAATTTAATAATATTGGCAGGTGGATACAGAAGAGGCCGCAAGTGTGGGGGAAAAAAGGATGGGAAAGGGCAAAGAAATCGTATGTGGGCGAGGGCGTAACTGCCTTAGCACAAAGAGGAATCAAAGCTATACATTTCGATAAAGAATATAGAGAACAGAAAGCGGCAAAACGTAAAGCACGTATGCAGGAATATCTTGGTGGTCGTAAAGGAGCCATAGAAAGATTTGAATGGACACAAGCAATGAAAGCTGGAAAAGATATGGAAGAAGCCGGTGATTTTAGAAATGCAAAGACGCGTAAAGATGCTTTAAGTACGGCTAGAGATAAAGGTGATCTGGCAAAAGCCGTGGCTGCTTTAATGGAGATGGCAAAAAATAAAGAATTAACCGGTGATGAGGTTAAAAAGTTTTTTAATAGATTTGAGGGAATAATGAGAACCGAGGCCGGAAAGGAGAGATTAAAAGGTTATCTAAGTACTGCTTGGGATACACAGGCGAAAGCTGGAGATAAATCGGTTGGATTAAATAGAAATTTTGGAGTTGATGAGTTTGGTACTTACCGAGAACTTTCGGAAGCTGATAGAATTAAGACTGTTCAGAAGGAATATAAAAGTGTTAAGACAGCCGATTTGGTTGATGGCGGTAAATTAAAAGCCATGACTTCTTTGCCGCGTGATAATAAAGCAACGCATGAATTTTATAGTATGGCAGCCGGTAGAACAGATTTGGGATTTTGGAGTACTACTGAGCGAGATCAAATAATTGATCATATAGATAATATTTTAGCTGATGATAAAGCTAAGAGTGGTACTGTTATCGGCGTCACGGCGGAAGATGATGTAAGAAGAAGGAATATGGTTAAATTAAGAAATGAACTCGTGGCAATGAAGGATAGTAATAATTATAATACAAGAACTAGGGAGTTGAATAAAACAACAATAACAGCAGCTGATACAATGCAAGGAGTATCGGGTGTTACGAGCAACTACGACAATTTTTTGGTTGCTAGTGTTTCTGGAGGAGTCAGTACCTTAGAATCTTCAAATTATTTGACAGATAAAAGGAAGAAAATAATTACAGCCGAAGCTGAAACAGGCAAACAAAAGCGTATTTTAGGCACTCATGAAGAAACAGAAGTTGAAAAAGCTATTAAAAAACAGATAATAGCAAATATAGCAGGTAAAGATTTTAAGAGTGCTTTAGATAATGTTTATCAAGCAAGACAACAGGCTGCTATTTCAGGTAATGTGTCTGGTTTAAAAAATGCACTAACGGTTGTATATGATCTTATAGAACAGAAAATTAAAGATTCAAAAATTAGTTTAATTAACCCTGACACAGGAGAAAAATTTTCAGAAAATGAATTACTTAATGAATTTAAAAAAACAGATATAAGTAAAAATTTTGATAATTTAATTTTTTCTCATGGGAATGACGCTTTAGATTTATCAGACAGTATAGTTATGGATATCCAGGATTCTTCTAATGGATGGAAAATTTTAAGACAAACTTTAGCTGATGAAGAAAAAGGTTGGCGTAATACTCCAGAAGCCAGGCAAAAAATGAGACAGAGAACTGTAAGGACGGTAAGAAAAGCGAGAACAAATCTAGATGCTTTAAAAGGTCCACAAAATCAGCCCAAAGTTTGGAATAAACTTGGCGTACCGACTAAGTTCGGATTAACCACTACAAAAGAGATGAAGCGGTTAGCTAAAACAATGCAGCAACTAAATGAATATCCAGAATTAATTGAGGATAAAACGTACATTGATGATATAAATAAATTTGATGAACAATATAAAATATATAGAAAATCTAATGTTCCAGCCGCAAGAACAGCGGCTCGTCAAGAAATGGAAACTGTTGCTGAGCGTGTGCTTAAGCGATTTGAACCATTAACATAATAGAATTTATGGATCAAGTATATCAACAAATTTTAGATTATTTAAATTCTGAAGAAATTAAAATTAAAGTAGATGATATTTTGGATGAGAATTTTTCTGTTAGTCAGAAAGAAAATTTTTTAAAGGTCTGGCAACAGATGAAAGATTTAGAATTTGATGTTAAAGATTGGTATAATTTTTTGCTTTTTATTTTTCATAATGATATTGATAAAGCGGAAAAAATTGATGACGAACTTTTTGAAAATGTTTTAATTGATGTTTATGAGGAGTTTCAGCAATTATATGAAGAAAATAAGAATAAAAAAATCAGTGAAATTGAAAATAATAAACCAGTCAGTGAGGAAGTGAGCAGTAGTGCGGCAAACCAGATAGATTTGGTGCAAAAATATAATAGTTTTATCAATTCTTCTTTATTTCAAAACATTTTGGCGAGTGAAGAGATGCTGACAGAAAAATTTGCGCGTGTGGGTTTGGATTTAATAATTAAAGATGAATTTTACGCGGCTGTTAATGCTGGCGATAAAATTAAAGCAGTTGGCGTTTTACGCGTTTTATGCAAAAAAGGAAAACTTGGTAGCTCTTTTCAAAATGATAAAAGATATTTGGATTTTTGGGCTGGATTTTTAGAACGGCATTATGGAGTTGGAGTGAAGGAAAAGTTTTTGCAAAACCCGAGCGAGAAAAAATATCTTGTTGAATTTTTGCGTTTTATTTTAGAAAAAAGATTAAATTTTAATTTAGAAGAGTCAGCTATGATTGGTGTGGGGCTTGCAGAGTTATGTCGCGAAAGTGGCGAAAGCGAGTTTGCTGAAATGGCGTACGGAGATGAAGAAAAAGGAAAATTTATGTGGAGCGAGTAAAAAATGTTCTTGTTGTCATTCCCGATCTAATCGGGAATCCAGAAAACAAGTTTATGAGAAATTGCCAGAGATTTCAGAAAACCTACTGGGTTTATATCTTAGCCAGTCAGAAAAATGGCACCTTATACATTGGGCTAACTAATAATTTAGAAAGAAGAATATATGAACATAAAAACAATTTAATTAAAGGTTTTACAGAAAAATACCAAGTCCATATCTTAGTTTATTATGAGTACTTTTATGACATTAATGATGCTATTAACCGAGAAAAACAGTTAAAGAAATGGAATAGAAAATGGAAATTGAATTTAATAGAAAAAGAAAATCCTTTATGGCATGATTTATCAACTAACTGGTTTAATCCGCCTGGATTCCCGCCTGCGCGGGAATGACAAAGAAAAAAAAGTTTAATTTATCAGTGTGCTATTATTGTGTTATAATAAATTTATAAAATGTTAAATCAGAATCAAATTTTAATTAAAAATAAAAGCGGGCAAATAAGACCCGTGAGTTTAGATATTCAAGCGAGGAATGCATTGCCAACTCAAGACGCAGCAGTCTCTGTTGGTGTAATAGAAAAAAAAGAGGCAGAAAAATTTGAGCCAAAGTTTAATTTAGTTACCAAAGAAACAGCCATGCCCGCGTTTTATTTCCACTTAGAAGACGAAGAGGAAGCGGCGCAATTCAAGAGTCAGGAGCAAATCAAAGCCCAAACAAAAAAACAAGTTATCATAGATTATCTTATTGATGATATTATTAAAAAAATTGCTTTAAGTATAGATGAAGGAAGCGGCAATAGATTAAGACGGGTGATTGAATCACGCCTAAGAGATGTTCGGGATTTAATAGAAACCAAGGAGTCTTTATTAAAACCAAAAGTTTTGGGCGGCGCTGGTTTGGACAACATCCAGGTAAAAGATGTTTTAAAAATAATTGAAAAATATAGAATTAAACTTTATGAAGGAAAAGATTTAGAAGCAGAAATTATAGGTTTTAGGAAAAATGAACCAGATTCTTTCTTAATTAAGCAAAATATTTCAGTGAGAGAAAATGAAAAAATAGGCATGCAAAAAAACAAAAGCGAACAGGCGGTCAGAATATTTGAGCCAAATTATCCGCCAACAAGTCAAGACATTAGAAAACCAGAATCAAGAATATTGCCTTTTGTTAACTCACAACAGTTTAAAAGACAAGCTACTGCGTCTTATCAGTTAAACCAAAAAGAATTTATGCCTTTGGCAAGCAATCGGCCAATTTATGGCTCAATAGAAGAATTGGCTCATATTACTTTGGATGATTTAAGATATATGAGTAAAAATTTTAGTGAATCATTGGCAAAAATAAAACAAAAAATAGAAATGCTTAAAGATGAATCATATGAAAAAAGAACATTAGGTATTAAAGCCTGGAGACAGTCGCCGGCTTATCTTAATTATTTGACGCTTGGCAGGCAAGGTGTAGAAGAAGGCAAAGATGTGGCCCAAATTATTAAAGAAAAACAGCTCCAAAGTGAACTCTGTTTAACTTGGGATGAATTTATGGCTGTGGCAGATTTTAATGAGGAACTGGCGTATTAATGTTTTTGTCACTCCCGCCCCAACCCGAAGTTGGTTCAAGGTTGCACCTTGAACCTGCATGTTTCTTTGATGCATGTTGGTTCAAAGTATAACTTTGAACCAACCAATGAGTTATTAAGTTTTTAAAAGAAGTTTATGAAACAATTCGTTGTTCCCCAATTCATTGATGTGGAAGATAAAATTTTAGGGCCTATTACTGTTAGGCAGTTTGTTTTGATTGTAACGGGCGGCATTATAGAATTTTTATCATTTCGCTTTGGCGATATTGGTTTTTTTCTTCTGATGACTGTTATTGTTTTATCCATAGTTGGTTTGTTTGGATTTGTAAAAGTAAATGGCGCGTTTTTCCATCATTTTTTATTAAATCTTGCGGCCAGTTTTAAAAAACCCGCGCTTAGAGTTTGGAATAAAAATTTTCGTGAAGAAATTATTTTAGAAGCAAAAACAGAAACTCATAGAAAAAGTTATACTCCCAAAGGGCCATTATCAGCTTCTCGGTTGTCAGAATTGTCTTTAATTGTGGATACGCATGGGAAGTATAAGGGGGAATAATTTCCAATTTCCAAGATACAATCTCCAAATAAATTCCAAATCTCAAATTACAATTTCCAATATTTTTTTAATCATTATTGGTATTTGAATTTTGGAAATTGAAATTTATTTGGAAATTGGAAATTGTTTCTTGGAAATTGGAAATTAAAAAGAGAGATCCCTCGGCTCATAATAACCAAAAAGGTCGCTCGGGATGACAAGAAAATATGAAATCTAATATTCCTTCCACTCAGCAATATCTTGACATTGCAGAAATACGCGATGGAGTAGTGGTTATGCGCGACGGCGCAATACGCGGTGTGCTTTTGGTTTCTTCCATAAATTTTGCTCTTAAATCCGAAGAAGAACAGGAAGCGACTATCCAGTCCTATGTCAGTTTTTTAAATTATTTGGATCACCCGCTCCAAATTGTCATTCAGTCAAGAAAATTATATATTGAAAAATATTTAAATGATTTAGTTGAAAGAGAAAAGAAGCAGACAAATGAACTCCTGCGCATGCAGACCTCTGATTATCAGCAGTTTATTAAAGAGTTGGTAGAATTGGGAGAGATTATGTCTAAAAAGTTTTATGTAATAGTGCCTTATTCGCCAGGCGCAGATAAAACAAAAAGTTTTTTGGAGCGCCTGACAAGCGTGTTTTCTCCTCTTTCCAAAATACATTTAAAAGAAAAAAAGTTTAGAGAATTAAAGCAGGAATTAAATAAAAGAATAGAAACTGTTTTATCTGGTTTAACTAATATGGGCCTCTCAGCCGTGGTGCTTGATACCCAGGCTTTGATTGAATTGTATTATAGTTCGTATAATCCAGAAGTGGCCGAACAGCAGAAACTTGGAGATGTGGAAGAGCTACAAGTAGAATAAATAAAAGGATGTCATTCAGTGGTTGGTTCAAAGTTACACTTTGAACCAGTATGCATTAAATAAACAGGTAGGTTCAAGGTGCAACCTTGAACCAACGCAGTCAGGATGACAAAATTATCAAATATTTTATGTTTGGCAAAAAAAATCAAAATTTAGGCGTTTTGCCTCCTCAAGCCACAGAAAAAGAAAAATTAGCTTTTGAAGAATCAAAAGTTGAGAAAAGCAAAGCCACAATCTTGGAAGAAAAAACTTACCGTTTAGGCGTGACAACTATTCGCGATTTGATTGCCCCGGCTTCTGTTAAGGTTGTTTCCGAGCATTTAGAATTAGGCAACAAATGGGTGCGCACTCTTTTTGTTGTTGCTTATCCGCGCTATATCAGTGTGGGCTGGTTTGAGTCTGTCATTGATTACGCCGCTACCATGGATGTATCAATGTATTTTTATCCCTTGCCCTCAAATATTATTTTAAAACAAATGCGCAATAAAGTCGGCGTATTAGAAGCGCAACTCGCAGCTGATCAGGAAAAGGGCGCGCCAAGAGATCCAATGCGAGAAGTGGCGCTTAGAGACATTGAGCAATTGCGAGACGATTTAACGCAAGGCATTGAAAAATTTTTCCGTTTTGGTTTGTATATCAGTTTGTATGCCGAAGATAAAGAAAAATTGGATCATTTGACTAAAATTATAGAAGATATTATTGGCACAAAAATGGTTTACACAAGGCGCGCCATCTGGCAGGCAGAGCAGGGATTTAATTCCACTTTGCCTCTTGGCAATGATGAGTTAAATATTGGTTTTAATATGCAAAGTTCTCCTTGCGCTTCTTCTTTTCCATTTATTTCTGCAGAATTAACTTCTGATTCAGGGGTTTTATACGGCATTAATCGTCATAATAACAGTTTGATTTTATTTGATAGGTTTTCTTTGCAAAATGCAAATTCTGTTGTTTTTGCCACTTCAGGCGCGGGCAAAAGTTATGCCGTAAAATTGGAAATTTTAAGGAGTTTAATGCTTGGCGTGGATGTGATGGTAATTGACCCTGAACGCGAATATCAATATCTTTCTGACGCAGTTGGCGGCACTTATGTGAATATTTCTTTAAATTCATTAAGCAAAATTAATCCTTTTGATTTGCCAATTCCTTCTGATGAGACAACTAAAACAGGCGACATTATCCGCTCGGCCGTGATAATGCTTAAAGGTTTAATTAGAATTATGATTGGAGATATCACTCATACCGAAGATTCTGTTTTGGATCGGGCGCTTTTAGAAACTTATGCCAAAAAAGATATTACTCCTGATACAGATTTAAAAATAGTTAAAGAAATGCCCTTGATGAGTGATTTGCAAGAAGTCTTAAGCGGTATGACTGGCGGCGAAGGATTAGCAGAGAGACTTGATAAATACACCAATGGAACTTTTGGCGGCTTAATTAACAATTATACTAATGTAGATGTGGCTAATCAATTAGTTGTTTTTTCTGTTCGGGATTTGGAAGATGAGCTTCGGCCAATTGCTATTTATACGATTATAAACTATATTTGGAATAAAGTCCGTTCAGAGTTAAAGAAAAGAATTTTAGTGATTGATGAAGCTTGGTGGCTGATGCAGCATGAGGATTCGGCTAAATTTGTTTTTGCTTTGGTTAAAAGATGTCGTAAGTATTATTTGGGCATTACCACTATTACTCAAGATGTTAATGACTTTTTGGGTTCGCCTTATGGACAGGCAATTTTAAACAATAGCGCCATGCAACTTCTGCTTAAGCAAACACCGGCCGCCATTGATGAAATTGCCAAAATTTTTAAATTAACTCAAAGCGAGAGATATTTACTTTTAGAATCTAATGTTGGCGAAGGTATATTTTTTGCCGGGGTTAAACATGCGGCCATTAAAGTTGTGGCATCTTATACTGAAGATCAAATTATTACGACAGACCCGCGCCAGTTACTAGAAATTGAAGAAGCAAAGAGAGAGTTTGAGGAAAGCGTGGGCGCAGAATAAATTCCAAATCAAAAATTACAAATCCTAAATAAATTACAATTTTCAAATTTCAAAATCATAAAATTTAATTTAAATTATTTTGAATTTTGATATTGGTGCTTGTTTGTAATTTGATGTTTTGAATTTGTAATTTTAATGTTTATGTCTCGTAAATTCGTTTACATTATTTTAATCATTCTTCTTCTTGTCGCCCTGGGTTTAGCCAGCTTGTTTTGGTATTTGTCAAGAAATATTAAGAATACTCCGCAAGAAATTAATAACATTCAACCTGAGCAGGTAGAGAATAATACTGCCACAGAAACACCAGTAATTGTGTTGAGAAACAATAATGGCGGCCTGGCGCCTTTAAGCGACGAAGAAAAAGAAAAAGCACAGCTAAAAAAGTTAGTCAGCGCTTTTATTGAGCGCTATGGCTCTTATTCCAATCAAACCGATTTTGAAAATTTGGTGGATTTAATGTCATTTATGTCGCGTGATTTAAAAATTTGGGCTGAAAATTTAATTGCGTCTAAAAAAGTTAATGCTCGTTATCAGACTCCGTATTATGGTGTAACCACAAAAGTTCTTAAAACAGAAATTGTTGATTTTAACGAGAGCATAGTTAAAATAAAAGTGTCCACGCAGAAGAATGAAATGTTTGGTACGGATTATAATTCAAAAGTTTCGTATGAGGATTTAACTGTTTCTTTGATTCAAGAAGAAGGAGTGTGGAAGGTGGATGAGGTAAAAAAGTAATTTTTTAATTTTATGACTGATGATAATTTAGAAAATAATGAAAGCGATGAATCAAAAAAAAGTGTTGATGATGAGCAAGATTATGACCAATGGGAAAGCGCGTTAGAGCAAGAGAAACAAGAAGAAATAAACGAGAACTTAGCGCGAGAGGAAATTAATATGCGACAGGGCGAATTGAAAAGCGCGGCTGGTTTAGCAGCCAAAGGATTTTTAAAAAATCAAATTAAGAAAAAAATCACGAAGCAGGCAGTTGGAAAGTTTTTAATTTGGGCCGCGCCATATATTTTAATCGCATTTTTGGTTCTTTTAATAATTTTCATTCTTTATTATTTTATTTCTAACCCCTGCGAATTGGCGCGGATAGTGGGTGAGTGGTGGGCAACAATGGTTGGAGCAGGGTGCAAGTTGGTGGGGAAGTAGATAAATAAAAAATTAATGGAAAGGAAAATAACAAATTTTTTCCTGTCATCCTCGCGAAAGCGAGGATCCCAGCGCCAAAGGTATGCGTATAGATTTTAATCATTATTATGCTGTCTACATTGTAACCAACAAAAAACAAGGCAGTTTGTATATCGGAGTGACTAATAATCTAACAAGAAGGATTTATGAACATCAACATAAGATAATAAAGGGTTTTACTAATAAATATAATCTGGATAAATTGGTTTTTTACGAAACTTATTATGATATTAACGAGGCTATAAACAGGGAAAAACAGCTTAAACACTGGAATCGCCAATGGAAAATAGAATTAATTGAAAAAGAAAATCCTTTATGGCAGGATTTATCTAATGAGTTGTTTTAATTATATTCCACGAGATCCTCACTTTCGTGAGGATGACAAAAATGATGTGAGGATGACAAAAAAGCGGGAATGACAAGAAAATTATGTCTTACAATTTTCCTAAAAACTCATTTTTAATTTTTTACATTATTGTTTTTTTAATAACATTTTTTTTGGTTTTTGGTATTAATTCTGCTTTGGCTGAGGAGAGTTCTGCTTGCCCTCCTAATTGCACGCCAGATAGTGGTTCTCCTTCACCAGTGTCAAGCGGCGGTACTAAATATATTCGCCTGCAGATTTATTTGCCAATACCAAAATATGTGCATAGTTGTACTTATTATGTTGATGTTATGAAAAATGGTAA
>Ga0172375_10009314_pt1 | contig 12984 bp, 8 predicted proteins | sample LakKiv1m_FD_114537 | JGI IMG/M metagenome (GOLD analysis project Ga0172375, IMG submission 114537) | Freshwater microbial communities from Kabuno Bay, South-Kivu, Congo - kab_092012_11.1m | ecosystem: Environmental > Aquatic > Freshwater > Lake | place: Democratic Republic of the Congo...
GAGACGGTCTGCGAAGAACGCAGAATCAGGTCGACGCCCGCGACCGGGTGGCCGCGGGGCGTCTATGTCAGATCAGGAGGGTTCAGCTCGTGGGGTGCTCCTTCTTGGTCACGGTACGCTGCCGGCGTTTGCCGGCAGACTTGGGTGTGGCCGCGTAGGGGCCGCCGGCCTCAGCGACGTCTTGAGCCCTCGGGCTCGCCGCCAGCCTGGGGCGGCTCCGGCCGTGGGCGGCGGCGTCGCGCCACCAGACGGCGAGAGGATCGGGCGAAGCACTGAGCCAGTCATGGGTAGCGCGGCGGAACGCCGCGTCGCCAGCGCGCCGCTGCTCGCCTGCCAGACGGCGCTGGACCGCGAGTTTCATCGCCACGCAGTCGAAGGCTTTCCTAGGCACGTCAGACCACCTCCTGCGGGGAACGGATGTCGATCAGTCCGTAGCCTTCGCGCAGGTTCACGGCATTGAAGGCGCGGATTCTGTCCACATGGACAATATGTCTGAAGTTCCAGCTCACGACCAGGTCGGCGCCATACACGGTGGCAAGCGCCACATGCATGGCGTCGTCGGTGCAGGCGGAGGTCACCACGCGCGCCCTGAGGTAGGCGTCCCGCAGTCCGACTGCCTCTTCCGACTCGATCAGCAGTTCCACGGAGTCTGGCGGCAGATCCAGCAGCCAGCGCTGCACCTGCGCTGGGGCCTCCGCCAACTCCCGCAGAAGAAGCGGCGAGACGAGAAGCAGAACGGCACCTCGCCGTGCCTGCGCCAGCAGGGCCCGGCCGTCGCTACGGAACTCCGTGTCCTCGCAGCCGCCGATCACTGACGTGTCGACATAGAGACGCTGACGCCTCACGGGATCTGTGTCCTCTTGTTGCTCTGCCGCGGCGGACAGACGAAGCGGAACGTCGGCCGCCGAGTCTCCCGCCAGGACGCCGTCACCCGTTGCCGGGCGGCCACCAGCAGGTCACGGCTTTGGCGCGCTGCCAGGTAACTGACCACCGAGGTCTCAACGTAGACACATCGTCTCAAAGTCCTACTATACCCTAGTGCCATCGGGCGTGAGTTCCTACCCAGATCACTGAGGCAACGGCTGGTCGGCGCCACGGAGATGCCTTAGGGCCCCACGGCTCGCCCACTGGCAATGGCCATGGCAGCGCCAAAGGCGCCAGCATGGCCGGCCGGCAGCGACGAGCGCGCCGACAGGCGCACTACCGGCGGGTCCGATGTCCCCATCGCCTGCTTCCCGACGTCGGGTTGGCCGCCTGCTGACGCACGGGTACTTACTTCCGCCCGCCGGTACTAGGCGGGTGGTGGCGGCGTGGTCGTTGCTTGTCCGTGCTCCGAGACGGGACATGGCACTACGGCCGCTCGATGACCGGCGCCGTGGCGACGCGGGGCCGGATGGGCAGACGCTCGATGCCTGGGAAGTCGGGATCCCCCATGGCTCGCAGGTCCTCCTCGCCCATATAGACGCCGCAGGAGTCCACCCAGGCAATGAGCCGGTGCAGGCTGACCGGGTCCGCCTTGACGTCGTAGTGCTTGCCGTCACCGGCCAGCTCCACCAGCCGGCTGCGGCAGGAGAGGTACTGCCGTGGCCGCAGGGTCCCCAGCGCGGCTGGGTCGTCCGGGGCGTAGGCGCTCTCCACGGGGATCAGGCCAGCGATGCCATAGCCCGGCCGGTCTGGCGGAACGGAGACACCCCAGGCCGCCGGGCCCACGAGCGTCACGTAGGGCTCTTTGAAGGGCCCATTCCCGGGGCGCAGCCGCAGATCCGGTTCGTGAGAGTCGGGCGCATCCCCCTGATGGCAGCGCACGCAGTACCGGTCCAGGACCGGCTGGGCGAAGCGCTCATAGCTGATGCTCTGGGTGCCCCAGGGCGGCGGGCTGAGCTCCGTCGCCGGCCGCGATAGGGCCCGGCCGTTGGGCGTCGGGCTCGGCAGCGACGCGCTGTGCTGTTCGTGACACCCCAGGCAGCCGCGCTGCTCGCCTGGCATCAGGCCCGTGAAGCTGCGCATCGTCTGCAGGCAGCGCCGCTGGTCATCCAGCAACTGGAAGAACAGCGCGCAGCCAGCCGGGGCGACGAACTGGACCGAACCGTCGGCCTCCACCGGGACCTCGGACAGGATCCGCTTCACGCCCTCTTCCTGCACGATCGACACCGGCGGCCCGGAGTGACGGTAGGTCTTCTTCCACGTCGAGTACGTCTTGTAGTCCAACTGGAAAACGCGCAGGTACCGGACCATGCCGCGGGGCACATCCGGCAGGCCCTGGTACACATCGGCGCTGTAGAACGCTCCCGGTTCGACCGGTTTGCGGTCCTTGCCGGTGCCCGGCCAGATGACCCGGTCCGGCAGCCGGGGCGGGACGACACGCGGCCGGACCGGGACCGCGTGCAGGACGTTGTGCGCACCCTCGTAGATCAGCTCACGGTTGCCATACACATCCATCACGTAGAGACGGAACTCGCCGTGAATCCGCTCGGCGTCAGACGCGCCGCGGAAGCCCTCCTCGAGATGGGCCTTCCCCGTGGGTTCGCCGCGCGCCGAGACCAGGAAGTCCTCCTCGGAAAGTGGATAGGGCGTCTTGTAGCCGGTGAAGCGGCCGGCGGAGTGGTAGTCGGCCCTCTCGACGGGGTCGTTTGGCGGCAGGCTGCACTCCGGCCAGCGCAGGTCTGCGGTGACCTTGGTCAGGCCGCGGGGGAAGTCGCGCCCCTGGTCCGGATCGATGATCCCAACAGAGCCACTCCACCAGTCGTGGTGGCCGACGCCGGAGAACATGATCCGCCGGCTGCCGGGGATCGCCCGTGGCTCGGAGAGGTGGTCCGGCCAGACCGACTGGTTGCCCCAGAAGTGGGCGGTGCCGGTGCCGTCAGGATGGGTCGTCCAGAGCTTCTGCAGACGCCACAGCGGCTTGTCCGAGTACTCCCAGCGGGAGTAGATCACCCGGCCATCATGAAGCAGAGACGGCACGAAGTCCGGCTCGCCGTTATAGCTGATCAGGTAGACATTGCCCCCGTCGGCATCGCAGCGGGCCAGGATGTAGGAGTAGATGAACGGCCCGCAGCGCACATGCGAGTTGCCCCGGGTGGTGGTGAACAGGATGTGGCCATCGGGAAGGTAGAGGGGATCGATATCGTCGTAGTCGCCCTGGGTCAACGGCCGCAGATCCGTCCCGTCAAGGTTCATTTCGTAAAGATGGAAAGCCTTCTCATCGTAAGCTTTATAGCAGAACAGCAGGCGCTGTGCATCGAAAGACAGGTCGGGCCTCCAGAAGCTGCCGGGACGGTCCTGCGGAGCCAGCAGTCGCACCGCCCCGCCCGGGTGGAGGCCACGGAGGGCGAGAAGCCTCCCGCCAGGCGTTGCCGTGATGCCCATGCGGTGGATGGACTCGTGGATATCATTGACGCGGCCGCGCGGGTAAGGCTGGTCGATGAAGACCACCTCGGAGAAGTCCACCACCGGATTGGCCATGGCGATCCGGCGCTTGACCCGGCGAACCGCGAAGTAGAGCTCCCGGAGGGCTGGCGGGACCTGCGCATAGACCGACACCGCGTCCATGGGGGCCCGGTCCAGCAGGCGGTGCCCCCAGGGCCCCAGGCCACCGTCGGCGGCGAGGGCGGCCGCTGGCCACGAGGAGTCGTCGAGGTCCGGCTGCTGCCAGTGCGCGGGCGGCTCCCGAACGGCTCGCCAACGGGCGTCGGAGACGATGTGCAGGGGCGGGCCTGCTGCCGGCACGACGGTCAGGCAGGCGATCAGGCCCGCGGGGTTGCGCTGGACCGGCGCGGGCCGGTTCTCCGCCCGTATGGCCAGCACGTTCCTGCCGGGCCGCAGGTGCCGGTCGAGGACAAAGACTGCCGGGTGCTCCCAGGTGCTATGGGTACCCAGCGCCGTGCCGTTCAGGAACACCTCGCAGGCATCGTCGGCGGCAATGCGGAACTCCGCCTGCCGGACCTCGATCGCCGGCAGCTCGAATGGACACCGGAAGTACCGCGCCTCCACGGGAGCGTCCTCTGCCGCGCGTCCTTCGGCGGACCAGATCCACTGCGGCAACGCCCCCGCGGTCGCCGGCGGGGCCTCCTCGGGACCCAGTGCCGCCAGGCGTCCGCCCAGGGCCTCGAGTTCGGTCAGCTCCGCCTGCAGGCTGAGGGCCGGGAACTTCGCCAGCAGGCGCGCGGCCAGGCTGCGGGCCCAGCCGATCTCGTCCGCCGTGCGCTGCGCCAGCGGTTTCCCTTCCGCCTGGAAGAGCCAGTCGCGCTGCAGCACCGCCTCGGCCTCCTCTGCGTCCAGAGACCGGGTGGCCGGCGTTGCAGGCTGGTCGTAATGGTAGGGCAGGTAGAGGCCCTGGGCCGCGAGCTCGTCGTCCGTGGGCGCTCCCTCCGGGCTGGCACCAGGGACTGTGCTGGTCGCGGCCCACAGGCCCGCCAACGCCAGCACCAGGTGCATTGGCTGCGCTTGGTGGCGCAAGACTCGTGCATCTGAGCCAAGGTCCCGGCCAAGCCAGGAACGCCCGGAGGGCGGCTTCTCCGCAAGCCGCCGCGCGGCTACGGAGATCCGCGCCTCCAGACCACGGGGAGATCTCGGCGGTCCGAGGCGGAGGTCCGTCAGGAGTCCGGATCGAGAGACGAAGTGCATGGGGCGGTCTCCTTGTCCTCCGGGCCGGGGCGGTTCACCCGTCCGCGCGCTCCAGTGCCAGCAGTTCCCGCCGCACCTCGGCCCCAAGACGACCGTCGGCAGCCTGCAGGCTGCTGCGGAGCTGCGCCATGGACTTCGGGCCAACGATGGGACTCACCGGGAAGTCCTGCTCCAGAAGGAACGCCAGGACCAGCGTCGACACCGCCAGACCTGACTCCCGCGACAGCCCTCGCAGCCCTTCGGCAATCGCCCGGTTCCTCTCCGTATGGTACAGGGACTTCGCCACGGCCGCCGGGTCCCTGGCCGCCACCTCGCCGAGAAGCTTGCTGAAGAAGCCGTTGGCCTGCGATGAGTAGGGGGCCGCCAGGATGGACTCAGACCGGTGCAGGACGGCCGCGCCATCGTCCCAGGCTACCAGCGTAGGGTCCGGATGCGGTTGCATATGCCGCGAGCCGAGGCTCCAGAGAGGCTGGTTGGCGGCAAAGCCGCTACCCCCCATGGAGCGGGCATAGGCGTTGGCTGCGCGGATGCGGTCCGGCCGCCAGTTCGAGCAGCCGTAGGCCCGGATGAGTCCCTGACGCACACTCTCCTCGAGGGCCTCCACGATGGGTCCCACCGGCAGGGCCGGGTCATCCCGATGGAGGTAATACAGGTCGATGCAGTCCAGCCGCAGGATACGGAGGCTCTCCCTGAGGTCGGCGCGGAGGTGCCCGGGCGTGACCCGCGGCACTCCCATGGCCCCCCACTGCGGGTGGCAGCCCTTGGTGGCGACGATCCACTGCTCACGGTTGCCGCGGGCCGCCAGGTAGTCACCCAGGATGCGCTCGCTGCGCTGCGGCTCGCCGGGGACCCAGTCGGAGTAGATCCGTGCGGTATCGAGGAAGTTGCCGCCGGCGTCGGCGAAGGCGTCCACCATGGCGAAGCCGTCCGCCTCGGTGAAGCCGGTGCCGAGGTCAGCCAGCCCCAGGCACAGAACGGATACCTTGCGGCCACTGTGGGGAAGATCGGTGTAGCGCACCATCGGTTCTCCGGTTCAGAAACCCCAGTCAGGAGGATACCTGCCATCCATGATCACATCGCCAAGACGGTGGAAGCGCAGGCTCGGCACACGCACGCTGGCGCCGGGCGGCCTGGCGGCCGGATCGCGGAGGTGCCCGAGGCGCCGGGCCAGGGGCCACAGGGCCGGGTCCGACCCCAGCCCGGTACCATCCCAGAGCGCCACGCCGTCGGCGCCGGCGTCGTACCAGCCATAGACACGGTTGAGGAAGACCTCTGCCCCACCCAGGTCCCAGGCCGTGACCATGGGCCTGAGCCGGGTCTTGCTGCCCTTGCAGGCCTCCAGGAAGAAAGCCAGGTCGACCGTGTTGGTGCTGCCGCCACCGGCGGGCGTCGGACAGACGAGGTCCAGAAGGCCTTCGGCGACCCAGCGCCGCACGTCGATCCCATAGCGCAGGTTGTCGGCCTCGCAGGCCAGGACCGTGCCGCTCAGTTCCAGGCGGCACGGCGGCGTGCGGCCGGAGCCCAGTTCGTCCAGCATCGCCCGGACCTCCCGCAGGAAGCCCGTCAGGATCTCCACGCGCAACTCGCCCAGGCGTGGATCGCCCGCCTCCGCCTCCTTCGCGTCCGCCCCAAAACGCTGCCGGAACCGCTCACAGAAGGCCGGTTCGTAACCCACCAGAGGGACCCCCCGGGTGAACAGCACCGCCCCGCCATCGGCGCCGAAGCCCACCGCCTCGCGCAGCACCGCCAGCAGGTGTGACCGCACCTCGGGGATGGCCAGGCTCAGGCGCGAGAGCGGCGTCCCGTCACGCTCCAGACAACGCCACTCGGGATGCTGGTCGTAGAACCGGCTGCCGAAGAACTCGGAGAGGGGCTCGCTGTGGCTCCAGGCGGCCGGCCGGACCGCGACGTGGACCTTCACTCCCATCTCCTGAGCCGCCTGGATGAGTTCCCGGGTCGGGTTGATCCCCTGACGCTCCAACTCGGCGATGGCTTCGGCGTAGAACCGGTCCCCGCGGCGCGCAAAGACCTCCACATCCTGCCCCCGCATCTCGCCGATGTCACTGGCGTAGTTGACCATGTCCGCGCCTCCCATCTGCAGGATCAGGACATCCACGTCGGCATCCCGCAGGGGCTCGACCTCGGCGCGCAGCGCGGCGGCGGTCGTGGGTCGGCGGTCGTAGAGGAACGAGAACCCGTCGAGGGTCATGGTGGTGCAACGGCGAGCGGGGTTCGCGCGGTCAGCCTGCCATGCGCCAACCTCGGCCGGCGTGAGGGGCACCCGCTTGATGTAGGCAATCCCGCCCGGTTTCGCGAAGCCGCCGCTCTGCGGGCTGATCTCCAGGTCCTGACCGGTCAGGTCCGCCACGGTCAGGAAGACCTCCTGAAGCACCCCGCCACTGCTGGCCAGCAACCGCGGCGCGGGCATACTGCGGGTGAGGCGGACGAAGACCTCGCAGCCGAGCCAGGCGGGATTGGCCAGCCCGACATACACCGCCTGCCAGCCGGACGCACCCAGGGGCAGGACCACGGGCGCGGCCTGGCTCTCCTCGGCCGCCCAGAGCAGGTGCCCGGAGCGACCGGCCGTCGCATAGGGTATGACCTTCCAGCGCCCACGCTCAAGGTGCTCCGAGAGCGCCTCTGCCGGCCGGCAGCCCCGCAGGTCGCTCAGGACCGTGGCCTGCGGGGCCTGCTGCCACTCCAGAGCGAGAGTGCCCCCGCCGGACAGCGACCTCTCCAGCCGCAGGTCGTCGACGTCCAGCGTGCCGGAACCCAGTTGCGCCGCGACCGTGACCCAGACGCGCTCGATCTCGACCTCCCCGGTCGGCACCAGCGCCACGGCAACGCGCCGCCAGTCGTAATCCCCGGCGGGCAGGTCCGCGTAGGCGTGCGTGACCTCGGAGTACGGACGCCCCACGTAATGGATATGGCAGTAGAGCCGGGCAAACTCGGGGCTTCCCTTGCCGCCGCGGATGGCGACCCCCTTGGCCCGGAACCAACCGGAAACCGTGTAGAGCCCCGTGGGGAACGGCTTGACCTCCTGACGGAACGCTCGCATCACGCCGTCCCCGACAAGGCGCCCGGCATACTGCCCCTCGCGGGGGGATTCGCCCGTCAGCGCGGCCGACTGGAAGCCCCCGGGAACAGACCACCCGGCGGGACACCCATCGGGGCCAGGGCCCTCCAGCCCCCCGTTGGCCAGGGCAGGCTCCCCCGCCACCGCCCAACTCGCCCACAGGGCGACGGCCAAGGCAATGCCGACAGGCACCCGTGTGGGCAACAGCATCCGCATGCTGCATCTCCGGCCGGATCCCCGCGCCGGTGCGGTGATCCGGCCTGTACTGTACCTCCGCGCCGATTCCTTGACGCATCCCCGGCCGGACGGTATGGTCATCCGGCCTGCGGACCAGTCGGAAGCCCCACGGACACTGCCTGCCCTGCAGCCGACGATGGACCGTGAGGGAAGCGGCGCAGGCCGCCGGTCCGGGGCCCATGCCGGCAGGAGTCCGCCCAGTTCTGGCCCTGCAGCTATCATCCGCGTGCACCACCTGGGCGCAGTGTCCGTAGATCAGGTATAGGGGAGGCAAGGCCATGCGACTCGGCGGACCGATCTTCACCCCGTACGCCGACCCCGAAGGCTGGGTCCAGGCTGTCCTGGCGGAGGGCTACCGGGCGGCCTACTGCCCCGTCGGCCCGGAAGCGGACGACGCCACGGTCCAGGCCTACGCCCGGGCCGCGGCCAAGGCCAACATCATCATCGGCGAGGTGGGAGCCTGGAGCAATCCCCTGAGCCTTGATGATGCCACCCGCCGGGCCGCCCGGGAGAAGTGCGTCCAGGGCCTGGCCCTGGCAGAACGCATCGGGGCGCGCTGCTGCGTCAACATCGCGGGCTCCCTGGGCAGCAAGTGGGATGGCCCCTGCCCCGCCGACCTGGCCCCCGAGACCTTCGACCTGGTGGTGGAGGTGGTGCGCGACATCGTCGATGCGGTCAAACCCAGACGAACCTTCTACACCCTGGAGACCATGCCCTGGATGGTCCCCGACTCGGTCGACTCCTACGTGCGCTTCCTCAAGGCAGTCGACCGGACCGGCTTCGCGGTCCACCTGGACCCGGTCAACCTGGTGAACTGCCCAGCCCGCGCCTTTGACACCGGCGCCCTGCTGCGCGAGTGCTTCGCCCGACTGGGACCCCAGATCCGTTCCTGCCATGCGAAGGATATCCGCCTGGACACACGCCTCACGGTCCACCTCGACGAGGTCAGGCCAGGCCTGGGCTGCCTCGACTACGCCTGCTACCTGCGCGAACTCAGCCGCCTGGACCCCAACGTGCCTCTCCTAGTGGAACACCTCCCGGACGCCGGCGAATACCGCCAGGCCGCGAGCCATATCCGCGCCGTGGCCGCGCAGGAAGGCATCGGCTGCTGAGGCCCCAAGCCCCAAGGGCCAGACCCGGAATCCGGAATTCGAAATCCGAAACCTGAAACCTGAAACCCGAAACCCGAAACCTGAAACCTGAAACCTGAAACCTGAAACCCGAAACCTGAAACCCGGAACCTGACCCTCGACCCTCGACCCTCGACCCCCAAACCCCCGGAACCCGCGCACGGCCACTCCCATGCCTGCCCTCACCCGCCCTGAATTGCTGGCCCCCGCAGGCAGCCTCGAAGCGGGCTTTGCCGCTTTCCAGCACGGCGCGGACGCGGTCTACCTGGGTCTGAAGCGCTTCAGCGCCCGGGCCGACGCCGAGAACCTGGATGTGCCCCAGGCCGCCGAACTGACCGGCTATGCCCATGAGGCCTTCACGCCCGCGCGGCGGGTCTACGTGACGCTCAACACCCTGGTCCTGGACGATGAGCTGGCTGCCATGGCCGACCTCCTGGCGCAGCTCGAGCAGGCTCAGGTCGATGCCGTGATCGTCCAGGATCTGGGGCTCTGCCGGTTGGTCCGGGAGCACTTCCCCGGCCTGCGGCTCCATGCCAGCACGCAGATGGCCATCCACAGCGCCGCCGGGGCAAGGCAACTGGGCCGCCTGGGCATCCGGCGGGTGGTGCTGGCGCGCGAGCTGACCCTCGAGGAGATCGGCGGCGTGGCGGCGCTGCCGGACGTGGAGGTCGAGGTCTTCCTCCATGGGGCCCTGTGCTATGCCTATAGCGGCCTCTGCCTCCTGAGCTCTCACTGCCGTGGCCTCAGCGGCAACCGTGGGACCTGTAACTATCTCTGTCGGACCTCGTTCAAAACGCCGATAAGCACCACGCCAAAGGCCCTTATGTCGATGAAGGACCTGGCCCTGGGAGAGGCCCTCCCGGCCCTGCGCCAGGCTGGGGTGTCGGCCCTCAAGATCGAGGGACGCAAGAAGAGCCCCCTCTACGTCGCCGCCGTGACGGCCTACTACCGCGGTCTGCTCGACGGTACCCTCACCGGCGAAGCGCGCCTTGCGGTGGAGCACGATGTCCGGACCATCTTCAGCCGGCCTTGGACCCGGTTCCACACGCGCTCGACCCGTGAGGTGGGGGTCACCGACCCGGAGACCGTGGGCCACCGCGGCGCGCCGGTGGGGACGGTCGAGGCCGTGCGGCGGGGGACGCCGGACTGGCTGGTCTTCACGGTGCGGGAGCGCGCCCTGGAGCGCTTTGACGGTCTGCAGCTCGCCCTGCCGGGGCGGGAGAAGCCGTTCGGGTTCGGCGTCGAGGAGATCCGCCTCGAGGACGGGCACGGCCGTGCGCCGGGCCGGAGCGTGTTCGAGGCCCGGCCCGGCACTCGCGTGGCGGTACCCCTCCCCGACCGCCACCCGCACCTGCCCGCCGGGGCCACGATCGACTGCGGGTCCTCGCAGGCAGTGAAGCGTTCCTACCGCTGGTCCGTCCCCAGGCCTGGGGCCTACGGCACGCGGCTGCCGGTCGACTTCCGCATCGAGGTCTACGCTGGGGGCCTGACGGCCGTCGCCACCACCGCCGGCGGCGCCGCAGGACTGCCGCCGGTGACGATGAGCGTGCCCACCGAGGCCACGGCCGAGAAGGCCCGCGACGTGGCCTCGGTCACAACGGCCGCTCAGCAGGCTTTCGCCAAGCTCGGGGGCACGAGCTTGGCCTGCGGCAAGGTCGCGGTCGCCAACCCCGAAGGCCGGTTCGCCCGGGCGGCAGACTTCAACGAGGTGCGTCGGCGCCTGGCCACGGCCATCGAGGAGGCGTTGGCGGCAGCGCGGGCAGAACGCGTCCGACACCTCCTTCTCCGCCTCCCCGGGCCCCGGCCGACTGCCGACGAGCCCAGCCGCTGGGAGCTGGCCGTGGACCAACCGGCCTGCCTGGAGGCCATCCCCGACGCGGAACTTGCGGCTGCCGCGGACCTCGTGTTCTTCATCCAGCGCCTGGGCGAGGCGGAGTTCGGCGGCGCCCTGGCACGCCTCCTCCAACGGGTCGGCCCGCAGCGCCTCCGGCTGGCCCTGCCGGCCGTGGTGCGGCCAGGACTGGAAGAGGGCCTCCAGGCGCGCATCGGGGGACTCCTGGCGGCCGGGTTCCGACGTTGGGAGATCGCCAGCCTGGCGGGGCTGACCTACCTGGACGGCGGGAGTGGCCTGGACCTGGCCGCAGGCTGGCCCCTCTACGTGATGAACCGCTCCTCGGTGTGCGCCCTCACCAGCCTAGGGTTCTCCTCCCTGGCGTGTTCCCCGGAGGACGGCCGCGGCAACCTGGCCCGCATCCTGGCTGCAGCCGGCGACACCGCCAGAGTCATCGTCTACCAGGACACGCCCCTGGCCGTCTCGGCCGTATGCGCCTTCGCCAGTGCCCGGGGCGGCTGCCCGGGCAAGGGAACTCCGTGCGGGGCGGAGACGATGCCACTGGAGTCGAAGCGGGGCGACCGCCTGCTGGCGCTCAATGACCACTGCCAGACGGTGGTCCTGAACGCTGAGCCGCTGTGCTGGTCGCACCACGTGCCGGAGTTGGTGGCCCTGGGTGCGCGCCGGCTGCGGGCCGAGTTCGTCTGGCGCCCCTATGCGCCCGACGAGGTCGCCAGCCTGTGGTCACGCCTGCGCCGCGGAGAGCGCATCGCGGGGACCCACGAGGCAAACTGGGAACGGGGCCTGGAGACGGCTGCAGCCCAAGCCGGGACAGAGCCACTGCCGGAGTGAGCTCGGCCAGGGCCGGGAGAGAATCGCCATGCACAGCGTTGCGGTGCAGTTCGCCGCCGGCAAGCCCTTCCTCCTGGGCCTGCTCCTGGTGGTCGTGGCCTGCCTGCTGCGCTATCGCCAAGGCCGCCGTGGGACAAGGGCCCCCCTGACCGTTGGCGCCATCACCGGCGGGCTCCTGGTGATGCTCTCCGCGACGCCGTTGCCTGCCTGGGTCTACGCGGTCTGGTCCCTGGCGCTGGTGGCGGTCGTGGTGTGTGCCGAGCGACCCGCGGCGGCGCGCGGCAGCGTTCACCGGACGGCACTGGCAGTCCTGGCCCTGGCCTCGGCGGCCATGGCCGCGGTGGAACTGCCGCGGTACCGCAGACAGCCCCTGCCGTTCGCCCGGGGCGTGCCCGTCTTCGTGATCGGCGACTCCCTGGCCATGGCGCTGGAGGACGGCGTTGTCCCCTGGCCCCGGCAGTGGGCGGAACGATCGGGCCTACAGGTCACGAGCCTGGCCGCCGGCGGCAAGCGCACGGAAGGCGCTATCTCGGACCTGGAGCGGGTGCCGCCCGGGGCCGCGTCAATCCTGATCGAGATCGGGGGAAATGATCTCCTCGGCGGGACGCCAACGCCTGAGTTCGAGCAGACCCTCGGCAGACTGCTCGACCAGGCCTGCCAGCCGGGCCGGGCGGTCGCCATGTTCGAGCTGCCACTGACGCCTTTCCGTAATGGCTACGGGCAGGCCCAGCGACACCTGGCCGCCCGCCATGGCGTGGTCCTCATCCCCAAACGCTGTCTGGCCGACATCCTGGCCGATCCGAAGGCTACCGTCGACGGCATCCACCTCTCCGGCCGCGGCCACGTGCAGATGGCCGCCCTCCTCGCCGACCTCATGCCGTAAGGGCGCCAGAGGGTGGTCCTCCCCAGCCCGCCGCGCCAGGGCCGCCCGCGTCCGCTGCAGAGCCTGCAACAACTCGGAACCTGCGCCGTCCCCGGCCGCCGACGACACCCCGCGACACCCTCCCCAACGCCCCCGATGCCTGGCTCCGCCGCACCGTGGGCCGGCCCATTCATACCACGTGGACGTCAGCCGTAGAGCACTGCTGGACCGGCCGTGGCCACAGGGGCGAACGCCCCCGCGGCCAGTGCTCCCGCGGCCCCGGGACCGTGGGCGCTCCAGCCGGAAGACCGGGGACTGCGCGGCCGCAGGGCGCGGTACCGGCCAATGCTCTACGCCGGACGTGGAATCGGTA
>Ga0172375_10009315_pt1 | contig 12982 bp, 11 predicted proteins | sample LakKiv1m_FD_114537 | JGI IMG/M metagenome (GOLD analysis project Ga0172375, IMG submission 114537) | Freshwater microbial communities from Kabuno Bay, South-Kivu, Congo - kab_092012_11.1m | ecosystem: Environmental > Aquatic > Freshwater > Lake | place: Democratic Republic of the Congo...
AATCGCTGCAATTGCAGATAGCCTATCGCATTAACAAAATCCGTATAGTCTTTCAAGGGCGATTTTATGACGACGGGCAGATTAATTTCATCCCCTTTGTATTGAAAAGAGGCGACAGTAATTTCAGCCCCCTTCATCCTTGACTTTAATTCATCGAGGCTGATTAATAGCTGCGTCTCCGGGGTTTTTGAGAATACATCAGGGGGGATAATCCTGTTCACATCCGCTATTACGGCATCCATATCCGCAATTGCGCCTTGCATCATGAAAAGATTCTGCCTGCTTTTCTCCAGATTCTTCAAGATATCAGCGAGGAAATTTTCATATCGTATAGAAATAATAACCCCTGACACGGCTGCCAGAAAAAGCAGCCCCGATAGGGCATAACAAAAAAATAAACGCCTCAATTTATTATCCATATCCATAGCCCCGCTCACAATGCCTTATTGTTTTTATATCTTGCCTCAATCTGAAAGCTTTTATCCTTTAGGTCTATTCTATCCGATAATAATTCTATTCCTTTATTCTTTTTTATCGCGGCTATGAGAGCCTGATAATTATTCTGCATGTCGGTGAACCCCTCTGAGATAATTACCCCCCTGATATAAAGAACCAGGGACATGCCTTTTTCGTTATTAATATGAATGGAATGAATGTTTACATTTTTTATGCGGAGCTGTTCCATGATAATCAGGGCTTTTTGAAAATCCTGCGCGGAACCTGCGCTGTTTACGATATTTATCAGAGGGGCCAAGCCCTGCAATTGTCCCTGCCTAATCTTATAGTTGTTATAGACAGGCTCCAGGCCCTTTATATCGGAGCGTAACGATTCGATTTTATTTCTTAGCAGGGAGGTCTCCGATATTTTCACCCATGCATAACCTAATCCGAAGAGAGAAAGAATCAGGAAGAGCGTTGTGCAATATCCGATTATTTTCTTCCGGCTGTAGAAATTTTTGTAATTTTCAGGGAGGATATTTCCTTCTTCCATATCCGCGGCAGGGAATATCGCTGATATCGGGGTGATAAATTCTATAATAGTTTCTCCCGGGGCTATAATATTTGACGGGTGCATGATGCAAAGCACAGGCAAGGTTAAATCTATATCCGAATAATACCTATAACAGGCTTCTCCTATCAGAATTATCAGCCTCGGGTTAAGTTTCAGCGTTTGACGGCAGTAGTTTAGCGTCATATTTATATTCTGGATGTCAGGATTATGAATCCCTTTCTCAGAGAATTTCGTAAGCCTGAATGGAAGGAGTTTTTTATTTCTGGCAAAGAATAGGGCCGCATTCCCTCCGCTTTCGGCAATGCACAATGCCAGTTCATCTTTCAGGTTGTCGGATAAACTCGCAAGGTGGATAAGCGTGAAAGCGCTGGGGAACAGGCGCTTAATCTTTTTGTTATATCTGCCGAATCTGTTAATTATTCCGGATAAATCTTCACCGTTGACCGCGAAGACGAATATCTCCTTCATTATCCTGCCTTCATGAAGTTTTTCGCCAAGGATTGTGTAAAAAAAAGAGGGGTTTCTAAGTTCAGGGAATCTCTTCTTTATTTCTGAAGCAATAATGTCTTTGAGGTATTGCTCCCTGACCGAAGGGATGAGCAGTATATCCTCATAAAATGACTTAAAATTATAAACAACGGTGAAATTGGAGGTATTTTCTCTGCTCAGGAAGCCGTCAAGTTCTTCATTGCGCAGGGTAAGGGTTTTTTCGATTAATAAATTTCCGCGATTTGAAAATGCATATACTACTTTAATTAGCTCATTCTCGAAGCTGATGGCAACCTGCCTTGCCAAATATACCTCCTAATGAAGCAGCGAGTTACATGCATTATATCATGGCTGAAGCCTATATTTATTCTATCCCTTCCGTAATCACAGTATAATCTTTAGAAGATTAAAAGCCGGGAGCGGGACTTGAACCCGCGGCCTGCTGATTACGAATCAGCTGCACTACCACTGTGCTATCCCGGCGAGATTAAGTTTCGAAGTGTCAAAGTATCAGAGTATCAAAGTCTTTTACTATGACGCTTTGACCCTATGACGCTCTGACCCTTCTATTATATTCCATCATCGCTTCTTTTTCAGGAGCGTCAGGACATTCCCTGTATTTTGGAGAAAAATGCATTACGGCAAAATTCTTGACCTTTGCCTCCCTTGCAATCATGCCTGCCGTCTTTGCCGTTAGATGGTATCTCCCGATTGCCCTTTCCCTGTCTTCCTCAAGGAAATATGCCTCGCAATAAAGCGTATCGGAGTCTTTAACAAGGGCTATGATTTTTTTTATATTTGTTTCATCCATGGAAGAATCAGAGATATACGATATCTTCTGCCCTTTAGTTATCGTTGCAATCCCTGAAAGGTCTTTTAATGTGAATCTTTTATCCGAGATTTTGAATTCCGTATTGTCAGGCGCTTCTTCTCTTATGGCCTTCTTAAATTCCGAGAGCCACGGGCCCACCGGCAGATTCAGCTTGTCCAGAGCATCCTTATCAATGTTTATATGGAAATTTTCTTTAAGAGAAAAACCAAGGCATGGTATCTGGTGATTAAGATGCGCGGCCCTGATTTCGAAAGACGGTTCGTTCAGCACAATACCGTCAAACGGCGCCTCTTTATAGTCTGTCTTGACAAAACAGTTTTCAGCATAAAAGCCTGAATGTCTTACAAGGGTCCCGTCTATGCTGAAGACTTCAATCTTGAGGGGGTATTCCTTAATCAGATTCCATGCGTATCCTTTAAGCTTTCCTTCGACGCAGTCGGATATATTGACAGGGCCGAATATCCTCAGGGGGATTTCTCTTCTCAGAAGCGCCCTGAGAAGAGTGTCGAATCCTATGAAGTGATCGATGTGAGTATGTGTTACAAACACGTCGGTTATCTTCTGGATATCAGCGGGGCTCAATCTGTTTATATGCCCGAGGTCAAAGAGGAATGCGCGTCTTTCTCTTAATATCCTGACATACACGCACGGGTCTTCAAAGGGGTTATTTATAAGCCTGTGATGGAAGCCCGGTTTCATAGGTGATTATATCTTATTGTGATATAATTAGAAAACACTAATAGGGATAAAGTAGTTAGTAGATAGTAGTTAGTAGTTAAGGGTATTGATTTTTTTATCTTGACTACGAGCTACTTACTACTTGCTACCTAAAGGTTTGGAGGATATATGCCGGAACTTAGAAAAGATCCCATTGTCGGACGCTGGGTTATAATTTCCATCGAGAGGGGAAAGAGGCCAACCGATTTTATATCTCCTTCGCAAAGGAAAAAAGGCGGATTTTGCCCGTTCTGCCCGGGCAATGAACATACTGCTCCGCCCGAGATAATGGCATTCAGGCCTGCAGGAACACAGCCTGATTCTCCGGGATGGACGCTGCGCGTTGTGCCTAACAAATTCCCCGCGCTTCAGATACACGGAGACCTGAACAAGACAGGCGAAGGAATGTTTGATAAGATGAACGGAATAGGGGCGCATGAGGTAATAATAGAAACTCCCGAGCACAGCCTTTCGCTTGCGACAATGCCGGTCAAGGCGGTTGAAGATGTATTGTGGGCCTACCATATGAGACTCAATGATCTGAAGAAGGACATAAGATTCAGATACGTGCTGATATTTAAAAATGAGGGGGAAGACGCGGGCGCCTCGCTGGAGCATACCCATAGCCAGCTCATAGCATTGCCTATCGTGCCGAAGATTGTAAAGGAAGAGATAGATTCGGCAGAGCGCTATTTTAACCTTAAGGAGAGGTGTATTTTCTGCGATGTCATAAATCAAGAGCTTGAAGACGGCAGGCGCATAATATACGAAAATAAGGACTACCTTGCGCTCGCGCCGTTTGCTCCGAGGGCGCCGTTTGAGACATGGATATTGCCAAAGAGGCACGAATCTGCTTTTTCTCCGCCCGGCAAGGATTTCTCAATGCTTGCTGATATATTGCAGCGGATACTCAAACAGATGGACAGGATCCTTGATGTGCCTCCGTATAATTTCATTATTCATACGTCTCCGTTTAATGCCGAGACAAACGAATACTATCATTGGCATATAGAGTTGACGCCCAAACTCACAAAGATTGCAGGGTTTGAATGGGGGTCCGGGTTTTATATAAATCCAACGCCTCCCGAAGAAGCGGCAAAATTTATGCGAGAGGCAAAGATATAGAGGAGTGAGAAGTGAAAATACTTATCGCGACTCCGGAGGCGATTCCATTCGCCAAAACAGGCGGGCTTGCTGATGTAACAGGAGCGCTGCTGAAAGAGTTCAACGGCCTGAAGGAAAAGGCATGTCTTATCCTCCCCCTCTATAAAGCAGTTAAAGAAAAATTTAAACTGAAAGACACGGGGCTAACAATAAAAGCGCCTGTGGGGTACAGGGATTTCACAGGCAGGATATTCAGCTATAGCCTGTCGCAGGCGGATAACCCTTCGGCATATTTCATTGAGTGCGATGATTTTTTTGACAGGGAAGATCTATACGGCACTCCGGAGGGAGACTATAATGATAATGCGGCGCGGTTCATATTTTTCTCGAGAGGCGTGCTTGAGGCGTGCAAGGCGCTTAAGTTTAAGCCCGATGTAATTCACTGCAATGACTGGCAGACAGGGCTTGTGCCTTTATATCTTAAAACCATCTATAAACCGGATAAGTTTTTCGGCAATACCGCCTCTGTAATTACGGTTCATAATCTTGGCTATCAGGGACTGTTCCCTGCGCCTGCGATGCTGTTAACGGGCCTCGACCTTAAGCTGTTTAATCCTGAGGGAATAGAATTTTACGGAAAAGTTAATTTTTTAAAGGCAGGGCTGATAGCGGCGGATTCGATAACCACAGTGAGCAATAATTACGCAAAGGAGATATTGAGCAAAGAATACGGATTTGGCCTTGACGGAGTTTTGAGGAAAAGAGCCCCGGCTCTCACAGGGATTATCAACGGGATAGACTACAACGAGTGGAACCCTGCGGCAGATAGTTTTATTCCTCAAAAATATAGCGTCAGAGACATGGAAGGCAAAAGGAAATGTAAATTACGGCTTTTGAAAGACTGCAACATGAAGCCGGACATTGAAGCTCCTGTTATAGGCATGGTCGGCAGGCTGTCAGGACAGAAGGGGCTCGACCTTGTTTTAGAGTCTCTCGGGGAAATCCTTTCAGCCGGAGCCAGCCTTATCATCCTCGGCAAAGGCGATGAACTATTTCATGCAAGGCTGTCAGAGGCTGCAAAAAAATATAAAGGCAGGATGTATCTAAAAATAGGATTTGAAGATAAACTGGCGCATAGGATATACGCCGGTTCAGACATATTCCTGATGCCGTCAAGATATGAGCCTTGCGGCCTGGGACAGATAATTGCCATGAGATATGGAACAATCCCTGCGGCAAGGAAAACAGGAGGGCTTGCAGACACAATATTGGACTATGAACCCCTGACATTCAAGGGCACAGGATTCCTTTTTTCGGATTATACCCCATCAGCGCTTCAGGACTGCTTAAAAAGGGCGCTTTGCGTATATGTTGATAAGCCGAGATGGCAGAGGCTTGTCCTTAATACGATGAAAGCGGATTTTTCGTGGATACGCTCCGCAAAGAAATATATCGAACTTTATAACAGGCTTGTTACGGCTAAGGGGTAATAAACGCATATGAATCTGAGGACAAAATTAACAGTTTCTGCAATAGCGTTTTTACTGCTGACCTCAGGGCTTGCCGCAGGCAGCTTCCTTATCTTTGCCCGCATGAGCAGCAGCTTTGCGGTCCAAAGGGCAAACGCAGAAGAAAATAACCTTTACGAGGGGGTGAAAACATCCCTGCTGGATCTTATCACGACGGTTGAAGAGTGGTCTGTCACAGGCAATGCCGGGCTCAGGAAGCAGTACAGGGAAAGGCTTAAGGATGTTTATGCTTCTTTTGCCCGCCTCTCTACTGCTGCAAGGGATAGACAAACCATCGAGGCCATAGGAAAAGACTTCGAAGAATTAAAGAAATTTGCGGATGCCGTGATGTCAACGGATCAGCCGATCGGGAATATGTATATCCTTTTTTCGCTGCGGGGCATTCACAAAAAAGAAGTAGCGATCCGGGCAAAATGGGACACGTTGCACCAAAAAGCAGTTAAGGATGTTGCGGCTGCTATTGCTCAGGGAGAAAAGATCGAAGGGCAGATGGCATTTTATCTTGCCGTTCTTTTTGTTTTAAGTTCTTTTATATTTGTATCCCTTGCGTTTTATATAAGGCGGATGATCGCAGTCCCGTTCGATAATCTGCTGAAGGCAACGGAAAAGATAAGCGCCGGAGAGCTTGGTTACAGGATGAATTCCAGCAGCGAAGATGAATTCGGGATAATCTCGAAAAGATTTGACGGGATGGTGGAAAAACTTCAAAACTCTATCGTAAAAAATACCGAACTTTACGAGAACGAATTGCTGCGTGAGAGGCAGACTTTTGAGGCAAAGAAAAGGATGGATATCCTCTTTGACAGCGTGCAGGGAGGGCTGATTACCCTCGACAGAGACTATAAAATAATATCTATGAATAAGTTCGCTGAAAATTTAATGAATATTACCGCTGAAGAAGCGATAGGCAAAAACGCCGTGGATGTTTTTCACGGCAAAAAGGGGATATGCCCTCATTGCGCTGCCAGGATAACGTTTGAGACAGGACAGATAAATTCTATTACACAGTCAATGGACATGCACTTTGCGGAACTGACATCCTATCCGATAAAAGATGACGGAGGAAATATCAGCGAATGTATCGTGTTTATGCAGGATATAACCGACCGGGTGTTGTACCACGAAGAGATACTCGGCCTGTATAAAGAGGTTGCGCAGACAAAAGACTATCTCGAGAGCCTTATAGATAATTCGGCGGACGCAATAGTTACATCCGATCTCAATGGAAAGATAACCTCATGGAATCAGGGCGCTGAGAGGATATTCGGCCACTCTGAAGACGAGGTTATGGGTAATTTTATTCCATTTGTCCCGCAGTTCCTTATAGACGCTGAAAAAGAATATACAGAGAAAATAAAAAAAGGAGAGACGCTTAAAGGAGTAGAAACGTTAAGACAGAAGAAGGACGGAACAATAATCGAGGTCAGCCTGACGCTTTCGCCCATAAAAGACGCTGCGGGCGAGGTTATAGGCATAAGCGGCATATCGCGGGATATATCGGAGAGGAAGCGGGTTGAAAAAGAACTTGTAAGAAGGAACAAGGAACTTTCGCGGCTGTTCTTTATAAGCTCTGCAATGAGGGGAACTCTTGAGCTTGACAGGCTGCTCAGAATGGTATTGACCGCAGTAACAATGAGCGAAGGGCTTGGCTTTAACAGGGCTATACTTTTTCTTGTTGACGAGAAAAAGGAAGTTATAAGAGGAGCTATGGGCGTAGGCCCTGCGAGTTATGAAGAGGCATGGCAGACATGGGAGAAGCTCTCGATCGAAAAGAGGACTCTTCCTGAGCTCATGAAGGATATAGAAACAGGCCCTCTAAGGAAGGACTCATTTCTTGACAGGCTGAGCATCGGCATGGAGATCTCTCTCAAAGATGAGACCATACTGACGCGCGCGGTCAAGGAGAAAACAGCCATTAATGTGCCTGATGTCAAAGCGGAACCCTTAGCGGATGCTGTCCTTATACAGCAGCTTGGAACTTTTGCTTATGCTGTTGTGCCGCTTATTTCAAGAGACAGGGCCATAGGGATACTGTGGGTGGACAACCTTTTTACCGGCAAGGTCATCACCGATGAGGATATGAAATTTATTACCGGTTTTTCGAATCAGGTTGCAAGCGCCATAGAAAGCGCGGGGCTGTTTGAACAGGTGTCGCGCGCGGAAGCGGAACTCGAAAACATTTTCAAGTCTATTTCCGATATGGTCTACATCACGGATAAAGACTATACGATAAAGAATATAAATAAGGCGGTAGCTAAAAAGATCGGAAAATCCGCCGATGAGATAATAGGCAGGAAGTGTTATCAGATATTTCACGGCATGAATGAGCCGTGGAAAGAATGCCCTCACTATGAAACTGTCAGAACAATGAAGGCCCATGTCGAGGAAAGCGAAGATAAATATTTAGGCGGGACATTTTTAACATCAACTTCCCCTGTATTTGATCCGGCCGGAGAATTTTCAGGAACCGTTCATGTGGTTAGAGATATTACGGAGATGAACAGCCTCAGAAAAAAATTATCCGCATCGGAAAGGATGGCAGCCCTCGGCGAGGTTGCCGCAAAGGTTGCCCACGAGATAAGAAATCCATTGGTGTCTGTTGGAGGGTTTGCGAGAAGGCTTGAAAAAAAGCTTGACGGGAATCTCAAGGAATACGCAGGCATCATAACGAGAGAGGTCGGCAGGCTTGAAGATATACTGAGTGAGATACTCGGATTTGTAAAAGAGTCGAGGCTGGCAAAAGAAACCATCAGCGTGGATGCGCTGCTTGACGACGTTATTCCTCTGATAGTCACAGAACTGAGAGAAAGAAAGATTGTGCTTTCGAAAGACAGCGGCGTCTCTCCGCCGGTTTCCGTTGACCCTGACAGGCTAAGAGAGGCGTTGCTGAACATATTCAATAATGCTATTCAGGCGTTAGCCACTGGCGGTATAATAACAGTGAAGACCTATGCGTACACCCCGGGCGGAGGAGAAGATTTTGCGGTCATCGAAATAAGCGATACAGGCCCCGGCATAGACGAAAAAGACCTGCCTTTTATTTTCGATCCATTTTATACGACTAAGGCTTCAGGCACGGGGCTTGGCCTTGCGATTACCAACAGGATTATAGAGGAACACGGCGGAAGGATAGAGGCGGCAAGCATCCCGGGCAAAGGGACGACATTTAAGGTATTCCTGCCGTCTCAAAAAAAGAACCGGCATTAAAACTGTAGCGGATTAGATTTAAAGGAGGGCATATGAAAATATTAGTGGTGGACGACGACATCAACATTCAGAAGCTTTACAAGGAGGAACTGGAGGAAGAAGGCTACGAGGTTATTGTCGCAGACACAGGGGCTAAGGCCATGGAATTGTTTATGCAGGAAAATCCTGATATTGTAACTCTCGACATATTGCTGCCTGATATTGACGGCATAAAACTTCTAAGGCGCATGAAGGAACAAAGGCCGAGGCTCCCGATAATCATGTCAACGGCTTACGACTACAGAGACGACTTTGCCGTGTGGGCATCAGAGGCGTATATCGTCAAGTCGGCAGACCTTGAAGAGCTTAAGAGCGCAATAAAAAAACTTTCAGTAAAGGAGTAAGAAGTCTTTGATAATTAAAGCTCAATCTGCCGCCTACGGAGGCTATGTCATTGCGCGGGATGGCGGGATTATTTTCATCAGGGGCGCAATCCCTGAGGAACTGGTCGAGATTTCCATCAGCGAGAGAAAAAAAGATTATTCTGTAGGAGCAGTTACAAATGTAATCGAACCCTCGCCTTACAGGATAGGCCCTCCATGCCCTGTATTCGGGATATGCGGGGGATGTCACCTCCAGTTTATAGCATATGAAAGACAGGCCTCTATGAAAGAGGAGATACTGCTTGACTCCGTAACCAGGATAGGGAAACTGGAGGCCGCGTTAGCTCCGGCTCTCACGGACAGAAATTATAACTACCGCCACAGGGGACAGTTCAAGGTTTCTTCAAAAGGCGAGATAGGTTTTTATAAGGAGAGCACAAGAGAGGTTATTCCGATAGAGGAATGCCCGCTGATGATAAATGAGATAAACCTCATTATTAAAAAATTGGTTGACCCCTCTATGTCCCCCCTTGCCAAGGGGGAAAGCAAAGGGGGGTGGAAAATCCATGTATCATATGGAGATAACGCAGTTGCTCTAATAAAATCTAAAACCTTTTCTGAAGATATGGAGAGAACACTTTTAGATGCGGGATTTTCCGGCATTGCATTTGAAAACGGAGAGTCAATAGGTAGAGACTATATTAAACTGGACCTGAACGGCCTTCAATACACAGTTACTCCGTGGAGTTTTTTTCAGGCGCACTGGAATCTTAACAAAAAAGTTGTTGAGCTGATAACTAACGAACTTCAGCCTCTGGAAAACACGCGTGTGCTCGACCTTTATGCTGGCGCGGGAAATTTCTCCCTGCCTTTAGCACTGCATGCGTCTCAGGTCGTGGCTGTTGAAGAAAACCGTTTTGCCATAGAAGACGGACAAAGGAATGTTAAGTTAAACAACATAAAAAACTGCAAGTTTGTTAATTCATCCGCCGAAAAATACAGGGCTCATGACAAGTTTGACATTGTAATTCTTGACCCCCCGAGGCCGGGCCTGACAGGCGATGTTATGAAAAAGGTTCTTGGCCTTTCAGCCAAAAAGATTGTTTATATCTCATGTAATCCGGCAACCCTCGCGAGGGACTTAAAGAAGCTAAGCGAAAGTTATAATCTCGACTCCCTCCGCATGATAGATTTCTTCCCGAATACCTACCACGTCGAAGCGCTGGCGTTTTTGAGTTTGAGATAAGATGTCCGGGAAAAGGGAGAGGTTTAGACTGTGAGTGATGAAAGAAGAAATTGGTCAGAGCACGAACTAATAGTCGCTTTTAATCTTTACTGTAAGCTTCCTTTCGGACAGCTCCATCGTAATAATAGAAAGGTTATTGAACTCTCAAAAATTCTTGGGCGAACACCAAGTTCGGTTTCGCTTAAACTGTGTAATTTTGCAAGGCTTGATCCCATCCACCAAAAACGGGGAATAAAAGGAATGCAGCACGGCAGCAAGCTTGAAGAAAAAATCTGGAACGAATTCAATCAAAATTGGGAACAGCTTGCGTATCAAAGCGAGATTATATTAGCTGAGTTAAAGGGTATGAAACGTAATGAACTGATAAATGAGTTGGCGAAACCGGAATCTGTAAAGAAATTGCCTGAAGGCAAAGAGAGGGAAATAATTGCTAAAGCAAGAATAAATCAAAATTTCTTCCGTGAGATGATACTTGCAAGTTATAGAAGTCGGTGTGCGATATGTTCTTTGCCTGAAACGAACTTATTAGTAGCAAGTCATATTGTCCCATGGTCTATCAATGCATCCTTGAGGATAAATCCCCAAAATTGGATTTGTATGTGTTCTTTGCATGATAAGGCTTTTGACCGAGGCTTAATTGCAATTAACAATAATTTCAAGTTATTAATCTCTAAAAGAATAAAGAACCTCTCCGAGGAGATAGCAGTCCAAAGAGGGTTTCTTCCATATGAAAATGCCGAAATAAATCTCCCTGATAAATTTCTTCCTGATAAACATTTTATAGAGTATCATCGCGAAAAAATCTTTTTGAATAGTTAAAGTTATGGTGATATTAAAATGAACGATATCTTAAATAAAATTGACTCCCTCAAATCCGCTATTGACTCTTATCGTCCCTTTTCGGAACATGCTGCCTCTCAACTAAAAGCCTATTACCGCGTGTTGTTAACCTACACATCCAATGCGATTGAGGGGAATACCCTGACCGAATCAGAGACAAAGGTCATTATTGTATGATTTGGGGCTTGTCTGCATGAGAGCATGTTGGTAAAATATAAGCAGCTAAAGACGTGAGGTTATTTGTATGAAAAAAGAAAAGAAAAAAACCATTGAGATGACGCGGGATGATGTAATTTCAATCCTGGAAAATGAATTGCCAAGATTGAGGAACAAGTATGGTGTTCAAAGGATAATCCTATACGGTTCATTCGCAAGAGGGGCTCAAAAGAAAAGAAGCGATATTGATATTCTGGTTGATATTAAAAAGCCTATAGGGCTTGACTTTGTATCGCTTGCCGACAGGCTTGAGAAAATTTTGGGTCATAAGGTGGACGTAGCGACATATGCCCATTTCAAGAGAAGTTTCCAGAATCCGCGCTATAAGCATATAGCGGATGACATTAAAAAGAGCATGATCTATGTCTAAAAAGCGGAGAGACGAAGATTATCTTGGCGATATAAAAGAGGCAGTCAATAACATTGCCTTATACGTCAAAGGGTTAACGTATAAGAAGTTCCTTGTTGACAGAAAGACGCAGGATGCCGTTGTCCGCAACTTTGAAATTGTAGGCGAAGCCGCAAAGAATATCTCCACGGATTTAAGGGGAAAATATCCCGAAATTCAATGGAAGAAGATTGCCGGTTTGAGAGATAAACTGATACATTTTTATTTCGGGATTGATTATAAAATCGTGTGGAATATTGCCAGGAAGGAACTGCCCGCTCTGTCCAAACAACTCAAGGCTAGTTTTAAATAAATAACATTTCCCCCTAAAACTTATCCGCTTTGGATTCGAGGTTGGAAACAGGAATAAGATATTTCCCGTCTTTGACGCTGCCTTCAAGTTTTATGGGAAAACAGCTTCCGATTCCTTTTTCTATCTCCGTTACAGGGAACTTTATATTGCAGGCCTTGCACACGACATTTCCGCCTTCATTCCTGTAGCCCTTTTTCTTGGGATAACAGCGTTCGCAAGCGTCAAAGAATGAGAGAATTTTCCCGTCAATGTTTATCACAAAGAAATTTATTTTTTTACCGCCGTGATGATAGGTGAAGAATTCGGGAGCGGAAGGTTTAAGGGAAGCGATGTCAATTGAGACATCACTGCCTATTCTTGCAGGCTCAGGATAGGAGGGCTGCTTTGAACATGCCGCAATAAACAAAACAAAGAAGAAAAGGATATATGTTATTCGTTTCATCTAATTCAGTTTGTAGACCACCGGTATTATCAGCACTGCCTCTGCCGGGGGCTTTGGAAACGGCGAGGCTTTTTTTATTGCCTCAAGAGCGCTCCTGTCAAGCACGTCAATGCCCGAGCTTTCCTTTATCGCCATATCCTTCGCGTAGCCGTCGACACAGACAATAAACGAGACCACAACCTTTCCCTCCCATCCCCTTTTTCTTGCCATCTGAGGGTAGGAAGTATTTTTCTGGATTATATCCCGGATGTACGAAAAATTCATTTTAACATATCCGCCTTCAGC
>Ga0172375_10009316_pt1 | contig 12981 bp, 14 predicted proteins | sample LakKiv1m_FD_114537 | JGI IMG/M metagenome (GOLD analysis project Ga0172375, IMG submission 114537) | Freshwater microbial communities from Kabuno Bay, South-Kivu, Congo - kab_092012_11.1m | ecosystem: Environmental > Aquatic > Freshwater > Lake | place: Democratic Republic of the Congo...
CTTTCCTTCCCGCCCCGCCCGAGCGGAAAAGTTTTCTGCTCTGCCGCGCGAAGCGCGGCAATCAAAATTCAAAGTCCGGATTTTCGTCAAAAAAAGTTCGGATTTTAACCAAAAGGCACCGCTTTGAGATTTATGGAGGAGTACAGATAATTGGTAATCTACCACTCTTGAAAAGTGGCGTCCGTAAGGACTTGCGAGTTCGAGTCTCGCCTCCTCCGCTAATTAAGATTTTTCAAGCGATTGGAAGCCGCCTCGCCTCGCTCGGTGGCCAATTTGTATTTATTTTTGCCCGAAAACGAAATGCATTTATCAATAAAGGCAAAAGAAATTTTTTAATTATAGATATGAAACTCAAAGAAGCATATTTAAAAAATCGATTTTGGATATGGGTCTGTGCAATATTTTGTGTAAATGGGTATAATCCAGCATAGGTAATAATTAAAAAAATCTACGCGAAAAGACAGACCCATTGAAGAGGTGAAACCCATCTCTATTGAAACGCAGTTTTTGCGTCTTAAAGGCCTTCACGGGCGACAACAATGCCGTAAATTTTTTTAGCGCCAGCAGATTTAAGAATAAAAGCGCACTCTTCCATAGTTGAGCCAGTGGTAAAAACATCATCAACCAAAAAGATTGTTCTCCCGTTTATTAAACCGGGATTTTTTATTGCAAAAGCCCCAGCAATGTTCTGTTTTCTTTTTTGCTTGTTAAACTCTGTTTGGCTTTTAGTGTTTTTTATTCTAATCAAATTGTTTTTCTGAATGGGCAATTGATAATAAGTTGATAAAATTTCCGCTATAACAAAGGATTGGTTGTAGCCCCGTTCTCTTTCTCTTTTTTTAAACAAGGGAACAGGCATAAAAATAGCTGGAAGGGCATTTGTTGAGGCGGCTTGTTTTTGGCGATAAAAAAGGGTTGAAGGGTTTTTCTCCAAAAGAGCAAAATGTGATATTATTAAATTAGCCAAAGGAAAACCAAGGTTTTTGATATAGGGCTGGTACTTAAAAAGAAAGATCATTTTTTTAGCTAAGGGGTCTTTATAATCGCAAGCGGAAAAAAGTCCGTTTAATTTAAAGTTTTGGTGGCTTTGACACTTTCCGTTCTTAATTACTCTATTGGGAACGGAGCAGAAAGGACAATATTGAAAAGGGTTTAAATCTATCAAAGAAAGACAATCAGGACATACCAAGAATCCCTCTTTGTTGCATCTTATGCAGAATTGGGGGAGGAGCAAATCTTGTATTTTATTTTTAAGTTTTTTCCACATAGTTGCACGGGGTTCTTTTATGCTATTATAAATAATCCGTTATTGAAAGCGAACTATTGGCGTTTGCCGTTCAATTGATAATTTCTAACATGAGCTTATTTGCAAAAAACTATTTAGGGGTTGATATTGGAGCTTCAAGTATAAAGGTTGTTGAAATTTCGGCTTCGGGCAAAAAGAAAAAGCTGGAAAATTATATTGAATTTAAAATGCCTTTGTCTGACCAATCCATTAGAACATTCCACAAAGAAAGCGCGGCTTTATTGAGCAACGAAGTTTCTGAAATTTTACAAGCCATTTTAAGGAGGGCAAAAATAAAAGGAAAAAAAGTTTCTTTGTCCTTGCCCGATTTTTCCACGTTTTTTACAACATTTATTATACCCCCAATGACAGAGGCAGAAGTTCCTCAAGCCGTGGAATTTGAAGCAAAGCACTATATTCCTTTGCCTTTGAGCGAAGTTACGTTTGACTGGCAAATTATTGACAAAGAAGAAAGTATTTCTGGCTTAAAAAGAAAAATTTTACTTGTGGCTATTCCCAATGTTGTTTTACAAAGTTATCAAAAAGTGGCTGGATTGTGCGGCCTTGAGATAACAGGGATGGAAGCGGAGGTTTTTAGCTTGATAAGATCTGCCTGGCCGGGGGAAAAGTATGATTTTTTGCCTGTTTGCATGGTGGATTTTGGCTGGAAAAGCACAACTATTAGCGTTGTGGAGAAAAAGAAAGTAGCGGCAAGTTTCAGTTTTGATATTTCAAGCATTGCTTTAACAAAAGATTTATCTTTGTCTTTGGGGATTTCATTGGAAGAAGCGGAGAAATTAAAAACTCTTCATGGATTAGACCCTCAAAAACCAGAAATTGCCAAGGTGCTCTTAGATAAAATTAATCTGCTTACAATGGAAGTTGATAAAATTTGCAATGATTTTTTTCAAACCACTCAACGAAGAGTGGATAATTTAGTTATTTCTGGAGGGACAGCTAATCTTTTTGGCTTAAAAGAGTATTTATCTGCCAGGATTAAAAAGAACGTGTTAATAGCCGCGCCTTTTTCAAATCTTGCATATCCCGCAGTTTTAGGAGAGAGATTGCGCCAAATTGGTCCTTCTTTTGCCATTGCCTTGGGAGCGGCTTTAATGTTGGCTGGTTAAATGAGCATCTAATTTTGCAAGCCCTATTTTAGGGCGTCAAATTTAGCAGCGCGAATTTAAACCAGTTGAATAATTTTAAATTTTTAGTTAAAAATTCAAGCTTACTTCGCTATGAAAGCAAGGGCTTGTAAATTCACAAGGAAATCCCGGTTAACATTTACTAAAACCGTTCGCTAACGAGACGCAAGAACTTCTAAATTTCGCCCTTGGCTCAATTAAGAATTTCTAACACATGCCAAATAAATTTGATATTTTAAACATAATTCCAAAACCCAAAATTGTTTTGCCTTTTTGGGTTAATCCCCTAACTTGGGCTTCGGGAATTGTTTTACTTCTTATGGCCGGGCTTTTTGTTTTTTTCTATTTTCAAACTTCTTTTTGGGAAGAAAAAGCAAAAGCCAAAGAAAACGATTATCTTGCTCTTGAAACGCCAGAAAACAAGGCATTGGAGGAGAAAGTTGGAAAGGTTTCCCAGCAATTGGAAAAATTTTCTCAAGCATTTGAGAATCATAAATTTTCCTATGTCTTTTTTGAGTTTTTGAAAGCTAATTGCCATCCAAACGTTAGTTTTTCAAGTTTAAGTTTTACTCCACAATCCGGAAAAGTTTCTTTGGCTGGGCAGGCCAATAATTACAATAGTTTGGGCGAGCAAATAGCTATTTTAAAGAGTATTAAAGAAGTAAGCGATTTAGATGTTTCGGATGTTGTTTTAGATAAAGAAGGAAAGGTCACATTTAGATTAAGCTTTGCGCTTGATCCAAATTTTTTTAAGAATCAAAATCAATGAAAAGAATCTTTGCTATTCCGGTTTTAATATTGGCATCTTTTATAATTTTTCTTTACGCCGTTTTTCCAAATATTTTAACTTCTAACAAAGCAAGGGAAGATTTCTTAAGAATTGAAAAACAGGTTAATGAACGCCAAAAGTATTTTCAAGATCTTAAGAGCTCCCTTGAAGAAATGGCTGCATATCAAGACACATTGGAAAAAATAGACGCTGCCTTGCCCGGAGAAGTTTTTTTAGCTTCATTGATTGAGTTTTTTGACCAAAAAGCTAATAGCAGCGGTTTAATTTTGAAATCTTTCGCTCCGGCAGCGGCTCTTTCGAACTTTGGAGAAGAAATTAACGATGCAACGGGGCAGGCAAAAAAAATTCCTGCTCAATATTTTACAATGGTTTTGAGCGGAAGCGCGCTTTCGTTTGAAAATTTTTTAAAAGATATTGAGACCTCGGCAAGGTTGGTTGACGTTGAGAGTATTTCTTTGCGTCAGCAGGGTTCGGGGGAGGTTTCTTCTGAAATTAGCATTTTAATTAAGGTTTATTATTAAATGACGTTTCAAAAATGAAAGCCCAAAGGGCGTATCATTTTCAACAAGCGGAATTTAATCTCGTTCTAATATGCAAGCAGAAAAAATAGATTTTAAAAAATTTACCTACGCATGTTTTGGCGTGGCTGTGATTGTTGTTATTCTTTTGGTTTTAAAAATTGTTTTTCCCGACATTGTGATAAATGCTCCTCCAATAGAAAATTATACAAAATCAGTTAGCATTAATTGGGATATTCTTCGCAAGCCCCTATTTGTAGGTTTGCCGGCTTTGGATATTAGTTTAACTTCTTCTCCAGAAGCCACAACTTCCGGGGCGTATGTAAGCTTAACAGCTGAAGTTCAAGGAGCGTCCCAAGGACCTTTTATATACCATTTTGATTGCCAAAATGACGGAATCTTTGAACTGGAAACAGACGCGGTTTTTCAAAAAATATATACGGCTCAGAGCGTTTGTTTTTTTGGCCAAGAGGGAGTGTTTACGCCAAACGTTACAGTAGATGGATTTTTTGATTATTTCCAAGATGGTCAAGAAATTAAAGAGAAAAGAACAGCGCAAGCAATTTCTAAGGTGGAGATTAGCGACTCCAACTTGCCTCCAGCTTTTTCTGTTTGCGACGTTGACAGCGTTGAAGGCACAACGCAAGTTAATTTTAAGTTCAACTTTACTTCTCAGGCCCAAGATCCAAATGGCGATGAACTAAAATATGAATGGGACTTTGGAGATGGCAATAAAGCTGAGGGGCAGAATGTGGAGTATAGCTATAAAGAGATGGGTTTTTACGTGCCAAAAGTAAAAGCCATTGATCCAAAAGGAGCTTTTGCTTATTGTGTCGCAAAATCTCTGACAATATTAAGGGGGCTTTCGTCTTTTGATATTATTAAAACATCTCAAATAATAAAAGGAAGAATAGATCCTTTCTCTGTGGTGAGGCCGGAGGATTTAATTTTAAACACTGCAAAAAGCGAAGAATCAAAAACCGCCATCCAAGCAACCACAACGATACCTTAAATGACGCCCCGTGAACGCCGAACAAGTGAGGCGTGAGTGGTTGGCGGAATTTAACCCCGTGAAGTATTTTAATTTTTAGCAATCCGCCAGAGGCAGATTATTTAACAGGGTTCACCCTATTAAATGCCCTTTGGGCAATTTTACGGCTCCGCAGAGCTCCGCCTAAATTGCCCGTTAAAGCCAATCAATTGGCTTTAACCTCATTAACGAATTACTTAAGGAATATCCCGATTAAATGCTCGCTAAAGTCGCTCGCATTTAATGGGATCTAAGAATTCGTAAATTCGCTCGTGGCTAATCGTCACTTCACCCATTAATGACTTCTAAGACATGAATATTATCCAGATTCTTTTAAAGCAAAAAAAAATAAGCAAACAAGACAGCGAAAAATTGGCTGAAGAGGCTCAAAAGTTGGGCAAGGACCAAGAAGAATTTTTAGTTGAAAAAAAAGTTGTTTCCGAAGAGGATCTTTTCAATTTAAAATCTGAAACGCTTGGCATCCCCTTGCAAAAAGTGGACATAGAGGGGGTGCCCCAAGAATCTCTTTTAATTATTCCAAAAGAGGCAGTAGAGTTTTATAAGGTGGTGCCACTAAAAATTGACCGGCAAAAAAATGTTTTAGAAGTTGGCATGGTTTATCCAGAAAACTCTCAAGCCCAGGAGGCCTTGAAGTTTTTAGCTAGACAGCAAAAACTTTTTTTTAAGATTTATTTGGTTACTCTCTCAGATTTTAGGAAGTATCTTGAAAAACTTCAAGCCCCCGAAAAAGAAGTGGCTAACGCTTTGGAGAAATTGGAAAAAGAATTCGGTTCTGCAAAAGACAAAGCGGTTTTTGAAGATATCTCCACAAATAATCAAAACCAAGCGGTTTTTATTGAAGAGGCTCCCGTTATAAGAATGGTGGCGGTTATTTTACGCCAGGCGGTTGAGGGAAAGGCCTCAGATATACACATAGAGCCAACGGTTGATGATTTGAGAATTCGTTATAGAATGGATGGAATTTTATATCCTTCTTTGAATTTGCCTATTAAAGTGCATCCTGCAATCGTGGCTCGTATTAAAATTTTAAGCCGTTTGAAAATTGATGAAAATAGAATTCCCCAAGACGGTAGGTTTTCAACAAAAGTTGGGAATGAAAGAATTGATTTTAGGGTGGCAACCTTTCCAACTACGTTGGGAGAGAAAGTGGTGATTAGGGTTTTGGATTCAAACGATGGTTTAAAAAAATTAGAAGATCTTGGATTAGCGGGTAGAAATAATGATGTTTTAATGCGAATGATAAAGAAGCCCTATGGAATGATTTTAGTAACAGGGCCGACTGGCTCGGGAAAAACTTCCACCCTATACACAACCATGCGTCTTCTAAATAAAGAACAGGTGAACATTGTAACCCTTGAAGATCCAGTTGAATATTCTATGAATGGAGTTAACCAGTCCCAGGTTAGGCCAGAAATTGATTATACTTTTGCAAAAGGATTAAGGCAGATATTAAGGCAAGACCCAAATATCATTATGGTGGGAGAAATTAGAGACGAAGAAACGGCAAGTTTGGCGGTTAATGCCGCTTTAACCGGGCATTTGGTTTTAAGCACTTTGCATGCCAATAACGCCGTTAGCACAATTCCTCGGTTGTTTGACATGGGAATCAAGCCATTCTTACTTTCTCCAACCCTGTCGGTTGTTATCAGTCAAAGGCTTTTAAGGGTTTTGTGTCCGCATTGTCGGGTAAAAACCATATTAGACGCAAAAACAAAAGCGTATCTTCAAGAAAGGTTAAAAGAAATTCCCCAAGAAGCAAAAAATATCTTGAATTTGAAAAATGAATATCAAGTTTTTGAGCCAAAGGGCTGTAGCAAGTGCAATGAAACTGGGTATTCTGGCAGAATTGGAATTTTTGAAGTTTTGGAAATGACTGTTCAATTAAGCGAAATCATCGCAAAAGACCCAACTGAAAAAACTATTACACAGGAAGCAAAAAGACAGGGTATGATAACTATGGAGGAGGACGGCATTTTAAAAACTTTGCAGGGTATAACATCTTTGAGGGAGGTTATGAGAATGGCAGAGGAAAATAAGTATTTATAGAAAATTAAAGGCCAGAATTAAAATTAGAATTATTTTATGAAGTCAATTTTGCTTATAGAAGACGATCCATTCTTGATTGATATCTATAGCCAAAAATTCAAGAAAAGCGGTTTTGACATAAGGGTGGCTGATAACGCTTCAAAAGCGTTTCAGTTTTTGGAAGAAAAGGTTCCAGATGTTATTTTGTTAGACGTTGTTTTGCCCCAGATGGACGGCTGGACAATTTTAAAAAAAATCAGAGCAAATGAGGCCTGGAATGCCTGTTGTGTTATAGTTTTTAGCAATCTTGGACAAAAAGAAGAAGTTGAAAAAGGCCTTGAATTGGGAGCGAATAGGTATTTGATAAAATCGCAATATACGCCATTGGAGGTGGTGAAGGAAGTTAGTCAGATGTTAAGGAGCCGTTAGCGAGAGTGAGCCAGCAGGCGAAGCTCGAGCTTACGGATTCCTATCCCCGTGAAGTAAAATTTAATTTCATTAAATTTAAATTTACTTCGCTGGAGTGTGGACAGAAATATAAATAAACCCAAATTAAACAACTTCTTGAGGTCGCGTTTAACGGGGTATAAGAATTTTTAATATGGAATACCAAAAAGTTTTAAAAAATATTTTAGAGTCAGCAATTGCCAAAGGGGCTTCGGACATTCATATTGTTGTGGGACATCCTTTTATTTTAAGGATTTCTGGCGAATTGGTTAATCAAGCTCAAACGTCCATTGTTTCCCCAGAGGATGCTATGGGATTGGCATTGGCTTTAATGGGTCAAGAAAGAAAAGATCGGCTTTTACGGGAAAGAGAGATTGATTTTGCTTATAGTTTTTCTGATAGGGCCAGGTTTAGAGTTAATATATTTTTTCAAATGGGTTATGTGAGTATGGCCTTAAGATTGATTAACTCTCAAATAAGGACTATTGAAGAGCTTAATTTGCCTTTAACAATAAAAAAATTCGCTCAGGCCGAGCATGGGCTGGTTTTAATAACCGGAGCGTCTTCTCAAGGAAAATCAACAACTTTGGCCAGTTTAATTGACAACATTAATCATAATAGAAAAGAGCATATTGTAACGATAGAAGACCCCATAGAATATATTTTTAAAGACGACCTTTCTTTAATAGAACAAAGGGAGGTGGCCCAGGACACTTTAAGTTTTTCCAAGGCCCTGAGAGCGGCTCTACGAGAAGACCCAGATGTTATTATGGTTGAGGAGATGAGGGACTTGGAAACAATTTCAACAACCATAACAGCTGCTGAAACAGGGCATTTGGTTTTTGCCACCCTGCACACAAATTCAGCCGCTCAAACAATCCATCGCATAATAGATGTTTTCCCTTCAGACCAACAAGATCAAGTTAGGTCTCAGCTGGCTGTTTCTTTGTTGGGAGTTGTTTCTCAAAAACTTATACCAACTGACGGAAAAGGGTTTTTCCCGGCTTGTGAAGTTTTGATTGCAACCTCCGGCATAAGTAATTTAATAAGAGAAAATAAAATTCACGAAATACCTTCCATTATTGAAACTTCTGGGCAGGTGGGGATGTGCACCTTAAATAAAAGTTTGGTTGAGATAGTTCGGGGAGGGTTGGTTTCAAAAGAGTTAGCCATTGCCTACTCGCTCAATCCCGAGGATTTGAAAATTAGATTAAGCAGAATATAAATGAGCATCTAAATTTGCAAGCCCGATTTTAGGGCGCAGCAAATTTAGCAATGCGAATTTACCCTGTTAAATAAAATTTAATGAAATTAAATTTTAATCTTGCGAAGCAAGATTATTTAACAGGGTGAATCCTGTTAAATAATCCGCCTCAGGCGGATTGCCAAAAGGGCATTTAACAGGGTAAAGAACTCGTAAATTCATTGCATTTATTAACGATTTCTAATATGAAATTTTTTTATCAATCAAGGTCAAAAAACGGCGAGTTAAAAAAAGGAATTGTTGAGGCCGAAACAAGAAAAGCGGCCTTGGAAGCTTTAGAAAAGCAAGGATTTTATGTTACTTCCCTAAAACAAGAACCAACCACAAAACTGAAAAAAGACATTAAAATAAAGATACCCTTTATAAGAGAGGTGCCCCAAAAAGAAATAGTTGCTTTCACAAGGCAGTTATCAGTGATGTTAAGGTCTGCAATTCCCCCTTTGCAGGCAATAAAAGCTCAAGCCAGTCAAATAAAAAACCAAAGATTTCAAGAAATTCTTTGGCGTATGGTTCAAAGCATAGAAATGGGAACGCCATTGAGCCAGGCATTTGCTTTGTCCCCTCAAGTTTTTAATCAATTTTTTGTGAGCATGGTGAAGTCCGGAGAGGCAACGGGCAAAGTTGCTGATTCTTTGTTTTATTTAGCCGATCATTTAGAGGAGGAATATAATTTTAATCAAAAAGTTTTTGGCGCGATGATTTATCCAATTTTTATTTTATTTGCTTTGGTGGCGGCTTTCTTTTTGGCAATCTTTTTTATTGTTCCAAAATTAAGAGATATTTTAGAATCTTTTTCTGGCAATCTCCCTTGGGCCACCAAGCTAATCATTGGTTTGTCTGATTTTATAAAAGCAGGGGGTTGGATTGGGTTTCTGTTTGTTTTGGGAGCGATTGCCGCTTTGCCTGTAATTTTAAAAAAGAATAAGGAAGCAAAAATACTTTATGACACTTTGATTTTAAAGGCGCCTGTTTTGGGAGTTTTTTTAAAAAAAGTTTATTTGGTTAGGTTTATAGAAAATTTATCTGTTTTAATTTCAGCTGGATTGCCGATTAACCAAGCCCTAAACATTACCCACGATATTGTGGGCAACACGGTATATCAAAAAATTATTGGAGAAATTAGCGAACGGGTTGCAAAAGGAGAGAAAATAAGCGCGGTGGTTTTTGAAAAACCAAATCAAATTCCTCCATTTGTTTCTCAAATGATTTCCACGGGAGAAGAAACCGGGAAATTAGACGAAACTTTAATGGACGCTGTGAGGTTTTATCGTCAAGAAATAGAGCGAACTACTGCCAACTTAACAACAATAATAGAGCCCGTGCTGATTTTAGTTATTGGAGTTGCCATTGCGATTTTTGCGGTTTCAATTTTTGTGCCGCTTTTCAAAATTGGAATGGGGGGAATGTCCGGGTAGAGAACAAGAGAGTTATTAACAAAAATTGTTTTACAAAAATATTGAAAGTTATATAATTAAAAGTAATACAATATTTATCAATGAAAGGTCGTAAAATTAAAAATACAAGGTTATGTTAAGTATAACTTTGTCCAATCAAATGAAAATGTTTAAAAAAAGAGGTTTCACGTTAATTGAATTATTGGCTGTTATTGCCATTATTGGCATTTTAGCTTCTATTGTTTTAGTGAGTTTTCCTTCAGCCACCAAAAAAGCTAAAGATTCAAGAATTATTAGTGCTATCGCCCAAGCCAGAACTGTTATGACTTATGTCAATGGCAATGATGGCAATTACGCTAACTTTACCCTTTTACTTCCAGCTGAGGATATGCCTCCAATTGTTACAGAAGTTACCAACAATGGGAGCACTTTAGTTATAGTCAAGAAAGCTGATAATTCAGCTGTTTGCATGTACGCTAAATTAAATACTGGTACTACTGATTATTATTGTGCTGATTCAACTGGCGTTGCTGGAAAAACCTCAGCTTTACCTGCTACCTGTGTCCCTGCAACCGCTACTTGCGGAACAGTCACAGGATAGGCCTTGTTCTCTTTTGGGCTGGTAGCAATACCAGCCCTTTTTTGTTATACTAAAAGCGCGATACCAATATACTAATGCATACAAATTATACTAATAGGGCTCCGCTTGCGTTGGTATTATTAGTATGAATTTGTGTATTAGCATCGCATTCTTTATTTTTGGGTGCTGTATTGGCAGTTTTTTGAATTGCGTTGTTTATAGAATGGAGTTGCAAGAAAATCTGCCAAAGAAAAGCGCCAAAAAAAAAGCCGTTAGCTTTTTACGAGGCAAATCCTTTTGCCCAAAATGCAAACATACTCTGGCTTGGTATGATTTAGCGCCAATTTTTAGTTTTTTAAGTTTGAAAGGAAAGTGTCGATATTGTAAAAAGAAAATCAGCTGGCAATACTTGATAGTTGAAGCGGCAACCGGGCTTTTGTTTTTGGCTGTTATGAATTATGGATTAGGAATTATGAATTATGAATGGTGGAGTCCTGTATTTACTTTTAATTTGTCATTTTTGGTTCTTAATTCTTGCTTTTTTATTCTTATCTTCATTTACGATTTAAGGCATTATATAATTCCCGATAAATTTATTTTTTCCGCTATAGGTATCGTTGTTTTATTTAGAATTTTTGAATTTTTGAATTTGAAATTTGTTTGGAATTTGGGATTTGGAATTTGGGACTTCCAGCCATTTTGGCCCAATCTATTTTTGGCTTTAATACCAACAATTTTTTTCTTTCTTTTGTGGTTTTTGTCCAAAGGGAGTTGGTTGGGTTTTGGAGACGTAAAGCTGGCATTATTGATGGGGTTATTCTTGGGCTGGCCCAACATTTTGGCGGCTTTATTTTTTGCCTTTATTTTAGGGTCTATAATCGGTTTGGTTTTGATTGTTTTAGGAAAAAAGAAAATGAAAAGCCAGGTGCCGTTTGGGCCATTTCTTATTGCTGGCACTTTTTTCGCTTTATTCTGGGGAGAAAAAGTTATAAATTGGTATTTAAATTTTATAACTTGAAACTCGAAACTTGAAGCATATTTATAATGTTTCATGTTTCATGTTTCATGTTTCATGTTTCATGAGAAATGGTTTTACCCTAATTGAATTAATGGTTTCAATCTCTGTTATAATAATTATTTCAGCCGCTTTTTTTGCTGGAAAAAGCAAAGAAGAGGAAAAATTGGTTTTGGGAATGTCAGCTTTTACATTCAGCCAAAACCTTAGAGAATATCAGGAAAAGGCCTTGTCGGGGGAGAGAGTTGTTTGTCCAGATCCCTCAAATTATATCTGTGGATTCGGGGCGCATCTTGTGGAGGGAGATGATTTTTTTACTCCTTTTGTTGATTGCTCAAATAATTGCAGCGCAAGCAACCACGTTTTAACTGGGAGTGATTTAGTTTTGCCAGTTGTTAGTTTTGGGAAAAAGGTAAAAATTTGCTCCATGACAAAAAATAATTTTAACATATTGTTCGCCCCCCCAGACCCAGTAGTTTATTTTAATAATACGGAATGGGTGGCTGGGGAAGAATTTATTATTCTTTGTTTAAAAGCGAATACTAGCCAAATAAAAACAATTAAATTAAATTATGCTGGAAAAATTGAGATTCAATAAAAAAAGAAAAAATGGGTTTACTTTGATTGAAGTTTTTGTGGCCATATCTGTTCTTTCAATTGGGGTGGTGGGTTCTTTTGGAGTTTTGCCTGTTATGATTAAAAATCAAGCAATAAATATAGATGTTTTTACGGCTTCTCGGCTTGCAAATGAAGGCATGGAACTGGTTCGCAATTTGCGGGATGAAAATTGGCTAAAAGAGCAGGACTGGGCAATTGGTTTGGATAATTGTCCGGCTGGGACGGGCTGTGAAATTGACTACAACGACCCCGCATTAATGGTGAGCCAAAATAGATTTTTAAAATTAGACAGCGATAACTTTTTTAAATACGATTCTGGCCAAAACAGCAAATTTAAAAGGAAAGTTACCACTAATAAAATTAACGCAACAACTTTAAACGTGAAGTCCGAAGTATCTTGGAACGGGAAGGGCTCCCCGCTTGTGGTTGAGGAAAATTTTTACGACTGGCGGTAAATGAGCTTCTGAATTTTCAATCCGCCCTCAGGCGGAGTAGAAAATTCAGTAAAGCGAAGTTATCCTGTTAAATGAAATTTGTGTTCAAATTTTAATTTTAAATTTTTTACTAAAAATTTAAAATTATTTAACAGGGTTGCCACGAAGTGGCATTTAACGGGATTATTGAAGGGAGCGCTTTATGGAGTGATAATTTTTAGAGTTAAATTTATTTCGCTATTATGTTAAAAAATCTCACAAAAAGAAATAGCTGCAAAGGCATGACACTGCTTGAAATTATAGTGGCTTTGAGTATTTTTTCCATTATGATAACCGGGGCGATAAATTTATTTTCCTCCTTAATCAAATATCAAAAAAATTTATTAGATAGGGCCTATGTTTTAAACGCTGTTTC
>Ga0172375_10009317_pt1 | contig 12981 bp, 9 predicted proteins | sample LakKiv1m_FD_114537 | JGI IMG/M metagenome (GOLD analysis project Ga0172375, IMG submission 114537) | Freshwater microbial communities from Kabuno Bay, South-Kivu, Congo - kab_092012_11.1m | ecosystem: Environmental > Aquatic > Freshwater > Lake | place: Democratic Republic of the Congo...
CCGCTTAGCCAGTCCATTTTTAGCAATCTCATGATTCTAAAGGAATTACCCCTGAGGCTGAGCGTCCAATCGACTTTGCCGTCCAGGATCGGCCTCGCCAGTTTTTCGATTGATTTTTGGTCAAGTCCCCTTAGATCGGCGTCAAGCAGCATGATAATATCGTTTTTTGACGCTTCAACCCCTCTTTTAACAGATAGGGTTTTACCACGATTTGACTTGTTTTCGATTAGTTTAACGTTAAATTTTCTTGCCACTTTTGCGGTTTCATCGGTCAATCCGTCGTCAACTACGATTACCTCATCAATTAGTGGGCTTTTACGGACAACTTTTAACACCTCATTGATCCGCGAAGCCTCGTTATATGCAGCAATTACTACACTTATCTTGTCATTCATTGGTAATTATTATACGACATCTTGGTTTAAGTTTATGTGACAAACCGGCGTGATATAATCATTTTATTATGAAGATTATAATCTCTGCTGATTTATATTGGCCAACTATCAACGGTGTTTCAACGGCAGCCAGAACATTGGCAAATGGCCTGGCGAACGACGGACATGAGGTTTTGGTAATCGCGCCCAGCCAAACTGGTAAAAAATACAAAGAAATAGACGGAAATACCGTCGTGGCAAGGTGCGCCTCTGTTATTTTTCCGTTTTACCAAAATTTTCGGATTTGTCCGTACCCGAATCGCGAAGTCAAAAAGATTATCCAGGATTTCAAACCAGACGTTATTCATTTGATGGGCTTTTTGATGATTTGTCAGGCTACGATGAAATATGGACAAAAGTACGGCATACCAATTGTCAGCACCAATCACGCCATGCCGGAAAACTTGATGGATAACCTCAAGCGGCTGGCTCCTCTATCCAGGCCGATCAACTATGTTATGAAGGGCTATATCGTTAGGTTCCATCAAAAAACCGATTATTTTACAATGCCGACCCAATCGGCGCTGGATATTTTTAAACTATCTACTAAAAAACTGAAAATTCCGGTCGAGGCGGTATCTAATGGCATTGATTTAAGTCGTTTTTCCGTTGGCAAGACTTCAAAGGCAGTTATGACTAAATTCAAAATACCAATCGACAGACCGGTGGTGTCATATGTTGGTAGGGTTGATGCCGAAAAGCACATCTCGGTTTTAATAGACGCGTTCAACCGATTGATAAAAAAACACGACGCTCATCTGTTGATAGTCGGTAAAGGAACCGAGCTTGAAAATTTGCAAAACTATGTCAAGCAACTGAACCTGGAGGACAAAGTCACTTTTACGGGTGGTGTGACTGACAATGAATTGGTTGAATTGCACAAGGCTGGGAGTGTTTTCATGATGCCTTCTCCTGTCGAGCTGCAAAGTATAGTGATGTTGGAATCCATGGCTTGCGGCAAGCCGATGGTCGCGGTTGATGCCGGTCCTCTAAAGGAACTATGTCAAGACGGGCGTAACGGTATATTGTGTGAAGCCGATAACGATAAACAAATTGCCGACGCATTATTGAGGATTATTTCTGACCCGGATTTGCAAAAACGACTTGGCCAAGAGAGCGTCAAGATTGCCGCCACTCATGACCTAAAAAAGACTATAGCGCGTTACGAACAGATATACGAAAGTGTTATCAAGAAGCGACGAACCGCTCGATAGCATCCCTGACAGTGTCGGGTGTTTCGTAGTGTGTTAAATGCCCCACCTTGTCAATGACAACCAGCGTCGCGTTGGGGAATGATTTTGCCAGTTCCTTCTCTTTTTTGAGCGGTGTCATGTCGTCAAGCTCGCCTGCGATCAATAGTGTCGGCACGTTGATATCCGGGGCCACCTCACGGACACTCTTGCGGATTGAAGCTTGAAAGGCCTCGTCAACGACCTTCCGATTGGCGTATGTACTAAAGTATCTGAGGTGTTGATCATGGATGAATTTTCGTGTTTTTTTGTCGCGGGTTTTTGCCAGTGTCATGCTCATGACCATGACACTTGTTTTAGACGCCAGCAGTTTCGAGCCGGCCGGATCCGGCAATTTGCGACCCAACCAATAAAAAACCACGGCTATTTGGGTCAAAATAGCCTTAGCGCCCTCTAGTGCGGGCACGCCAATTGGGTTTACCAGAATAAGTTTTGATATTGTTTTTGGGTAATCCTTTGCGTAATAACTGACAATTACGCTGCCGAATGAGTGACCCATCAAAAATGGCGGTTTTGATAATTTTAGGTCTGACAAGAAACCCTTTAGCCAAACGACATAGTTCTCGATATTATGGTCGTTTGTCATTGGTGATGATTCACCAAAGCCCGGCAAGTCGGGAACGATAACTCTAAAATCTTTCATCGGCTTTGCGATTAAATCCAGTCCATGATGAGTCCCGCGAAGTCCGTGAATCATGACCATCGTTGGTAGTTTTGGGTTATCGTTATATATCCAATATTTTGTGTCTTTTGTAGTTTTTTTGATTGGCATACCAACCATTATATCTTAGTTTGGCCTGTCTTTTGCTACCCTATTCATGCTTATGTTATAATTGGCACGTATATCATATGAGGTAAATTTGTGAGACAGGTTAAAATGTCTGCGGTGAAAATAAACAAAAACGGCTTTGCTTTGCCTACGGTGTTAATAGCGTCGATTGTCATGCTGATGATTCTCTTGGTTTCGATTACTTCAACCTCGGCTGTCAAGGTTTCGTTAATGGCGCAAAACTATAATCAACTTGCTCAAAACGCAGCTGACGCCGGTATAGCTTATGCTAAGGCTTGTTTGGCGGCAAACGGTAATGTTCCGCAATGGTCTAGCGAAAAACCCCTTACTCCTGGAACAGACTGCTCTGGTGAGCAAAATACGGGTTTTACCTGTTCTGTCGCCTCGTTAGATGCACGGTGTTCGGTAGCGCTAAACAGTGGTTTAGTAGCCAAGGTCTTAGTGGTGGCCGGTGGTAGTGGTGGCAATGGAGGTGTTTCTGGAGTTAATTGGGGTGATGGCGGTGCCGGCGGCACGGTTGTCTATCAGTCTACTTACCCTATCACAACCGGAACGAAAACAGTTACGGTTGGCAGCGGCGGTGCTGGCGTTATAGGTGGTACCGGTGGGACCGGCGGTGACTCAGTCTTTGATCAAATTACCGCTAAGGGTGGCGTTGGGACGATATACACTTCCAAAACCGGTGGGTCTAACTCGGTTTTTCCAGGTGGTACGGGAGCTTCGGGGTCAGATTCAGGCGGCGGTGCCGGGGCTGGCGCTAGTGGGAACGGCTCTACAGCGGGAGCCGGTTTTGTCAGTGATATCACCGGTAGTCCTATAAGCTATGCCGGAGGTGGTGGCGGTGTTGCGAGCTCGGTCGCACAAACCGGTGGAGATGGTGGCGGCGGCAGCGCCAGCACCACAGCCGCTGGTGTTAACGGCACTTCAAACACCGGTGGCGGAGGCGGAGGCGGAGGGTCTACTTATGGTGGCGGATCTGGTGGGTCAGGAAAGGTTATAATTTCTTATCCGACCGGATTATTTACTGCCACCGCTACTAATGGAAGTTGCGCAGCGGTAGGTTTAAACACGGTCTGTACATTCAACACTAGCGGAACATTTAACGTTACCTCAGCACTAGATGCAACCAGTCCTATAATTTCGACATTTTCAGTCGGAGCACCCACAACGGTGAATGGCAAGGCCACCGAAATAAGTTCGGTCGGTTCGACCAAGTTGATTCGTATATCAGACAACACTGTGTGGCGGCAATATTCTCAAAACAGTCACCTGACAATCCCGGCGGACACCACAACGGCGCTGACGGCAATGGACGTAAGCGGTACTGCCAAGGTCGGATCGACCCTACAGGCGACCGTTACGGTTCCCGCGTCAGCGACAGCTTCGTTTCAATGGTCCAAGGCCAGTACCGTTAACGGCATTTATACCAGCATACCAGGGGCAACTGCCAGTTCTTACTCTTTGACAGCCTCTGATTTAAAGCAGTATGTCAAAGTTACGGCGACTGGGACGGGTTCATATACAGGCACACTGGTGAGTAACTCGATGTATGTGGACTATCCCGATTGGATAGCCGGAGTAAGTGGCACCGCCCTGCAGGGCAAATATGTATATCACACCGATTTTGTGTATAGCGCCTATGCGTTCAAGACCTCCCTTACGGCTGACACGTCACCCCAGGCGGCAACCGGCTTGGACTCACTTTATCCTTCGAATATGAGCCTGGTAAATCCGCAAAACAACCCAACGGTCGATTTTTCAGCGTATCCAGCCCAGTCGGCGTGCAGGGCGCTGGGTGGCCGCTTACCGACAATGGCGGAAATCCAGGAGATTTACAATGATTTCTGGAATTACGGCGGGGTGACCTATAATGCGACTAATGGTGCAGTAAACTATATGTCTGCTACTCAAGGCTCTAACACCGCGACTGAATACTATGTTCAGATGGGAGTGAGCGGTTGGACTAGTGCCCTGTCGACGTTGTCAAAAAACGTTACTACAGAGGTACGCTGTGTTAAGGGCTAGTTGGCCCAATGGTGTCTAGGATCACCCTAGCTTCACTGGTGTTTTTTGTGTGCATCAGCTGATCGCGCAGTTCGGCTGCGCCCGGAAAATCGCGGATATAAACCTTGAAAAACTTCTTTAGCGGATCAAACTTGAACATTTCCTTGTTTTGCAAGGTGTCACCTTGCGTGGAATATTTATCATATAGATTCAGGTGCAACTTTAGCAATTCAAGCAATTCATCGCGATCATGTGTCTTGGACTCGACCCCAAAAACGAATGGATTTGTAAATACCCCGCGTCCCATCATGATACCGTCGACACCGTATTTTTTTGCCAGTTCCTCACCTTTTTGTCGGCTATCGACATCACCATTTATGGTAATCAATGTGTTTGGAGAGATTTCATCGCGCAATTTTACGATTTCATGAATTAATTCGTAATGAGCGTCAACTTTGCTCATTTCCTTGCGGGTTCTTAGGTGGACTGTCAGATTGGCTATGTTTTGCCTGAGTAAAAAGCCAATCCACTCTGGCCACCTGTCGACATCAACATCAGCCAACCTGGTCTTGACGCTAACCGGCAGACCGCCAGTTTTTGCGGCGTCTATAAGTTTAGCGGCCATTTCAGGATTGCGAATCAGGGCACTGCCACCGCCAGTTTTAACGACGTTTTTGTCAGGGCAGCCCATATTGATATCGATTCCACTAAATCCCATTTTGGCAAGTTCTATACTCATGCGTGCGAACTCGTCTGGATTTTTACCCCATATTTGGGCAATTATTGGCTGTTCGTCATCGGAAAAAGCTAGTCTTTGGCGAGTGCTATGCCTACCCTTTTCGCTACAAAAGCTGGACGCGTTGGTAAACTCTGTAAAAAATAAATCCGGCCTCCCGGCACGCATAATGACGTGGCGAAAAACAGTGTCGGTAACACCTTCCATGGGTGCCAACGCAAAAAATGGTTTCGGTGGTTTTTTCCAAACATTATCCATAATATCTGTTATATCTTACCCTCTATCAAGTCTTGTTCGAACGCTAACATTCCCTTATAGCTTGGCTCGTATTCGGATATGTCAGGTAAATCTAACTCGATAATATGTGCCCACACAGAGTTTATTAATTTATTCAATTGTTCCAATTCTCCGGCGTCAAACTCAATATTAAGTGAAACTATATTGCCCTCAGGTAGTGGTTCGACGAACTGCATGACAGCCGTATCAACCGTGTAATTATGATAATCGCGCGAATTCTCGACCATTAATTTGTAGAATAATAGTTGTTGTTTGTATTTATGGAGTTTAATCTTTTCGTAATCAGTTTTTCCGACCCAACTTTTTGATGGTTTGCCGGTTTTGTAGTCAGTTACTAAAATTGTCTTGTCGGTTTTGTTTAGGTCAATAACGTCCAATTTGCCGGTTAAATGCGCCTTGCCGACGACGGAGTGTTGATTCGAGAAATTTAACTCGGTTTGTTGGGCTTGGTTAAACGTATCGTATTTTTGGTTGAAAAAGGCGTGTAGGATATCAACTCCCTTTTGCAAGAACGTCTGGAAGTTATCGTTTTTCATCCGTTGGTTTTTTAAACTCTGTTCAAAAATGGAAACGATATCCTCGATTGCCTGTTTTTTGCCGGTTGATATCAGGTGCTGGTGGGCATTTTGCATGGTGTCATGGATAGCGGTTCCAAAAGCGGCGTTAGGACTCTTGGCTCTAGGGAAATGCAAGAGATTTTCCATCAGGAACGCTGATGGCCCACCTTTCGTGACGTCCAAAAAATTGTTCAAATGCGTAATGCTAAGTTTGTAGTTTTCCAGCCGGGGTTTAAGTAAATCACGCATTTGTGGTGATGTAGGATCAATCAGCGGCTGGTACCAGGCCAACTCGGCAGCTTGGATTAATTGATCGACGCCGTCTGGTTCTGGTATTTTTTCGGTCGGCCATTTACTATCTACCAAAAACGCCGCGCGTAGCGTGTTTTTGCCGCTGTCGTCGGTCAGGCTGTAACTGATATTTAATTGTTTTTTGGCGCGGGTGACGGCGACGTAAAACAACCTTAACCTCTCGTCTTCGTTTTCACCGGCTGGTGCCAGTGGTAGGTTTTCCGGATATCCTATCAATCGGTGGCGCGACCTGGCCTTCTCTCCCCAAACGTTATCAACGGCGTTCATTACGTATACTGTGTCAAACTCCAGACCCTTTGCCCTATGTGCCGTCATGACATTGACGGCTTCTTCTGATTCAGCCGAGCGACGGATGACGCTGATGGTGCTGCCTATTTTTCGATTCAGGGCGATAAATTCGATAAAAGTAGTAAGGTTTGGTGATTTATCCGAATGATATTCACGCAATCTGGATCTGATGGTGCGCAGCGCCTCCAGGTACTGTAGGTATTCGTTCGGGTTGTTTTCTAGTTTGTTTGATGAAAAATAATATTCAAACAGCGGACTTTTGAACCCGGCCTTTGCTTCGTCAGTCGCTGGCGAATTCGGGTTGCCAATGATTATATCCAACATATATTCCAGTGGCGTATCCTCAATCAACGCGGCGGTATCAATCAGCCAATCATGCAACGGTTTGAATTTGCTAGACTTTGCCATTACTTCCAGCCAACTGGCGCGCTCTTCGTAGGCGCGAACACTGAGTTTCCAGATGTCGAGCGGTTCAATCGCCCAGGCTTCGTGTGTTAAAATCTCGGGCAGAGACGCATTAATTTCTTTGTGGTTGCCGTTCGAAATGTCAGTTAGTAACCTGGCTAATTTTTCGATAAATTTAATAGGTGCCAATTCCAAGACATTGTCACGACGTTCATAATTAACAGCAATGCCGGCTTTGGCAAAATAAGGCAGTATGGCATTTATTTCCGAGTGTCGTCGCATCAAAACGGCAATGTCACCCGGGCTTTTACCAGCTTTGATTTTGTTTTTAATATCAGTGACAATAAAGTGTCGTTCGTCGGTGATTGACTCGGCCTGGTATAGGTGGACGCTTTGTTTACCCGGCTCGTTATGTGGAGTCAAGCTTTTATTCAGCTCGCTTAGTATGTTTTCAAGTCTGTCCCTGCCCTGAAGTATGATTTCTCGCGACCCTTGCAATATGATCGGATCGGAGCGGTAGTTTTCGCGCAAAGTTATTAGTTTAGCTTTTGGATAGTTTGATTTAAAATTCAGGATATTACTAATATCAGCTCCTTGGAAGTTGTAAATTGCCTGGTCGTCATCGCCGACTACTAAAATATTCGGCGTGTCACCCTGGGCAATGTTATTCGTCAGGTTGTGCAAGATGCGCATCTGAGCCATATTGGTGTCTTGGAACTCGTCAACCATAATGTATTGATATTTTTCTTGCAAATTAAACCTGAGGTCGTTGAAAACCTCCATGGCGTGTACGACTCGCAGGATCATGTCGTCAAAATCATATAGCGACGCGCTCTGCATGCGTGTCAGGTATTTATCATAAACAAAACCAGCAGCACGCAACTTGATCTGTCGCTCGTTGGACTTTAGGATATATTTTCCGTTGGCGTCTTTTTTGAACCAATGATTTCGCCAAGCCGTAATCGGTTTTGTAGAGTTTTGTACCTCGGCCTCGTCGATGGCTATCTCTATCGAGTCTGCGAACACCTGTGACAGCGGTGTTACGGTTTCGATTACAACCTTGCCGTTGCTGGCGCGTATGGCCTGGGTGTGTTTTTTCAGTTGGGCGGCCGTGAGCTTACTAATCTTGGATTCAAAAACGGGACTCAGTAACTGCTCAACCTTCTCGATAACGGCGTTGTTATCGTCCAATATTGCCAATAGCTCGTCGTTTGTTAGGCCGCTTCGTTTTAGTTCGGAAATAACCGTTAAACTATCTGACAGGTGTGTGTATTCATCATTTAATTTACTAGCCAACGGATTATTGTATTCCATTTCTTTAAAGATCTGACTGATGATTTCATAACTAGACAGCTCGTCGGCTGGCATAAAATGAGCGCCTTGATAGAAAAATTGGCCGTTTTGGTTTATTACTTCGGTGCCAAAACTGTGAAAAGTGTGAATCGCAACCCTGTACGCGTCTTTGCCAATAATTTCAATCAACCTCTGACGCATCGCCGCGGCGCCACTGTCGGTAAAAGTCAGACACAAAATATTTTCCGGCAATGTATCGGTTTTTTTCAAGATATTGGCAGCGCGCACGGCCAACAGTTCGGTTTTACCCGTACCGGGACCGGCAATAACCATCACAGGACCTTCGGTCGTATCGACCGCTTGTTTTTGTGCCTGGTTTAGTTTAGCGTAGCGTTTTTCGAAGTCCATTATCCTTATTGTAGTCGATTGAACCCGCCCAGTCGATAGTGGTGTGTGTTCTACTGGGTTTGTTTTTCTGCCACCCCCACACCATCAGTCTTAGCTGTTTTCTCTAAACGGCTTCGCGCCACACCCGAACAGGAGCCCCGGCGTCCTGTCGGGTTTGGGCTGCACCTGCCCGTTCTGTCGAACAGACAGGCGGGGATGTTTATTCAAAAACACTAAGACTTATGGTGTTTGTTCGCTAATGCGGAAAAACTGCAATGAACGCACTAGCGGGTGACGCGAGGCGGGGAAGCACCCCCTTCGTGATGGTCGGGGAAACGAAGGAGGGGCGGACCGAGCGGCAGGATCCGCGGTTTTTGCAGAATAAGGCCGAAGTTAGTCAAGGGAAGTAGTAATGGCGGGCCGGTCGCACCCCTCTCTTGTCAAAAGTGTTACAATAATTGTATGCGAGACAGAATGTATGACGAGTTGGCCTTAGAGCGCTCGATCAAGAGTTATTTCGGAATCGATGCTGATATTCGGCACCTAGTTCTTTTTAACGTCCCAGTCAGTCGCTCGGCGTACGCGACGTTGTTTTTGACAAGTAAAAAGCAGCTACTCCTTAGTATCGCTGGTCAATCCAAGTTAACTCTGGGTGATATCAAAAAACTAGTGTCGCGTATGGGTCTGAAGGCCGAGCAGTATTTTCCGCCAAAACACCGACCAGATTACTTCAATGAAGTCGCCCGCGAGAAGTTTCACGACGTTTTTCCTGGTCGCAAAAACATAACCGACGAAGATTTATATTTCTATCGCTTGCTGACGCCATATAACCCCGCTTTGGTTCAAATCAGTGAAATCAAAGACGGTACCGTTTACCAGTTTGACAGCGACTCGACTACGAATTGGCGGCCATCCGCTAAATTTGCTTATAGGCGCATAAAGACCAGTTAGTATCAGATACAAAGCATCGATGTTATCGGCTAAGTCGGATATTTGACCTGGACATAACCCGAACCACCATAGCCACCATACCCATTATTAACGCCGCTACCACCACCAACGCCAGTATTAGCGCCGGCGCTTGCACCCGTGACGTCCGCATAAGGATATGTATAATCAAACGCCATTCTGGCGTAGTCAACTTGTACCGCTCTTGATGCAGTTTGGCTGTTATTCCAGGTCTGTATAAGGATATCAAATCCCCAAGTATTAATTGTAGAAGTTGGGACGGTAGGATTCCAGGCTAATGATATTGCACCGGTATAGGAAGACTCGCTAGTGGTATGACTATTTGCAGCATATTGATGTGACACGCAATCGTTCGAAGCATCGGTGTTCTGACATAGAATCAATTTAACTGTTGTGGTAGCAGCCTGGTATTCGTATGTATAAAGTCTGACTTGGCTGACGGTTGCATTTGCCGGGATTGATCCGGCAGTGAATCCACCAAGAATGAAGTAGCTACTAGTTGACTTACTCATCGTAATAGCGGCATTGTTGCCATCAAAGCCGTTAATACTGCCGGTTGAGAGATTTGTCCAATTATAAAGATAATTCCAACTAATCCCGCCACTAGTCCTGTATGAGTCACTGACAGTGTAATACTGATAACCACCTCCTGCTCCACCGCCACCACCATTGCTGATAACACCCTGGAATGACGACTGTCCACCGGCCCCACCAGCTCCACCACTTTGTGCAACATTGGGACTTCCGCCGCCGCCGCCGGTTGCAGTATATGAACCAGCGCTTAAAGGTGAGAATGCGCTACTAGTTGTAAGTGAAGCATTACCACCGGCCCCACCGGCTCCACCGCCACCGCCACCAAGAACACTAGCACTCATGCTTTGCTGTAAAGTCCCCGTTGGAACGACTAACGAACCCGTCGCGTAGAACGTATGGTAGGTATAACCGCCGCTGTATGAAATTGTTCCGCCAGTAATTGACGGCCTAGTGTAACTATTAGAACCCGAGTCGCTCCAGTCACTGGTTGTGGCTGTATTGTAACAACGAGCTTGAACAGCAACAGTGTAAGTTATTCCTTCGGTATATGTAGTGAATGTTACGGAGGTGGCGCCTGTTTCAGCCCAGTCGTAGGTAGTAGGAGATTGCGCCAAGGGAGGGGTGGAGCCAGTCATAGTGTATTGGTATCGGTATTTAACAGTATTGGTGCCGCAATCTATCGGTTGCCAGGTGAATATAGTCTTTCCATAGTTTGGGTCATCAGGAAGGTAGGTCGTATGCGTAACGACTGGAGCCGATGGCTTGTCAATTGGAATAGGCGTAAAGTGAGCGGTACAGGTTTTGGGTCCGTCCATATAAATGCTCGGTGTCGTACTATTCGATGCGCAACCATTGCTACCGTCCCAACCAGTGGTTGTAGGGTTTGATGTCCCTGGCCTAAGTTGATAGTAGGTGTTGGGAATGGCTTCTATGAGTTGGGTTGTACCGGCAGCAATCGAACCTCCGCCACTTACACTACCGCCCGTAGTGGTGTCGGCAACGAGTGTTAATGTGTAGTTCGGGGTGGTGGTGTGGTGACGGCTTTCCAAAGAGACAGGGGGATTTGTGTTCCCCTCCTCCTTATATTCGAGGGTATAGTTGTCTACCCCGTAAAGATAACCAAATTGCGCAGGGGTGGTTGGTGATACACACGCGGAGGTGAAGGAATTATGACCTGCGGTATCAGACGGGGCTGTTAATGCGTTTGGGTCTAGTCCTGGTAGTACGGTTGACACAACCGTGGCTGGTGTTTGTGTCATCATCGCACAGGTTGGGTAATCCCCGTTTTTCATGTAATATTTCTCTAAAGCCTCAGCTACTAAGTCTATTTGTGTCTTACGTTGAGAGTTTCTGGCTTGTTGCTGGACAGATGAATAACCGAAAACACTAATAACTGACAAAATTCCAATTATCACTATAACAACGACCAGTTCGATTATCGTGAAGCCGGCCGACTTATTTTTCATTTTGTCTAGTATCCTTGACATGCGGACTTCACGCCAGCCAAACATTGCTGAGCTGCGACGTCAATTTGCGCGTTCGTGTTGGCGTCTGATTTTGGTTCTTGCTTAAGCTTCTCAGCCGCCTGCTCTAATAAAAGTTTTCGTTTTGCGGTTTCTCCAGCCACACGAGCGGCTTCCGCCTCGGACCGAAGAGTTGTAACGGACTTTGTAGAAACCGGTGTCTTTGATTTTGTGGTTGAATTTTTATTGTTCGAGTTAATAATAGCGATTATCGCAATAGTCACGATGGTAACAATTAATACCGCGACAATCGTAATAATAACAATTTTTCGTTTTTGTCTCATAGCCCCTACATCCATAGTTTTTACGCTATTCCCTGGTATTATCACCAGACGTTTATATTATGAGGGTATTATAGCAAGCATAGGCACAATAGTGCAACAACTAACAGTAATTTTTCAGTTTTAGTACAATCAAATGCTCAATATGGGGCGTTTTGGGAAAGAAATTATAGCCTTGATGAAGCCTAATCCCGTAAACTCCGAGAAGTTTTGATATGTCCCTAGCCCGTGTTGCTGGGTTACAAGAAAGATAAATTAACCGTGTCGGTTTTTCGAGCAGTATTTTCCATCAAAACACAGACCAGACTACTTTAATGAAGTCGCCCGCGAGAAGTTTCACGATGTTTTCCCTGGTCGCAAAAACATTACCGATGAGGATTTATATTTTTACAGGCTGCTGGCGCCGTATAATCCGGCCTTGATTACGTAAGAGATGGGTGTTATGATTATGTGTATTATGCATAAGCGTAAACCTTCTTCTTATAGCTCTGCCTTCACAATCGTCGAACTCCTGGTCGTCATCGTCATCATAGCCATCCTCGCCGCCATCAGCCTAGTAGCCTATGCCAGTGTAACTAGTAGGGCTGTCGTGGCTTCATTACAGTCTGACTTGTCTAATGACGCTACTATCCTCAAGACTTACGCTGCCCAATACGGTTCATACCCAACTACGCTAAACACTGACAACTGTCCGACTCTACCAACCCTTGATACCAACCTCTGCCTTAAAACCAGCAGCGGTAACAGTCTTAGCTATATGCCCAGCAGTACATCTAACCCAGCTAACTTCTCACTCTACGCTAACAATAACTCAACCTACTACCGCATCAGCAGTGACAGCCCTATCTCTTCATCACTAACTAAAACCTGTCCCTATGGCTTTATTGTCGTTCCTGGCAGTACTACCTACAGTACCAATGA
>Ga0172375_10009319_pt1 | contig 12980 bp, 11 predicted proteins | sample LakKiv1m_FD_114537 | JGI IMG/M metagenome (GOLD analysis project Ga0172375, IMG submission 114537) | Freshwater microbial communities from Kabuno Bay, South-Kivu, Congo - kab_092012_11.1m | ecosystem: Environmental > Aquatic > Freshwater > Lake | place: Democratic Republic of the Congo...
CAAGCCCTGCACGGCTGTCCCGATAAGGGAGCCGACGATGGCGGAAGTAATCGGATCAACAGGCATGGTTCATATCATAGCCTTGTTTGCGGAACAGCGACATCGGCAGCGGCCGCTTTGCTATAGTCATATTTTTACAACGCGTGACAGGAGAAAAACATGAGTGGATTCATCCAGGAATTTCGCGAATTCGCCGTCAAGGGCAATGTGATGGATCTGGCGGTCGGCGTGATCATCGGCGGCGCCTTCGGCAAGATCGTCGATTCGGTGGTGGGCGACCTGATCATGCCGATCGTCGGCAAGATTTTCGGCGGGCTGGATTTCAACGACTACTTCATCGCACTGGCCGGCCAGACCGCAACCACGCTGGTCGAGGCGAAGAAGGCGGGCGCCGTCTTCGCCTATGGCAGCTTCATCACCATCCTGCTCAACTTCATCATCCTCGCCTTCATCATCTTCCTGATGGTCAAGCAGATGAACCGCCTCAAGCGCGAAGAAGCCGCGGCGCCGGCCGAACCGCCTCCGACGCCGGAGGATGTCATCCTGTTGCGCGAGATCCGCGACTCACTGAAGAAATAAAACCCGCCCCCCTTCGCCCCCCTCGCGGGGGGGTCGATTCAGTCGGCGACGAACGGGTTGTTGCGCCGTTCTGCGCCGAAGGTGGACATCGGCCCGTGGCCGGGGATGAACGCGAAGTCATCCCCGAGCGGAAACAGCTTCTCCCGGATGGCGCGAAGCAGCGCCCCATGATTGCCACGCGGAAAATCGGTGCGGCCGATCGAGCCTGCAAACAGCACGTCTCCCACCAGCGCGAGTTTCGACGGCTTGTGGATGAAGCAGACATGGCCGGGCGTGTGGCCGGGCGTGTGCACGACATCCAATACCTGATCGCCCACCGTCACGGTATCCCCGTCTTCCAGCCAGCGATCCGGCCGCAGCGCCGGCGTGGCGGGGAAACCGAACATGCGGCACTGCTCGGGCAGCTGGTCGAGCCAGAACACCTCTTCCTGCTGCGGCCCCTCGATCGGGATGCCGAGCCGCCGCGCCAGTTCCGCCGCGCCGCCGACATGGTCGATATGGCCGTGGGTCAGCAGGATTTTCTCGATTTTCAGCTTGCGCGCGGCACTCTCCGCCAGGATGTCGTCCACGTCCCCGCCGGGGTCGACGACGGCGGCACGCAACGATCCGGACTCCCAGATCAGGCTGCAGTTCTGTGCGAAGGGGGTAACCGGCAAAATAAGGTAATTCATGGCGGAATCTTATCCCATGGCTTGAGCGCACATCGGCGTACCATCGCCGCCAATCCTGTGGAGGAGCCCTATGGACAGCAATAACAATTCATCCATCCTGCGCCGCCTGATGCTGGCCTATCTGGGCTTCGGTCTGGCCGTGGCGATGGTTTTCCCGTTCTACGCCGCCTATTTCGTCGAATGGAAACCCGGCATGCTGCCCTGGTTCGTTGCCGGCTGTGTCGTCGCGGGCCTGTCGATCGGTGTGGCGAATTACTATCTGCTGAACCTCATCCTGCTCGGCAAGCTGCGGCGCATCGCGGAAGTGGCGAACCAGATTTCCCGCAAGGATCTCACCCACCACTGCGCGATGCACAGCGCCGACACTATCGGCGAAATCATCACCAGCTTCAACGCCATGTCGGACAACCTGCGCGGCCTGATCGGGGAAACCGGCCGGCTCGCCAGCAGCGTGAATCGGGACTCGCATGAGATCCATGCCTTTTTCGACGGCGTCACCCACCAACTGACCGAGCAGTCGGGGCAGGTCGACGACATCCGCGGCGCGGTTGCGGAACTCGCCGACACTGTCGGCGCCATCGCCAACCATGCCAACGCCACCGCCGCGCGCGGACGCGCTGCCGCCGAACAGGCCGGTGCCGGCAACCGCATCGTGCAGGCGACTATCGAGGGCATGGAGCAGATCAGCGGCCGCGTCGCCGAAGCAGCCGATGCGGTGGAAAGCCTGCGCGCGCGCAGCCAGCAGATCGACGCCATCGTGCACACCATTCGCGACATCGCGGACCAGACCAACCTGCTGGCGCTGAATGCGGCCATCGAAGCGGCGCGCGCCGGCGAGCAGGGCAGGGGATTTGCCGTGGTGGCCGACGAAGTGCGCAAGCTCGCGGAGCGCACGACGGCCGCGACTGGCGAGATCAGCACCATGATCGGCGGCATCCACCAGATGATCGACCAGACCGTCAAGACCATCGGCGAGGGCGCCGAAACCGCCTCTGCCGGCGTCGGCAAGGCACGCGAGGCGGGCGATGCCCTGAGCGCAATCGTTTCCGGCTCCAGCGAGGTCACCCGGCTGATCGACGAGATCGCGCAGGCCACCGACCGGCAGCAGAGCAGCGTGCATCAGGTCGGCGAGAGCATCACGCGCATCGCCGACCTGATCGGCCAGATCCGTGACGCGGTGCAGGACGGCACCCAGCGGGCACAGGCAATGGCCGGCATGGCCGGATCCCTGCACCAAAGCGTAGCCGAATTCAGGACCGAAAAATAGACACGACGACATCCCCCCTGATCGTCGAGCAACTCGTCAAGTCCTACGGCGACAAGCGCGCCGTGGATGGCTTGTCGTTTGCATTGCGGCGCGGCGAGTGCTTCGGCCTGCTCGGTCCGAACGGGGCCGGAAAGACCACCACGCTGCGCTGTTGCCTCGGACTCACCGTGCCCGACAGCGGCACGATCCGCCTGCTCGGCGAGCCGGTGCCGAGGCGCGCGCGCGAAGCGCGGGCGCGCATCGGCGTGGTGCCGCAGTTCGACAACCTCGATCCCGACTTCACCGCCGCCGAAAACCTGCTCGTCTATGGCCGTTATTTCGGCCTGCCCGCGGCGGCGATCCGTGCACGCATCCCGGCGCTGCTCGACTTCGCAGGCCTGTCCAGCAAGGAGAAGATCGGCATCCGTACCCTTTCGGGCGGCATGAAGCGGCGCCTCACGCTGGCGCGAGCCCTGGTCAACGACCCCGAACTGCTGGTGCTCGACGAGCCGACCACCGGCCTCGACCCGCAGGCGCGCCACCTGATCTGGGACGGTCTGCGCAAGCTGCTCGACGCCGGCAAGACGATCCTGCTGACGACGCACTTCATGGACGAGGCCGAACGCCTCTGCGACCGGCTGGTGATCGTCGATAGCGGGCGCATCATCGAAGAAGGCACACCGCGCGCGCTGATCGACGCGCATTTCCCCGTCTCGCCGTCGCCGCTGCGGCCCGCCAACCTCGAGGACGTGTTCCTCGAACTCACCGGTCGCGAGTTGAGAGAGTAGGCCATGGACTTTCCGGATCTCTCCCTGCGCGCACTGGCCGTCTGGCGGCGCAATTTCCTCGTCTGGCGCAAGCTCGCCCTGCCCTCGCTGCTCGGCAATCTCGCCGACCCGATGATCTACCTGTTCGGTCTCGGCTACGGCCTCGGCGGACTGCTGCCGCAAATCGAGGGCGTCTCCTACATCGCCTTCCTCGCCGCCGGCACGGTGTGCGCCTCGACGATGAACGCCGCATCCTTCGAGGCGCTCTACTCCGGCTTCTCGCGCATGCATGTGCAGCGCACCTGGGAAGCGATCATGAACGCGCCGGTGTCGCTCGACGACGTGCTGGCCGGCGAATGCCTCTGGGCCGCCGCCAAGGCCAGCCTGTCGGGCATGGCGATCCTCGCGGTCATCTGGGCGCTCGGCTACGTCGCCGGCCCGCTTGCGCTCTGGGCACTGCCGGCGATCTTCCTCACCGGCCTGTGCTTCGCCGCGCTCGGCCTGATCATCACGGCGGTCTCGCCGTCCTACGATTTCTTCATGTACTACTTCACGCTGTTCATCACGCCGATGGTGCTGCTGTGCGGCGTGTTCTTCCCCGTCGACCAGCTGCCGCCCTTGGTGCAGACGGCCGCGACCTGGCTGCCGCTGTGGCATTCGGTCGCGCTGATCCGGCCGGTGATCTTCGGCCAGCTGCCCGCCGACCCGCTGCTCAACATCGGCGTGCTGGTGACAATCACCGTCGTCGCCTTCTGGATCGCGGTCGCGCTGGCGCGACGCAGATTCCTCAAATAACCGGAATAGAAATTCCTGTTTGACGTCGGCCGCGGAGTCGGGCGATACTGCGCGCCAGCGGTCAGGAAGGCAACCCCCTCCGGTCTGCACCACTCGGTCGGCACGGGCTTACCCGCCTCGCGCCGCGCCAGAACGACAACGCACGACAAAATCAAGCGAGGAGTCGATGATGAGTCAGAATGCGCCCGCACAATTTGTGCCCTTGCGGCTGCACGTGCCCGAGCCCACCGGACGGCCGGGACAGCACACCGATTTTTCCTATCTGCACGTTTCTCCCGCCGGCGCCGTGCGCCGCCCGCCGATCGACACCCAGCCGGTCGACACCAGCGATCTCGCCTTCGCCCTCGTGCGCGTGCTCGACGACGCGGGCAGCGCACTCGGCCCCTGGGTCCCCGACCTGACGCCGGACCAGTTGCGCTTCGGCCTGCGCACGATGCTGAAGACGCGCCTCTTCGACGCGCGCATGCTGATCGCCCAGCGGCAGAAGAAGCTCTCCTTCTACATGCAGAGCCTCGGCGAGGAAGCCATCGCCGTCGCCCACGCGCTGGCGCTCGAACCGGGCGACATGAATTTCCCGACCTATCGCCAGCAGGGCCTGCTGATGGCGCGCGGCGTGCCGCTCGTCGAGCTGATGTGCCAGCTCTTCTCGAATGAACGCGACCCGATGAAGGGCCGCCAGCTGCCGGTGCTCTACTCCTACCGCAAGTACGGCTTCTTCAGCATCTCGGGCAACCTCGCCACGCAGATGCCGCAGGCGGTCGGCTGGGGCATGGCGTCGGCGATCAAGGGCGACACGAAGATTGCATCGGGCTGGATCGGCGATGGCTCCACCGCCGAGGCGGATTTCCACACCGCGCTGACCTTCGCCCATGTCTATCAGGCGCCGGTGATCATCAACGTCGTCAACAACCAATGGGCGATCTCGACCTTCGAGGCCATCGCCGGCGGCGAGGGCACCACCTTCGCCGCGCGCGGCATCGGCGCCGGCATCGCTTCGCTGCGGGTCGACGGCAACGACTTCCTGGCCGTGTATGCCGCCTCGCGCTGGGCCGCCGACCGCGCGCGCAACAACCTCGGCCCGACGCTGATCGAGTGGGTGACCTACCGTGCCGGCGCGCATTCGACCTCGGACGATCCGACCAAGTACCGGCCCGCCGACGACTGGCAGCACTTCCCGCTCGGCGACCCGATCGCGCGCCTCAAGCAGCACCTGATCGCGCGCGGCGAGTGGTCGAACGAACAGCACGCGGCTTTGCAGCAGGAACTGGAGGCGGAGATCGCCACCGCGCAGAAGGAGGCCGAGAGCTTCGGCACGCTCGCCGATGGCCATGTGCATAGCGCCGCCTCGATGTTCGAGGATGTTTACAAGGACGTGCCCGCACACCTGCTGCGGCAGCGTCAGGAACTGGGGGTCTGATCATGGCCGCGATGACGATGATCCAGGCCTTGCGCTCGGCCATGGACGTGATGCTGGAGCGCGACGACAACGTGGTGATCTACGGCGAAGACGTCGGTTACTTCGGCGGCGTGTTCCGCTGCACCGAGGGACTGCAGCAGAAGTACGGCAAGTCGCGCGTGTTCGACGCGCCGATTTCGGAAAGCGGCATCGTCGGCACCGCCGTCGGCATGGGTGCCTACGGGCTGCGTCCGGTGGTCGAAATCCAGTTCGCCGACTACTTCTACCCGGCCACCGACCAGATCGTCTCCGAGGTGGCGCGCCTGCGCTACCGCTCCGCCGGCGAGTTCATCGCGCCGCTGACGATCCGCATGCCCTGCGGCGGCGGCATCTACGGCGGCCAGACGCACAGCCAGAGTCCCGAAGCCTTCTTCACGCACGTCTGCGGGCTGCGCACCGTGATGCCCTCGAACCCCTACGACGCCAAGGGCCTGCTGATCGCCGCGATCGAATGCGACGACCCGGTGATCTTCCTCGAGCCCAAGCGCATCTACAACGGCCCCTTCGACGGCCATCACGACCGGCCGGTCACGCCATGGTCGCAGCATCCGCTCGGCGCGGTGCCCGAGGGCCACTACACGGTGCCGCTCGACTCCGCCGCCATCTATCGCCCCGGCACGCAGCTCACCGTGCTCACCTACGGCACGATGGTGCATGTCGCGGCGGCGGCGGCGCACGAAACCGGCATCGACGCCGAGATCATCGACCTGCGCAGCCTCTGGCCGCTGGATCTCGATACGATTGTCAATTCGGTGCAGAAGACCGGCCGCTGCGTCGTCGTGCATGAAGCCACGCGCACCAGCGGCTTCGGCGCCGAACTCGTCGCGCTGGTGCAGGAGCACTGCTTCTACCACCTCGAAGCCCCGATCGAACGCATCACCGGCTGGGACACGCCCTACCCGCACGCGCAGGAGTGGGACTATTTCCCCGGCCCGGCGCGTATCGCCGCGGGCTTCAAGCGTGTCATGGAGGGCAAATAATGGGCATTTACGTCATCAAGATGCCGGACATCGGCGAAGGCATCGCCGAAGTCGAACTCGCGGCGTGGAACGTGCAGCCCGGCGACACGGTGGCCGAAGACCAGTCGCTCGCCGACGTGATGACCGACAAGGCCACGGTCGAGATTCCCTCGCCGGTCGCCGGCAAGGTGATATCGCTCGGCGGCAAGGCCGGCGACGTGCTGGCGGTCGGCAGCGAGCTGATCCGCCTCGAAGTCGCCGGCGCAGGCAACCTGCGCGAAAGCGCCGCACCGTCAGCGAAACCCGAACCCGCGCCGGCACCTGCCGCATCGCCACCTGCTCCGCAACCCGCGGCGAGCGAACCCGTCGCGCCACCCGCGCCAGCGCAAAAGTCGGCGCTGGCGAGACGGCATGCCGAGCGGCAGCCGGAACCCTCGGGACGCATCCGCGCCCCCGGCGAGAAGCCGCTGGCCTCGCCGGCCGTGCGCCGCTACGCCTGGGATCGCGGCATCGACTTGCAGTTCGTCTTCGGCAGCGGCCCGGCCGGCCGCATCCTGCGCACGGACGTCGACACCTACATCGCCGGCAAGCAGGGCGCGGCCACAGCGACGCCGCCGCAGGCGCGGCTCGAGTGGGAGGAAGCGCTTCCGGTCATCGGCTTGCGCCGCAAGATCGCGCAGAAGATGCAGGAGGCCAAGCGCCACATCCCGCACTTCGCCTATGTCGAGGAAATCGACATGACCGAATGCGAGGCGCTGCGCCAGCAGCTCAATACCAGGTACGCAGAAACACGCGGCAAACTCACGCTGTTGCCGCTCTTGATCCGCGCCCTCGTGCTGGCGGTGCGCGAGTATCCACAGGTGAATGCGCGCTACGACGACGAGGCCGACGTAGTCACGCGCCATGGCGCGGTACATCTGGGCGTCGCCACGCAGACCGACGGCGGGCTGATGGTGCCGGTGATGCGCCATGCCGAAGCGCTCGATCTTTGGCAGATTGGGGGCGAGATCACGCGCCTGTCCGAGGTGGCACGCAACGGCAAGGCAACACGCGACGAACTCACCGGTTCGACACTCACCGTCACCAGCCTCGGCGCGCTGGGCGGCATCGTCTCGACGCCGGTGATCAACTATCCCGAGGTCGCCATCGTCGGCGTCAACCGCATGGTCGAGCGGCCGGTATTCCGCAACGGCCAGGTCGTCGCGCGCCAGATGATGAACCTCTCCTCCTCCTTCGACCACCGCGTCGTCGACGGCATGGACGCGGCGCGCTTCATCCAGTGCGTGCGCGGCTATCTCGAAGCTCCCGCGACACTTTTCGTGGAGTAAGCCATGTTGACCGAAACCACTACCCTGCTCGTCATCGGCGGCGGCCCCGGCGGCTATGTCGCCGCGATCCGCGCCGCGCAACTGGGCATCCCCACGCGGCTGGTCGAGAGCGAATACCTCGGCGGCACCTGCCTCAACGTCGGCTGCATCCCCTCGAAGGCGCTCATCCACGTTGCCGACGAATTCGCCAGGACACGCCACTTCGCCGGCGATTCGGCTCTAGGCATAAAGGTGCAAGCGCCATCCATCGACATCGCGAAAACCGTGCACTGGAAAGACGGCGTCGTAAACAAGCTCACGAGCGGCGTCGCCGCGCTGCTGAAGAAAGCCGGCGCGCGCGTCGTCAAGGGACAGGCACGCATCATCGACGGCAAGACCGTCGAGATCAGCCCCGCCGACGGCGGCGATCCGTGGCGCATTAGCTGCGAACATCTTCTGCTGGCCACCGGCTCGGTCGCGACCGCGCTGCCGAACCTGCCCTTCGGTAACAACGTGATCTCCTCAACCGAAGCGCTCTCGCCGGCCACGCTGCCGAAGAAGCTGGTCGTCGTCGGGGCCGGTTACATCGGCCTCGAACTCGGCATCGTCTATCGCAAGCTCGGCGTCGAGGTCGCCGTCGTCGAGGCGCAGGCGCGCATCCTGCCGGCCTACGACGAGGAACTCACCAAGCCCGTCGCCGCGTCGCTGCGCGCGCTCGGCATCGAGGCGCACACCGGCTGCACGGTGCGCGGCCTCAACGCCGCGGGCAACGCCGTGCGCATCCGCAACCTTGCCGGCGAGGAACGCGAACTGCCCGCCGACCGCGTGCTGGTCGCCATCGGCCGCCAGCCGCGCAGCGAAGGCTGGGGCCTGGAATCGCTCGGTTTGGCGATGAATGGTCGCGCCGTGCAGATCGACGCACAGTGCCGCACGTCGATGCGCAACGTCTGGGCGATCGGCGACCTGACGGGCGAGCCCATGCTCGCGCACCGCGCGATGGCGCAGGGCGAAATGGTCGCCGAGATCATCGCCGGCAAGCACCGCGAGTTCGTCCCGGCTGCGATTCCGGCCATCTGCTACACCGATCCGGAAATCGTCGTCGTCGGCCAATCGCCACAGGATGCGGAAGCCGCCGGCATCGACTGCCTGCACGCGCATTTCCCCTTCGCCGCCAACGGCCGCTCGCTCACGCTTGAATCATCGGCCGGCTTCGTGCGCGTCGTCGCGCGGCGCGACAACCACCTGATCCTCGGCTGGCAGGCCGTCGGGCGAGGCGTCGCCGAGCTGGCAGCCGCGTTTTCACAATCCATCGAGATGGGCGCCTGCCTCGAAGACGTGGCAGGCACGATCCACGCGCATCCGACGCTCGGCGAAGCGGTGCAGGAAACGGCGCTGCGCGCGCTGGGCCACGCGCTACACGTTTGAAAAGTCGGCGCTGGTGGGACGGCACTCGATGCCGTCCCTTGAGCCATTTGTCAGGCTGCCAACTTCAGAGCCTTGATTTTCGGTCTTTCGGCCTGGGATGCCTGCCACAAATCCCACGCGGACTGCATCGTCAGCCAGGATTCCGGCGTCGTCTTGAGCCATGACGCCAGCCGCAGCGCCATGTCCGCCGTGATCGCGGCCTTGCCATTAACGATGCCGGATACATGCTTGCGACTGCACCCCAGCGCTAGCGCCGCCGCCGTGATCGTCACGCCCGCCGGCTCCAGCCAGAGTTCCTGCAGCACTTCGCCGGGATGGGGCGGGTTATGCATTCTGTTCATGTCATCCTCTAGTGGTAATCCACGTAATCGACAACTTCGGCGTCGCCATCGACAAACCGAAACGTGATCCGCCAGTTCGCCTGCACCGTCACAGCCCACAGCCCTTTCCTGTCACCCTTCAAGGGATGCAAGGCAGGCCGGGTGCGTTTATATCCTCCACGAGTTTTGCTGCATCGAGCAATCCAAGAATCAAACGCAACCGCCTTTCGTGCCGCGCTTGAATGCCCTTGATGCTGCCCGTGCGATGGAACAACTCCAAGCCTTTATGTACGAATGAGCGGATCATGCTGTACTGTAACCTATATGGTTACATGTTTCAAGGCGATCCCTCTTGGGCCGGGATCGTGGAAGGCAGGAATTACATGAAACTCGGCGCTGGTGGGACGGCACTCAGCGGGATGTCAGTGCTCGTTCAATGTAATGGCGCGGCACACGGGTCTTGGGTACGCGCAACTTGTCTGGCGGGAACCAGCTACGCACGTCGTCGTCGAGGCCAAGGCCGTGCATGTAGTTGTAAAGCGCCTTGTTGAGCGCGCCGCCCAGCGCGGCATGATCGACGCCCGTCGGGTCGATGAACTGCACGTCGTTCTTCGCGAATGTGATCTTCGGCAGCGGCTTGAGTGTGACGCCGAACTGTTCCGGATGCAGCCCGACCGGCGCATGCACGGTGCAGGCGAAGCGGTGCCAGAAGCCCGACTGGATGCAGCCGGCGGCGAATAGCTGGCGCACATATTCGAGGGCATCGACGGTGTCCTGCACGGTCTGCGTCGGGAAGCCGTACATCAGGTAGGCATGCACGAGGATGCCGGCCTCGCTGAAAGCATGCGTTACACGGGCGACTTGTTCGACCGAAACGCCTTTCTGCATGAGCTTGAGCAGGCGGTCGGAGGCGACCTCGAGCCCGCCCGACACGGCGATGCAGCCGCTGGCCGCGAGCCGCTGGCACAGCTCCGGCGTAAAGGATTTCTCGAAACGGATGTTGCCCCACCACGAGATCGCACGATTGCGCCGGTGCAGTTCGTCGGCCAGCGCCGCCAGTGCCTTGGGCGGGGCAGCCTCGTCGACGAAGTGGAAGCCCGTCTGCCCGGTCTCGGCGATGACGGCTTCGATGCGGTCGACCAGCACGCTCGCCGTGGCCGCGTCGTAGCGCGAAATGTAATCCAGCGAGGTGTCGCAGAACGTGCATTTCTTCCAGTAGCAGCCGTGCGCGACGGTGAGCTTGTTCCAGCGCCCGTCGGACCAGAGCCGGTGCATGGGATTGAGCATGTCGAGCACGCTGAGATAGCGGTCGAGCGGCAGGCCGTCCCAGGTCGGCGTGCCGACCTCCGCGAACGGGATATCCGGCTCTCCGCAGTCGATGTAGCGCACCGCGCCGGCGTCACAAAAGAAAGTGTGCACCAGTTTTTTCTTTGGTCTTTCGCCGCGCAGGTGTTCGAGCAGCGCGAGCAGTGGACGCTCGCCGTCATCGAGCGTGACGTAGTCGAAGTAATCGAAGACGCGCGGTTCGGCGAGTTCGCGCAGCTCGGTGTTGGCGAAACCGCCGCCGAGCACGGTGGCGATGGACGGATGGTATTTCTTTATCGCCTGCGCGATGCGGAAGGCGCCATAGACGTTGCCGGGAAAGGGCGCGGATACCAGCACGACATTCGGTCGGTGCTTGTCCAGCGCAGCCAGCGTCAGCTCATGCAGCGTGCTGTCGACAAGCGTCGGCGGCGCGGCGAGCGCGGCGGCCAGCGGTTCGAAAGTCGGCTGGCTCAGCGCCAGCGACTCGGCGTAACGCACGAACTCGAAGCGCGGATCGGCCGCCTCGCGCAGCACGTCGGCAACGTCGTTCAGGTAGAGCGTGGCGAAGTGGCGCGCGCGATCCTGGATACCGAGCGCGCCGAAAGCCCAAGCCAGCGGATCGCCGCTGCCGTCATCGACATACGCATCGAGTGCGGCGAAGCGCGGCCCCTCGGGCAGGAAATCGCGGCCGGCGATGCGCCACGCGAGGCTGGTGTCGCGTCCCTGTAGGAAGGCGACAGCCGGCTCGATGGTGGCGACATAACGATCAAACTGGTGGTCGAAATTCTTGATCGCCGGTGTACATTGTGGCTTGGGCAGGGCGGCGATGCGCGCATGGATCGCCCGCAGGCCTTCCGCCGAAAATAGCCGCAACACGAGTGCCAGCGCGAGATCTTCCTGCTCGGCGGCCACGCCGCGCGAACGCAGGAAGCCGGTGAGGCAGGCCGTCGATGGATACGGCGTGTTGAGCTGCGTCATCGGTGGAATGACGGACAGCACGCGCGGAGTCATGGGGCAGGAAGTCACGGGACTAGAATAACAGCCCGATCTGCTTGGGAGGAAACAGAGATGGCCCATCCCCTCGCCGGCCAGCCGGCACCCACCGACAGCCTGACCGATATTCCCGCGCTGCTCGCCGCCTATCGCGGGCCTGCCACGCAGCCAGTGGCCTTCGGCACCAGCGGCCATCGCGGCACCGCGCTCAATGGCAGCTTCAACGAGGCGCATATCCTCGCCATCGCGCAGGCCGTCGCCGAATATCGCGCGCAGGCCGGCACCAAGGATGGCGAGAACCTGGGCCCGCTCTTCCTCGGCATGGACACGCACGCGCTTTCCGCGCCCGCGCAACAGAATGTCATCGAAGTGCTGGCCGCGAATGGCGTCAACGTGCACCTGCAAAAGGACGGCGGCTACACGCCGACGCCGGTGATCTCGCGCGCGATCCTCGCGCATAACGGAGACAAAAGTCGGCGCTCGCGGGACGGCACCGCGGACGGCATCGTGATCACGCCCTCGCACAATCCGCCGCGCGACGGCGGCATCAAGTACAACCCGCCGCACGGCGGCCCGGCCGACACCGACGTCGCCGGCTGGATCGAGAACCGCGCCAATGCTCTGATGGCCGGCGGCAACAAGGAGGTGAAGCGCCTGCCGTATGCACAAGCGCTGACCTTATCGACCACCCACGCTGTCGACCTGATGACGCCTTACATCGCCGCGCTCGGTGAAGTCATCGACATGGACGCGATCCGCAACGCGAAGCTGAAGATCGGCGTCGACCCGATGGGCGGCGCAGCCGTGGCCTACTGGCAGCCGATCGCCGCGCACTACGGGCTCGACCTCACGGTGGTAAATCCGCGGGTCGATGCGGCCTTCGCCTTCATGACGCTCGACCACGACGGCAAGATCCGCATGGACTGTTCGAGCCCTTATGCGATGGCCAGCCTCGTCGGGCTGAAGGACCAGTTCGCCATCGCCTGGGGCAACGATGCGGACGTCGACCGCCACGGCATCGTCACGCCATCAAGCGGGCTGATGAACCCGAATCACTATCTCGCCGTCGCAATCAGCTATCTGCTCACGCATCGGCCGCAGTGGTCCGCGCATGCGGCCATCGGCAAGACGCTCGTCTCCAGCGGCATGATCGACCG
>Ga0172375_10009320_pt1 | contig 12980 bp, 16 predicted proteins | sample LakKiv1m_FD_114537 | JGI IMG/M metagenome (GOLD analysis project Ga0172375, IMG submission 114537) | Freshwater microbial communities from Kabuno Bay, South-Kivu, Congo - kab_092012_11.1m | ecosystem: Environmental > Aquatic > Freshwater > Lake | place: Democratic Republic of the Congo...
ACATCCAAGTACAAAAATCTTTGAAGTCGTTTATCATTGGAGCGTCCTCTGGTGTGTTTGGTTTCTTTGAGCAGAAACTCCAATATCACGCTTGAGGACTTTTTGTCAACTAGCATAAGACCCAATTAGAATATTTATTTTGGCATTCAGTCTGTTACTTTCAGGCTGTGGTGCAGGTCAATTGTTTGGACCTACCATCACTCCATCGCCGACAATCACCAACACACCTACAGCAACCCTTACTCCCACATCAACATTCACACCTTCACCGACTGCATCGGCAACGCCAACCCCCAAATATTCACCTGAACAACTCTCAAACTTGAAGGAATGGCAAGATTTTCTCAAAGGTGTGCTACAAATCAATGATGATGAACAAATACAAACCCTCAATGGGAGCATAATCAAAGGGATGGTCTATGATGCCAAAACGAACACGATAGCATATACATTCTTTTCAGAATTTGCTGAACAAGAAGTGACGCAACCTCTCATTAAAACTGATTTTGCTCTCACGTCCGCGGAAAACTGGAAAGTGTTAGCATGGGAATACGACTCAAAAACTGGTCAATTTGTGCGTCAAAATTACGTAACAACTTACAGGCAACAAACCAAGGTGCCATTATTGACTTTGGAAGAAGTAAAATGGGAAATCATCAATAATCATAGCAAGGAGCCAAGCGAGAACATAGATTCATCGGAACATTGGGAAGAACTCTTCGGGCGTCATCAAAAAGGGGTTTATGCTAATATGTATTATTCTTTCAAATACCAAGATCTATATGATGCTAGATATGGAATCAATTGGGGAGATAATTATGTGTTGATATGGGATGAAGAGACCAGTCAATACAATAAAATATCAACCGCATTTTATGCTGTAGCAGGATTAGGGAAAGGAGAACTTAATAAGAAAAGTGGAAGAAAATACGCGGCCGTAGTATGGGTTGGCTCTGACGGAAATGATATAGTTAGAGTAATAACAGGAAAAAGCATAGATGTACCTGAAACTTGGGGGTACAATCAGAAAAAACAGCCATAACAACAAAAAGAAGGGACAGCACTCCTGAGTGTCGCCCAGTAAACTATGCAATGGAAGTGTCTTGGCAAATAAAACTGCCCAACAAAGCGTCCTGGGGGAACTGGCTTGCCAGTTCCCCCAGAAAAAATGATGGCCCGCCATCATGACCGGGTGCACCTGACCCTTCGACACGGCTCGGCGACCGCAGGTGGTTAATTGCCCAATGTCGCCTCCGTTCTCCGCAACCCAAATTGATCCGCTCACGTATATCTCCGGGAAGGAGATAGACCATGAACCATAAAACTTTATCCGCATTCTTGATTCTTGCGTTGACCACCCTGGCCTGTGGATTCACCATTGACCTGCCGAAACGCGCCACACCCGGGCTGGAGATCACAGACAAAATAACGGTAGCCGTTCCGGATTCCAGGGAGACGCGCTTGACGATTGCCTTTGGAGCGGGGAGTCTGAAGTTATCCCCCGGCGCGGGCGATGAATTGGTCAGCGGCACTGCAACTTATAATGTCGAGGATTTCAAACCCAGGATCGAAGAGGATGGCGGCGAGGTCCGCATCCAGCAGGGCGATTATAAACTGGACGGTTTCCCGTCGTTTGACGGCGTCAGGAATGACTGGGATTTGAAATTGGGCGCCGCTCCGATGGATTTGGCAATCGAAGCGGGCGCGTATGACGGGCAGTTTGATTTTGGCGGTCTTGCGCTCAAAAGCCTGACCGTAAAGGACGGCGCGGCGGATGTGACCGTGTCATTCTCCGCCCCCAACGAGACCGAGATGAGTGTCCTGCGTTATGAAACCGGCGCTTCGAACGTCGAGATGAAAGATTTGGGCAACGCCAATTTCAACACATTCGTCTTTCAATCCGGCGCAGGCGATTACACTCTGGATTTTGGCGGTGATATACAGCGCGACGCCACGGTCACAATCAGCAGTGGATTCAGCAATATCATCCTGGTCATTCCGGAAGACGTGAGCGCCAGGGTTACCCTGGAAAGCGGCATGACCAATGTAAGCGCCGGTGAAGGCTGGTCCAAAAACGGCAATTTATATTCCCAGAAGGGCGCTGGTCCCACCCTGACATTCCTGATCAAGATGGGCGCAGGAAACATCACCCTGACAAAATAGTCCATTTCCGGTTCTTTTACCCTCCCAAACCAAACGGGAGGGTTTTTATTTGGAGCAAAAGGTCATATTTCATCGGTGACCTCTATCACTTGTTTTGTGTTCTGTTGCACAATAAAATCGTGTTTATCGGTAATTTTTACCTTGATTGAAAGAGGCTCCTTCCATGCAAATCACACGCCAAGCCGACTACGCTGTCCGTGCAGTGCTGTATCTCGCCAAAAATCGGGATCAGCGCGCCTCAACCAGCCAGGTGGCCCAGGAACAACGCATTCCGCCCTCCTTCCTTGCCAAGATCATCTCGCAGTTGTCGATTGCGGGTTTGTTGCAAACCTCCCGCGGCGCCCGCGGCGGTGTGACCCTTGCTCGTGAGCCGAAAGAGATTTCCCTTCTCGAAGTCATTGAAGCGATCGATGGCCCAATCCAGTTGAATGAGTGTGTGGGTGAGAACGGTTCCTGCACCTTCGATCACGAATGTCCATTGCGCCCTGTCTGGTGTGATGCGCAGGAGGAACTTGTTCAACGACTTAGAGGCACGAACTTTGCCCAGTTGATAACCCAAAGCGTCTCGTAACCAGCGATTCCTTTTCCTGTCTTCCTGCCTCCCGGCTTATAATTGCCGGGAGGTTTGCATTTGTAAAAGGAGTATTTCCCATGATGAATTCCCGATCCAAGATATTGATTGCCGCGATGATATTGTTCCTGTCCGTCCTGGCTTGTGCCGTCCCCACGCTTCCCGTATCGCAGCCCACCCCGACTTTTGATGCCGTTGCTTTGGAAACCATGGTGGCGGAAAAAGTGTCCGCCGCACTGCAGGAGACAGCCAATGCGTCAACCGTCGCGCCGCCGGCAACAGTCACAGCGCGGCCGCCTGCTGAAACTTCCACGCCGGAAGTCATTCCATTGGGTAGTACGCTTACGAAACAGGAGGACGGCTCGATCTTATTTGTGGACGACAGGGCCGGCTACGAAGTGACCGTTCCCGCGGGCTGGCTGGCCGTCCGCATCGATGGACGGGAATATTTGGATGCCTTCACACTTGCAGAGGCTGTGGACCCGGCCGTGCAAAGATCACTTCTGGCCGTTCAAAATCAGGATCCGAATAAATTCCGCCTGTTTGCCTTTGACACGCAGGATGGACATATCCAGAGTAACTTTGTCACGAATATCAACTTCCTGTGGGATCAGCAGAATGGCATGTCCCTGGCCGACGATACAGACCTGAAGGAGATTGCCGCCTCTCTTCCATCTGTCATCCCTGGCATTAAGATCCTGACCACCGAGATTATCGCTACAGCGGGCGGCATATCCATCGGGAGCATCTCCTCGGAATGGATCACCCAGACAACCGATAACCCGAGTGTGCCTGTTTATCAGAAGCAGGTTTTTTTGAAGGCAGGGACGGGAACACTGGCAATTACATTCACCACAACAGGCGGCTTGAAAGACACGATTTTACCCGCCTTCGACGCAATGATTGAAACAATCGAGGTGGCAGGCCGGTAATTTAAAATGCTTCCGCCGGGTACACACCCGGCGGAAGCTTTCGCCAAAGGAGGAGACAGTGAGGAGCATGTTGGAGGTGTCTTTGTTCCGTCTCCATCTCCATAATAATCCACTTGCCATGAACACGCCAATGTTGGATGTCACGCAATGTTCGTGACAAACTTCACAATATCACCCCAGGCTTTTTATGTAATCGAATATGGCAGATATTGCCTTGTCAGGGCTGGAATATGATCTGATCGTCAACGCGGGATGCGGATTTCCGGTAATCATTTTCGAAACCTTTCGGCCTTCCTGGTGGATGCAGAATACCGGTTTTCCCGCGTTTAGCGCATAGCCAATTTCATATCCCACCCCATGCGAGGGCACACTCACCTCCGCGATCAACGCGTCACAGTTTCGAATCCACGCCACATCGCGGTCATAGACTTCGCGCGGGGCGACCTTGAGTTCCTGCGCGGCTATGTCTGGCTCCGCCAGGTTCGCGGTGGGAACTTGATGCCCGTTTGTGGTGAGCGCGGAGACAATGGCCTGATATACCGATTCGAATTCACGTCCGCCGGTGACGGAACAGGCAAAGTAGATGTTCATTTATGGGGCAGACGGGAAATGATGGATTGGTCGCGCGGTTTCTGCGGAAGGGGGGCGGGAGTCCCTCCGCTGGCGCGCAAAGTCTCAAGGTCTGAACTGAAACTCATCCAATCCTTTACAAGAATCACAAAATGGGGCGTCTTGTCCTTGAAGAAAAACGGCGAAAGGAAGAATCTCAAAACGGTTTGTGTGATTGGATAACCATTCAACTCGATCACCACTGCCGTCGATTTTGCCAGCGGTTCCACGATCTCCTGTCTCCAGTGTGAAATGCTCTGTGGCGGGAATAATGTGCCCATGTTGGCCAACAGCGTGCGCCGCACTCTTTTATAGGAAATGTTGATCCTCAAAAACGGCGTTACCAGCCGCAGGTATTCATTGAACAACTGAACGTGGGCGCTCTTGCGGATGGCAAATAAAAAAACGGCAAATAATAGAACAAACCCGCCCACGCTTGCCAGTGTCAGCCAGCGCCATTGCTCGAACCCCCAGTATTGCACAAGCCAGGCAAGGCCAAGCAATGCAAGGCCCAGGGTTAATATCGCCGGCCACCAGCGGTTGATCATGTGCGTGTATATTTCCAGCCGATAGCGGCGTCCAGTTCTTGCCATTAATCATCCTCTTGCGGCGTGAGCGACAAACCGCCCGCCGCGCGCCCCCCATTTTGTCCGCCGTTTAATTGGGCGCTTAATCGGCCAATGGCCTGTTCGAGGTGTTCGCCGCGCAGGCTGAATGTGACGTCGCCGCGCGTCTTTTCGATGATGCCGCGTGCCAGGTCTGTCTGGCGGCGGAGGCCGTTTGTGATCGCATCGGGATAATCCATTGTAACCAATACCGAATAAATTTCGTCCATGTAGCCAAGCAGGCGTTCCGCCTCTTTGGAATACCCGTGACGAAGAATGTCCATGATGCGGCGGCGCAGTTCGCCGACCACCTCCGCCAATCCGTTGAGATACGTGTTGACGGCCACATTCAATTCCTGCGGGGTAAGAAGCGGCTTGTTTTGGATCAGGGCGCAGGTCACGTTTGCTTCGACAAATTCCTTGAGCGCGTCCTGGGTGTAGCCTGCGTAGAACAAATCGGGGTGGCTGGCAAGCCCGTTGCGCAAGGTGTCCGCCAGGGCGCGGGCCTCGGTCAGGTGTTCATTCATCACGTCCGTTTCGTCGCGGTGCACGGCGCGGATGGACAGCGCGCAGGCGCGCGTCAATTGACGTGCCTGCGCCAGCGCCTGGTCGCGTGCGGCGGTGCGTGCATCGAAGTCCCTGCGGATCTGCTCGGCGATTTTTTCGAGTTTATGCATGGTCTAATAGAGGGAAGTCACAAAGGGAATCACATCCTTTGCGACTTCCGGTTCCTTCTCCCTCAGGATTTTTCTTCTTTTGGAGGTTCCGGCGGCTGGAACGGTTTGAATAAATTCTCCGCCAGCGAACTGTTGAGCGGTACGTTGATCGCGCCGAAGGCGGCCTCGTATCGGGCAAGGTTCTCGGTCAGCGCGCGCAGGAGCAGTTTCGCGCTCAACGGCGTCAGCAACACACGGGCGCAGACAGTGGCTTTGGATTCGCCCGGCAGGAGATGGGCAAAGTCAATGACGATATCTGCGGGGGAGTGGGAAATGCGCGCCAGGTTGGCGTAGGCCGTTTCAAGTCCCGCGGGAATTTCGAGAACGGGGCTGGTGGGTTTTTGGGGCAAGGTCATAAGTTGTCTCCCTGTCTCTCCATGAGAGAGCGCCGAACTAGAACGGGATATCATCTTCCGGCGGAACTTCGGCGATCTCCATTCCGCCGCTGCCTGCCGCAACGGGGCCGCCATCGCCAACCTCGCCGCGTGAGGACAGGAAGCGCACGGTGGAGGCAGTCACCTCGAAGGAGGCGCCCGCAGTCCCATCCTGTTTCGTCCAAATACGCGGGCCGCCGGTGGAAGGGTCGGCATTCATGCGGCCGTCAACCAGGACTTGAGAACCTTTTTTCAAGTATTGATTGCAAATCTCCGCCTGTTTACCCCATGCAGAAATGCGAAACCAGATGGTTCTCTTTACCTTTTCGCCGTTATTGTTGGTAAATGATTCGTTGACTGCTACAGAGAAGCTTGTAACGGCCTGGCCTGACGGGGTATACCGCATTTCAGGGTCTCTTCCCAGGTTGCCAGTGATGATGATTTTTTGGTAACTCATTTTTCCTCCGGGGTAAATATGTTTTTGGACAAATGAACTTGAATCCAGCTCTTTTCTGCCGGGTCAATTTCGCTTATTTCTTCGACAAGCAGGTCGAAAAGCCTGACCGACTGCCTGGCGGCTCGATATATTTTGCCCTCTCGATCTTTCACCTTTTGAACTTGAATTTCAAAACTGCCGGCGCCCGGCAATGCCAACGATTTATGGTGTGCGATCAAGTTCCTGGCCCCGATCATGTTTTTGAGCAGTTCGAACCATTTTCTCCCTGTGGGCAATTCCCTGCCCGTGATCAACTTCGGCACGATGATCCACTTGCTCGACAAATCCAGTTTATCGATGTGGCCTGAAACAAAAGCATCCGAAAAATGACGCGCTGCGTAATCGTAAATATACGCCTCGATTGCAATTACCGCAAACACAACCGTAACCAACGAATGTTTGGCCGGCGTCGTCTCCAAATTTTCGGAGGTCTCCTCATCCTTTTTCCGGGCCTTTTCAATTTGCATTTCAAGGGCAAGAATGTGCCCGTGATTTTCCCGCGCTATGTTCGAAAATATCGGCGCTCCGGCGATTCTTGCATTGCTAATTGGGGTTTTCATTTTTCAGGTTGTTTTCTAAGTTTCAGGTACCCGCCGAACTGCGGCGGGGAAAGTAAGACTAACCTATTTTACACCACGTTCATTGATTTATCCCTGCAACATCATCCTCGCGGCGCGCCTTCCGATTTCCACCGCGAAATTCGTGCCGCGATCCCATGGATAGACCTGGCTCATCGAGGCAAAATACAATCCCTCGATCGGCGTCTGAATGGCGGGAATATTCTTCGAATGATTCACCAGCGGCACGGGCTGGGCGTAATTCGTCTTGAACACCCAAACCTTTTTCACCCAATCACGCTTGAATTCGGGATTGATTTTTGCAAGCGCAGGCAGGTAAATTTCCAGCAATTGCCCGTCGCTCAACGAAAAATATTCGTGACCCACTTCCAGGTAATCGCCCGCGTACACAATGCGGTCGCCGCCAAAGTGCCCGGGCGAAACAAAATTCGTATGCTCCACCAGCGCCAGCATGGGGTAGCCCGCCTCCTTCGGCAGGTTGAACCAGTAGTAGCCGTCCCTCGATAACTGATTCTTGAGCGACAGCACCATCACCACCGCGCCCATCGATTTGAGTTCGAGCAAACCCTTCAAATAATTTTCAGGGAGATCGGGACTTAACTTCGCCATCAGATTCGGCGACGTGGTGACCAGCGCCTTGTCGAACGACTCGGTCTTTCCATCGCTTCTTACCGACAATTGAGCCTGTTCCCGTTTAATGGACTCGACCTTTGCCCCCAGCCGAATCTCCACGCCCCGCTCCCCGAGTTTCTTTGCGAACAGGTCGGCAAATTTTTGAAACCCGCCCTCGAACGTGCCAAGCCGCGTTGTGCGCGCTTTGATGCGCGCCCACATCCACGCCATGTTGACATCTTGATAGTATGGCCCGAACTTCCCGATTAACAAAGGCTTCCACATCTTCTCGTAGACAGTTTTGCCCGCCCACTTCATCATCCATGCATCCGCGGTGACTTGTTCGAGGGCCTGCCAGTTGTTCGTTAAACGGAGGAACAACCCGACGAAGCCGAATCTGATTTTATCGAGGCCAAACCCAAGTCCCGGAAAGAGAAGCGCTTTGAGGATCGAATCAAAAGGATGGAATTTTCCGTTGTGATACATCACGGTCAATGGGCGCGGAAAAATCACCCTGTCATCCAAACCTAATTCGCGGAACAATCCCAACATGTGGCTGTCCGACTGGAACCAGTGATGATAGAACTTCTCCACCGACCAGTCCCAGTGCGGTTCCTTGAAGCCGCTTGCCAGCCCGCCGACGAAATCGGCGGATTCAAAAATCGTGACTTCGTGGCCTGCCTTTTTCAAATCCCACGCGGCGGCCATGCCGCCATACCCTGCTCCGATGATTGCGATTCTCATTTTGTTTCTTCCCTCAAATTATCAGACCACTTAATTCCTTCACGCGTCAAATAATACGCGCCCAGCAGCGTGATGGGCAGCCACAACGCGACGTGCAGGGTCAGCGTGTATCCCGCCGCGGTGGCCTGGTCCACGCCATACGCGCCAAGCACCGCGATGCCCGGGGCGTCGAACGTGCCGATATATCCCGGCGCGGATGGGATGGTCGTGGCGAGGTTGACGATGCCGTTCATCAACATCAACGCAAAGAACGAGACGCTGAAATCGAAGGCGTGCATGACGAACCAGTATTTGCCTGTTTCGAGAAGCCAGATGATGACCGATGTAAAGAAAACCATCAGCACATGGAACGGTGAGCGCAGGGATGCCAGTCCATCGAGAAACTTGTTCATGATGCCGGTGATTTTTATGCGCAGTCGTTTCGGCGCGAGGCGTTCAATGAACCACACCCCAACCCTTGATGTGACCTGTGGAAACATCGCCGCCAGCAAAAAGAGGACCAGCGCGCCGATGAACACCCCCGTGCCAATCACCGCGGCCTGTTGAATGTTGCCGACGAACCCCGATGAGCCTGTGAGTTTCGCAAGTTCGGGGAGATTAACAAACACGAACAGCAACATCACCACGCCATCGAAGATGCGTTCCACGATGATGGTTGCCAGCGAAGCGGAGACAGGCACACCTTCCCTGCGTTTCAGGATCACGGCGCGCAGTACTTCGCCCGCGCGCGCGGGGTAGATGTTGTTGCCCATGTAGCCAATCGTCGTGATGGGGAACATTGTTTTTGTGGGGATCTTTTTGATGGGGCCGAGAAGGTAGTGCCATCTCCATGCCCGCACCCACACCCCGACAAAATACACCGCTATGCCTGGGAGAAGCCAGATATAGTCCGCCTTTCGCACTGCGCCCCAGAATTCATCGAGTCTGAGGCCGCGCAGGGTCAGCCAGATAAAAAGGACGCTGACCAGCGCCCCAAGCCAGAATTGCCATTTTTTCATCGGCGTTGATTGTACCATTTGTCTTTCGGCTATAATGTCACGTCTGTTCTTATTCGAAAGGTTGCAAAACATGAAAAAATACTGGCCTGCCATCCGTGATTATGGATCCATCGCGCTTGGCGCGTTGATTCAGGCGATCAGCCTGCGGTTGTTCTTTGTCCCTGCAAATCTTGCCTCGGGCGGCGTGAGCGGAATTGCCCAGTTGATCAACCATTTCACCGGCTGGCCGATTGGCTTGCTGGTGTTGGTTGGAAATATCCCGCTGTTCCTGCTTGGCTGGCGTTTCCTCGGCGGGCATCGTTTTGCAATGCGGACCGCGCTTGCCATTGTGACGTACTCATTGTTCACAGACCTGTTGCTGAAGTTGCCCATGTTCGGTGAAAACGGCGCGGCGACGATTCTCATCGATGACTTGCAGGGTGATATTTTCTTGAATTCCCTTTACGGAGCAATTCTCAGCGGCATCGGTTACGGACTGGTGTATCGCGCGCGCGGTACAAGCGGCGGCTCCGATATTCTTGCGCGAATTCTCAACCACTGGCGCGGGGTTTCGATGACTCAAAGTTATTTGATGGTGGATACAGCGGTTATTCTCTCGGCTGGATTTGTCTTTGGCTGGAAGCAGGCTCTTTATGCAATGATTACCCTCTACGTGAGCGGACTTGTCTCCGAGACCGTGCTGGAGGGCGGGGGGACCGTCCGCACCGCGATGATCGTTACAGGCCAGCCGGAAGCGATTTCAAATCGTGTGATGGAAGAATTGGAACGCGGCGTCACATTTTTGGAGGGCACGGGGGCATGGACAGGCGCGTCGCGGCCGGTGTTATATTGCGTGATCACGCGCGCAGAAGTTGCCGCGCTGAAAGCCATCGTCCATGAGGCGGACCCCGACGCGTTCATGGTGATTGGCGTCGCACACGAGGCCCTGGGCGAGGGATTCAAACCCCTGCAAAAGAGCGCCTGATCCATTTGGTTAATCGTGGTGCCGCGAAACATACCAGACCGCCAGCAGCCCGAGCAGATTAAATGCAATCGCCGCGCCTGTGACCATCGAAAAGCCCAGCGCATACAGCAGGGGCGCGGTCAGCGCGCCGATGGCGCGCCCGATGGAATGCGCCGCCCCGGCAAAGGAAAGCGCGGTTGCCCGGGCGGCCGGCACGAGTTCGGTCATCAGGGGGATGATGCTGACGATGGTGAATTCAAATGTGATATAGAAAAGAAACAGGCCAGCCAGCGCGCCCAATTGAGTCCGCCCGACGATGGGCAAAAGGACGGCCATGATGCAATTGGCGATGATGCCGATCCCCGAAGCGCGAACCTTGCCGACCCGGTCCACGAACATGAAAACGAGTCCCTCGCCGCCCAGTTCCGAGAAGCCAATGATGGCGGATGCCGCGCCGAGCGCCGCGATCTGCAATTTGAACGAATCCTCCAGCCACACGCCGAACATCAGGTTGACAACTTCATTCGCGGCGGAAACCAGCAGGCCGATGGAAAACGCGATCATGGCTGTGCGTGATGTGACGATCGCCTTCAAGTTTCCAAAAATACCGTCTACATGATGCACCGGCCTGGCCGAGTCTTTCAAGGTCAGGGCGATGTATATGAACGCGCCAAAGCCCAGGATGCCCAACAGGGAAAAGGGGGCAGACCATTTTGCCTGCGCAATCAGCCAGCCCATCGCAGGCACACCCAGGATAAACGCCAATGACCAGGCAAATTCAAGGATCGCAATCGCGCTTCCGCGTTTTTCGTACGGCGTTTGGTCTGCAACGTATGCGGTCAGCGAGGGGTCGAAAATGGCCTTGCCGGTGAGACTCAAAATCAGGGCGAGGCCGAGTGTGAAGAGATTCGGCCAAAATGCCACAATCCCCATTGCAAAGACAAAACAGCCCATGCCCAGCAGCATGCCGAACTTGCGGCCGCGCGGCTCCAGAAATGGAAAAATGAACGGGTCCAGCGAGCCGATGATTGCGCGGTTTGCGACCAGCGCAGAGACCACGCTGATCTCCACGCCGAGTCCGCGCGCAAAGACCGCCAGGAACGGATAGATCATGCGATGCGCGGTGTTGATCACGGCGCGGATGGCAGTGAACGTGAGGAGTTTTATGTAGCTCATTATTTTTAATAATGATCGCTATTTCGATTTCGGATTCAGGAAGAAGCGGGTCAGGAAATAAGCCGCAAGCCAGGCCAGCAGGTTCAACACGACAAAAAAACCGATGATAAGATAATTCCCCGAATTGAAGATCGGCGACGGCGGCGGGTGCATGACATTGGATGCCGATGAAAAAGCCGCGCGCAAAACAACGATGAAGACCAGGTTCGCGAGGGATGTCACCCACGGCGTATTCACGACCCACAGGCCAAGTTGCAGAAGGATGCCGACAATGGCGAAGGTCATTGCAAGGCGGAAGCGCGGCTCGGCCAGGAAGAGACCGTTCCAGTTGGCCTGCATGGCAAACAGCGACAGCGGCAGGTAGGTCACCCAGAAGACGATGCCGGTGCGTCCAAGCGCCGCCGACCAGTTATGCCATGCCGCCCGTCGAACCAACAGGGCGGCAAGCCCCGCCAACCCTGCGAAGGCAAACGCAGCCTCCGCGGCCAGCACCCACGCGCCGTGCAGGTATATAATCCTTACATTCGAACCGAGCGACTTTTCCTCCGGTCCCAGAAAGGCCAGCAGGCCGATTACAAGGATCGTGAAAAAGAACAAGGCAGGGGGGGATTTGAATTTGGACATGGGCCGAATTGTACCCCACCCGATTGCCGGCCCGTCCTCAATTGCAGATCACGAAAAAGTACGCCTGTTCGCTGGCATCGTTTGGGCCGAGTATGTGCAGCCTGATCCAATAATCGTTGGGACTGCCAATCTGGTAATAATCGTGGATTGTTTTCGAACCAGCCTCTTCGAAGACAATCGCGTTGTCCATGGAGGAAACGCCTGTGCTGACTTCCCAGCGATAGGTCACCAGCGCGGGCCCGTTGACTGTGATCTCGCCGCTGAAGAAGACGTTTTGCGGAAACTGATTGCAGCCGATCACCATCCTCGCCGGGTCCACGACCAGGTCGATTTTGGTCACAAAAGGCACGGGAGGCGGAATGACCGAAAGCGCGGATGTGTCGCCCGTGACTTCGGTTAAATCCGCCGCAAGCCAGCAAAAGCCGCCGGGATTGCCCGGATCGCGCACGTACCACCATGTGCCTGCTTCATTTCTCCCGGCAATGCGCGCAGATTGATTTTCCTTTATTTCGTCGACGACTGAATAGACAGTCCCCGGCCCGAAACGGCAGTTGACCGGGTACTTGATGGGGCTGGCGATTGGCGGCCCAGGCGTAACTGTAATAATGGGAATATCCGTCGGTAGGGGAAGTGTTGGGATCATCTCCGGGCGTTGGGTTGGCAATTCTGCCGGCGGGCCGCTGGTCGGTCCCGCGAGGGTCGGTGTGGTTGGATTTGCAGGCAAAGAGCAGGCCTGCAGTGCTGCGGCCAGCGCCAATCCAACAAACCAATGGCGTTTTCTCATATCTCTCCTGTTTTCATCTTATACCCCAATTCAGGTTGATTCAATGGGACTTTGG
>Ga0172375_10009322_pt1 | contig 12977 bp, 16 predicted proteins | sample LakKiv1m_FD_114537 | JGI IMG/M metagenome (GOLD analysis project Ga0172375, IMG submission 114537) | Freshwater microbial communities from Kabuno Bay, South-Kivu, Congo - kab_092012_11.1m | ecosystem: Environmental > Aquatic > Freshwater > Lake | place: Democratic Republic of the Congo...
CTTTGTCTGTGCTCATCTCCACATCGTGGAGTATCTTCAGCTTCTGTTCACGAGAAAATGATTGATAGTTCATATGGGCAGTCTACCACTGCCGTGTGTCCAAAATGTGCGTAGCTCGACTAACTATTGACAAGAATACGATTTGGGTGTATAATATAACTAAACGTGGTGAACGGTTTCTCACCAAATAACAAGTTCGAGGAGAACAAAAATATGTTCGAGTTTCTTCAGGGAATCCTCTTTGTGGGTTTGATGGTGACCGGAGTCTTCGGACCCATCTGCGTGATGGGTCACGTCTTCGGCCTCCGGGAAAAACGAAAAGAGGCGAAGAAAAGGAAGGAGTGGGAGGCCGAAAAAGAGGTCAACCGCATTCGCGCCTTGACTGACACTCCGTACACCATCTACACAATATAAGCAGAAGGTTGGAGAAGACTCAAGAGTTTCTCCAACCTCATAGCATCTCCCCGCCGGCACCAGCCGACGGGGAGATTTCGTTTAGTTCAACGTATTCGCCGTTGATCTTGTGCTCGCCCGCCCGTAGCCATAGGCGAAGGAGGGATCTCATGACGTCATCCTTTACTCTTTCTTCTTGAGTGCTGGAAACAATATCACGTCTCTTATGTTATGCGTATTCGTCAAAAGCTGCACGAGGCGGTCAATGCCAATACCGAGCCCCGCAACAGGAGGCATGCCATATTCCATGGCCTCCACGTAGTCCTCATCAAAATGAGACGCCTCGCTGTCTCCTCTTTTGCCAAGTCCCTCCTGCTCACGAAAACGCTTCGCCTGTTCGATGGGATTATTGAGCTCAGCATATGCATTTGCGGCCTCAACCCCCGCAACCACCAACTGGACACGCTCTGCGGCCCCCTCAACGGCTTCAGACGCTTTTGCAAGCGGAGAAATATCGAGCGGGTGATGAGTAATAAATGTGGGTTTTTGTAATTGTTTGCGCACCGTCTTTTTAAATAGTTCGTCGAGTAACTTGCCTCGCGCAAGCTCTGGACCAACGTCAATGCCAAGATTGCGCATTGCATCGCGCAAATCGTTTTCGGACAATTCAGCCACGCGAGGAATTCCCGAGTATGTTTCGAGTGCATCGGTAAACATCATTCTCGGAAACGGTCGTTCGAGCGCCACCTCCCCTCCCTCAACAGGAAGTACGGGGCTCCCATGCACAACCGTCGCCACACCCACAAACACCTCCTCAAGAATCGTCATCAAGCGCTCCAAATCAGCAAACGTTTCGTACGATTCCAGCATGGTAAATTCTGGCGAATGCGTTACATCAATTCCTTCGTTGCGAAAACATTTTGCAATTTCGAATACGCGCGGTAAATCTCCCACAATAAGACGCTTTAAGTAAAGTTCGGGAGCAATACGCAAATACATATCTTCGTCGAGTGCGTGATAGTGCGTCGTAAATGGACGCGCAAGCGCACCACCGTACAAGGGTTGCAATATCGGCGTCTCAACTTCCATATATCCCTCGATCGTAAAATACCGACGAAGTTCTGCGAGCACCTTTGCCCGCACCACAAAACGGTGACGCGACTCTTCGTTCATCAATAAGTCGAGTGGTCGCTTGCGATAGATTTCTTCTTGATCAACGATACCGTGCCATTTTTCGGGTAAGGGCCTTAGTGATTTACTCAACATGCCCCACGTAGTCGTTGCGATAGTCTCTTCCTCACGCTTCGTACGAAACAGAGTGCCGATGACGTATATTTCGTCTCCTACATCTATGGTGTCGATAAACAATTGATACATTCCCTCCGCGAGTGCGTCGGCGCTCACATACGCCTGAAATCGCTCTCCGTCTTCGCGTAAATCCACAAATGTCGCGCCTCCGTGTGTACGCACACCCATGACGCGTCCCGCGAGTGTCGTGACCGATTTTTCGCTCGCAAGCGCTTCAAATTGCTCACGTGCGGCGCGCAACGATATATGATCGGGAGTGCTCACTGGAAAAGCGGTTCCAAAAACCGCCTCGAGTTTTTTTAATTTTTCTTCTCGAATGGCGCGAAGCTCTTCGAGTGATGCCATGTTACGAAATTGATTCAATAATGTACGACACTTCTCCTTTCGGAGTGCGTACCATTACGGTATCACCTTTCTTTTTTCCGAGAAATGCCTGTCCAAATGGTGATTCGTGAGAAATTCGTTTTGATGCAAGATCAACCTCTTGTGTTCCGACGATGGTGTACGCGAGTTCTGATTTTCCGTCGCTGACCGTCACCGTACTGCCCAACTGCACCGCATCTCCTGATCGTTTTGGAATAAGTTTTGCACGAGACAAAAAATCTTCGAGTTGCGCAATGCGCGACTCGTTGACCATGTGTTCTTCTTTTGCTTCGCTGTATTCGGCGTTTTCTGAAAGATCTCCCAAGCTTTTTGCAAATTCGAGTTTTTGTGCAATCGCAAGCCGCGACTCTTTGAGCGCCTTGAGTTCTGCTGTTAACTCTTCAAATCCTTCTTTTGAAACAAATTCTCCGAGGTCGTTGTCTTGTGGGTCAATAGTAGCCATAGTGTGGACTTGAGTATACCTGAACTATATAAGAGGTCAACGGATAGTGCGTTCTCTGTTACTCGCTTCGTGAAAGGAGTTTTTCGACTCCCCCATAACTCTCGATCCAGTCCTCAATGCTCCTGACTGCCGCCGCTGATCCGACGGTATTGGTTCGTGGTCCCGACTCCAAAAAGAGCACAAACGCAATACGCGGGTCTTCTGCGGGTGCATATCCAATCATCCACGAGTGAATGCGATCTTTTTTTCCAAATTCCGCGGTACCCGTTTTGACGGCAAAAGGAATTTTTATTCCAATCAATCGCGCGGTTGTCACTGGGCTCACTGCCGCCATCATCATTCCTTCGCGTACCACTTGCTGGTCAGCCTCAGGAAGCGACAACGCAACCCCGCCCTGATCACCAAATGTGGTGAGGTGTGGTTTTAAAAGTCTTGTTCTGTTTGCTAAAAACCCAACCGCACGAAGCGCCGCAATGGGCGTAAACGCAACATACCCCTGACCGATACTCGAGTTGTACGTGTCCCCAAGCCTCCATGTGGGATCGCTCGGATTTGCCTCGGCCTTGCGGTCTGGTGTCGGAATAAATCCTGCAATTTCTCCCGCAACATCAATACCAGTCGGCTGGTTAAACAAAAACTTTTCATACCACGCGGCGAGCCGCGTAATGCCAAGCCCCTGCACATCCCCAAAACCTCCACCAACCGTAAAGAAATACACGTTCGATGATACTTCAAGCGCATGACGCATATCTACCCAACCATGTGCCTTCCAGTCTTTAAAAACCGAAAATTCACCTTTTTTGTAAGGATTTTCAATTTGAATTGAACCCGTCGAAAGCACCTTTTTTTCGGGCGTAATGACATACTCGCCCAGTGCCGCAAGTGACACGTATGGCTTAACGGTAGACCCCGGAGCAAATCGTCCCGCAATTGCGCGATTGAGTAGCGGACTCTTTGAGCTTTCTGTAAGTTGTGCAAGCTCACCCGCGTTAATTCCCTCGTTAAACTTATTCACATCGAAGCTGGGATAATTTGTCATTGCGAGCACCTCTCCATTTGTTGCGTCCATCATCACAAACGATCCGCCAACATAATTATTTTCGCTCACCACTTTTGCCAGCGAATCATACGCTTGTTTTTGTAATTCGGCGTCGATAGTCAGTACAAGATTTTTCCCCGGAATGGGCGGCCGTTCTCCTCCGCGCGACAATTCCTTTCCTTTTGCGCTCACCTCAATCAGTGTTTCGCCAAATGTACCACGCAACGTGTCGTCATGAAGCGCCTCAAGACCGTCGCGACCAATAAGTGGTTCATCTTTCAGTTGCGGGTTTTGGAGAAGTGTTTTTTCTGTTGGCTTTCCCACAAAACCAATGAGGTGCGCAAATGCTTCGGGGTACACCACGCGACGAACGGTGTGGCCATCTTCTGCAATGGCGTTTTCGGCAATACTTCTCCCCTTTCGGTCAACAATAAGACCTCGGGGAGCGGCGAGCACCGATCGCTCGATATGATTTTCTTCGGCCCATGCGGCAAGCGCTTTGCCCTCATAACCACTTAAATACACCACTCGAGACGCAAGGAGCACGAGCACTAATGCGCATACACTAAAAAACCCCGCAAACGCGATGCGAGAAAACGGTCGTTCGAAAAGAGATGACGCCCCCTCGGAATCATCAATCGAAATTTGCGGAAGCGTTCCCGCAAGCGACTCATCAAAACTTATTTCACTGGAATCGGAATACTTCCTCCACTTTCGCATATCGTTCAAGACGTTCGTGTAATATTCGTTCGGGGCGAGCGATACTTTGTATCATAGCACTTCCTATAATTAACTCGCCGAGCCACACGCCAATAATGAGCGGATGAATATCATGCCCCGAAATAATTCTCCCCATTCCCAAAAACCCCACATAGAGAACCAATGCCCCAACGGTATAGAGCGCGAGCGAACGAGCACCCGATGCGCGCAAGAGGCTCCGGAGCACGTCGGTATACAAAAAAAGTATGAGTGATAACAGTACAAAAAGTCCCTCGGGATACTGCCCAAACGATTCTCCGGCAATCACCATTCCCGCAAGCACGAGTCCGCCAAACACTCTCCCGAACGCAGGCGAGACTGCCGCGTACCACATCATAAACAAACTACTGAGCATACGCGCGAAGTGTCACAAACTGAATAATGCTGGGGTTAATACTCGACCGCACCACAAATTCGGTGAATGGACTTGCGCTCTCGGGAGTAACCGCACGCACACTTCCTATGACATCACGATCTCCATGATTACTCACGAGCACCTCGCCTACTTCAACTTTTTGTGACCGAGGAACGCGCACCGTCCAAAATCCTGCGCCTTGCCCCACCATCATCACCGCAACTCCGGATCCCGCGAGCATCGCATTGGTATCTTTTCCTAACGACCATGCGAGCTCAATCACGGCTCTACCCCTCTCGACGCTCGCCACGCGCCCAATGTATGCACCACCCGAGTACACCATCATTCCCTCTTGCACGCCAGTGGGAGCCTGCACCACAAGAGATTGCTCGAGCGCAGTAAATGACCGCCTCAGCACCGGCACAACAACACCTCCTCCGCTCGCTTGCTGTTCGCGCGCTTCTTCGTTTTTTACGATTTCTTGTTCTTGTTGCACGAGTGTTGAGGTGGATTCTTGGTTGGTTCGTTCAGCGAGCGCTCGCCCGTCATCACGAGAAAAAAATCCTCCGACGCGAATATTATCCCACAGCAAACCAAACGAACCCTCCGCAAGACCAACGGGTGTCCCAAAAACAGTGAGCGCCACCGTGCGCATAGGGAGCGTGAGGTTCGCAAACAATCCCACCACAATAACTGCGGCGACAGAAAGTAATGCAACACGTGTTTTGATATTCATTCTTCTGGCTCAACTAACACTTCGCGATACGTATCGAGTTCCTCAAGAAGCACGCCTGTTCCACGCACCACGGCAGTCAATGGATCTTCAGCAATGTGCACGGGAATGTGTGTTTCTTTTTCTATCATGGTGTCGAGACCGCGCAACAACGCGCCACCTCCTACCAACATAATACCACTGTGAATAATGTCACTCACGAGTTCCGGGGGCGTCACCTCAATTGTTTCTTTAATGGATTTTACGAGAGATGCAACCGATTGTTTGAGCGCCTCGCGAATGTCGCTGTCGGTAACGAGCACCTCCCGAGGAAGACCCGAAATTAAATCTCGCCCGCGCATAACACCCTCGCGCTCGGGGCCAATGGGTAACGCGGATCCCAAACTCATTTTAATGTCTTCTGCTGTGCGCTCACCAAGAAGCAATTTAAACGCGTCGCGCGCGTACGTAATAATATCTTGATTCATACGGTCTCCCGCAATGTGAACATTTTTTGAGGTCACAATCCCACCCAGCGAAATCACCGCAATATCTGTTGTTCCTCCACCAATGTCCACAATCATGTTTCCCACCGGATCCTGAATCGGCATATGAATACCAATTGCCGCAGCCATGGGCTCTTCTACCAAGTGAACTTCTCGCGCTCCCGCACTGTGTGCGGCATCTCTCACCGCACGGCGCTCTACCTCGGTAATGCCCGAGGGAATCCCAATCACCACGCGCGGACGCGCAAGTGTTTTTGCCGTTCCTCCGTGCACTTTTCGAATAAAATACGTAATCATTTCTTCGGTCACCTCAAAGTTTGAAATAACCCCATCCACAAGCGGTCGGTGCGCCACAATGTGCGCTGGAGTTCTACCCACCATGCGCCGCGCTTCCACTCCTACTGCAACAACTTTTCCTGTTTTTTGATTGATCGCCACCACCGACGGCTCGTTAATCACAATACCCCGTCCTTTCACATAGACGAGCGTGTTCGCGGTTCCGAGATCGATACCGATATCTTTAGAAAAATGCTGAAAAAGTCTATCCAACATAATCCATTCGCGCTATCACGGCATCCGGAGCAACAATTTCAGCGTCACGACTCGTTCGCGCCTTCATCTCAACACCTCCTCCGGCGAGCGACTTTTCTGACACCACAATCCTCCACGGCATACCCATTAAATCCGCATCGGCAAATTTTTCTCCCGCGCTCATGTCGCGATCATCATAAAGCACTTCGACGCCGGCGTGACGGAGCGTGTCATACATATTGTCAGCCTTTGCGCGTACATCTTCGCTCGCACCAAGCGCAAGCAAATGCACACGGAACGGCGCGACTGATTCCGGCCACACGAGGCCTTTGTCGTCTGCGAACAGCTCAACAATCGTACCCATGAGGCGTCCCAATCCAATACCATACGCACCAAGCACCACACCCTGTTCGTTTCCTTCTTCATCTTTGTACGTCAAGCCGAGTTCCTTTGTGTAGCGTGTTCCATACTTAAATATGTTTCCCACTTCGATGGACTTTGCCTCACGCAACTTCTCTCTACTGGTACCAAGCGACGCAAGCACATCGTCCTGCATCACCTCCTCATTTACCGCAATACCCAACACATCATCAATGAATATATGATCTTCTCCCGCGTCGCACACGGTCTGAAATTCATGACTATACTTCGAAAACATTCCGCCCGACGCGAATGTCAGAAACGTCTTCTCGCCAATCCCTGTGCGCGCAAAAACATTCTTGTATGCCCGAATTGCCTCTTCATAAAATGCGTCGAGGCTTGCGTCGTCTTTCGTAAACGAATACATATCTTTCATTAAGAACTCACGGCCACGCATAATACCCGACTTTGCGCGTAACTCATTACGAAACTTTGTTTGAAACTGGTACGTCACACGAGGCAGATCGCGATGCGAAGAAATATGATCGCGCATCATGCGCACCATCGGTTCTTCGTGCGTACAACCAAGCCCCAATTGCACGCCATTTTTGAGTTCAGTTTTAAACCACACGTCCACCTTCTCATCGTCCCAACGATCGGTTGCCTTCCAGACTTCTGGATCTTGAAGTGCTGAAAGCGAAACTTCTTTGCCGCCAATCGCATTCATTTCTTCGCTTATGATTGCGCGAATTTTTTCGATGACTTTGAGCCCGAGCGGCAAATAATCATAAACTCCCGCCATCTCTTTGTGAACAAATCCCGCGCGCACAAGAAGCTGTGCGTTCTTTGCCACCTCATCCGCCGGAGCTTCCTTTCGTGTTTTGGTAAATAGTGAGGACTGTCGCATGCATGTACTCTAGCAAAGCATTGTCTCGCAAGCAAAGTGGGCATATCTCTGTGCTCTTGGGGCCCATAAAGCGCTTGCGCTTCTTTTATTGTTATGGTATAGCTAATGCAAAACCGTCTCTCGAGCAAAAGGAGATACTCATGACCGCACAACCGTATCTACAAAAAACTGCCCTAGTCACAATCGTACTTCTTGTTGTCGTCACAATCGCAGGAAGTGCGATGGTGACGTATGCGCTGGGTAGCGCCCGCATTGATGCGTTGTGGGGGGATATACTGGATCATCATTATCGGAATTTGCGCGCTCGTCGCATGGCTAATACTCGTACTGCTTCCCTACGCCGCGGGAAATGTCATCAAGGCGTCGAAAGGATCACGATATACGACATGCGTATTTTCTCCGCGTGGGTCTACACTAGAATCCACCAACTGCCTGCCAGGAGAACGACGCGTCATAAACGTTGGGGAACAAGAGGTTGCCATCCACATTGATCATTACCCCCATAACGTCTACTGCGAAAATGTATTTTTTGCGCTTAATGTAGGCGTTCCAGTGCAACTGCGCGTCACTGCGTACGCCACAGCGCGTACGCCTCACGATATCATAGGATACTACGGACTTCGTTCAGCAAATCTCCAAGAAGTTCTCGCATTTTCGGCGCAAAATGCGTTAAGTACAGCACGACAGCAGATCAACTTGTACATACTCGCAAAACAGATACCTGATACTGCTACACTCAAAACTCGGCTTCTCGATCTCCTCAAAGACCAGCCTGAAGAAGCTGTTATAAGTGGCATCGACTTCGAGTGGAGCGCGCTGTAAGAGGCGCACCAACACAATCACCACCTCAAAGCATTCCACCCCAACAATTCTGCTGGGGTGGTTTTTTCGCATATCGTCGCTTTACTCTTAACTCTTGACTCCTGCCTCGTGACTCATCGCGAAACAAGTTTCGCGATGTCGTGATACGTCACCGCCACCAACAGCGCCATCAACAAAAAGAATCCAATGGTGTGTGCAATACGCGGAATATGCTCAGGAAAAGGACGACCACGGAGCGCCTCAACAACTAAAAATACAAACCGCCCTCCATCAAGCGCAGGAATGGGCAACATATTCATCACTGCCAAATTTACCGAAAGCACTGCAACCAGTTCCAAAAAGGTAATAATCCCCGCTCGTGCGCTGTCTCCCGCAATTTGCGCAATCCCAACCGGCCCCGCAACTCCCCCGGGCACACCCTCGCCCCCAAAAAGTTCGCCAATCAAATCTCCCAAAGCCTTGATGACATACCACACCATCGTACACGCCTCGCGTATCGCAAACCCAAATGCGTGGATGGGATCCGTTTTTATAAATTCAAGTGGAACAATATATATCCCGAGCGCCCCCTCACTCGCAGGATCGGGCATAAGTGTAACTTCTTTCATCACACCGTCGCGCTCATATTTGAGTGTCATGGGCTCTCTGCGATGCGCGTGGGTGAATGTAGGCAAATCATCACGTGCATCAATAATTTCACGGTCATCTCCCGACGAAATTTCACGAATCACGTCTCCTTCTTTAATATCTGCTTTTGAGGCAGGGCCATCTGCAACAACACCCGCAACGGTGATGCGCTGATCTCCTCGGTGGTCGGTCGTATCAATACGCATCGTTCCCACCGAAAACACAATAGTAAGGAGCACAATCGCCATCACCATGTTCATGGTGACCCCCGCAACAATCACCGCAATTTTTTTCCACATTGCAGACCCATGAAAACTCCCTTCGCTCACATCGCCGTCGTCTTCGCCACGAATGCGCACAAACCCTCCCAGTGGAAGTAAATTTACGGTGTACAGCGTGCCGTTTTTTTGCCATCCAAAAAGCTTCGGAGGAAATCCAAATCCAAACTCCTCAACCGCCATACCACTCCACTTTGCCACAATAAAATGCCCAAACTCGTGACTAAGCACGAGTAACGCAAGAACAGCAATAAAGGCGAGTATTGTCAGCATTTAGAGTGTCGTTATTTCGGTCTCTTTTTTTGCGGTGATTTCCTCAAGACGCGACTGGAATGTGCTCGCGAGTTTATCAACCTCTTCAAGACGACGCGTCCTTTCGTCTTCAGAAATTTCTTTGTCTTTTTCTGCTTTCTTGATTGCGTTTCGCGCGTCGTCACGATGCGATCGCCCCGTCACACGCGCTTCTTCGAGTCGCTTGCCGAGCAACCTCACCAACTCTTCGCGTCGTTCCGTGGTAAGCGGTGGAAGCGTCAAAATAATGCGTGTGTCTTGCACGTTCGGCATCACGCCAAGTTCAGCGTCCAAAATTGCTTTACTAATTGGCTCAATAAGCGATACATCCCACGGTTGAATCACAATCGTACGCGCGTCGCCCGCCGCAATCGCCGCAACTTCACGAAGTGCCGATGTCCCGCCATACGCGGCAACCGGCAAATGTTCAACAAGCGCAGGTGTTGCTCGCCCCGTTCGAATACCCGCAAGTTCACTCAAAAAAAACTCCTCCGCAATCGCGTAACCCTTTTTTAATTCAGCAATGATGAAGTCCATGTATGGTAATTTAGCATAATCCGTCAGGGAGGAGTAGTGAGCTGTAGAAACGAAAATCCCCGTCGACCGAAGTCGACGGGGCGATGTGCACTACTTGCCGCTGGGGTACACCCCATTGTCACATTTGCTAGACTCTACTCCGAGCAAGACACTAGCCGCCTCGTAGCGACCCCCGAATACTTGCACTCGGTTGTACCAGCCAGAAATGTGAACGAGATTCCAAGATCTATCCTTCCAATAGATACCGTCAGACGCCTTCTCGTTCGTCATGCTCACATCCGACAGCTTCCAGCAGTGGAACGCGGTTCCGTCTTGGCGATACTGCACAACCACCCAGTCGGCACCGAAGTTTTCGGCACAGCCGGCGGACCATGATCGTCCCATTCCGGCGCAGCCAGGAAGAATGGCAATCGCAAGAGCAACAAATGCGTATTTCAACTTCATTCTCTTCTCCTTGTCCCGTTGCGTGGAGTCTTTTTTGTTCAGCAATACTATATCACAATAAGACATTTAACGCAACCCTCGTTTTTGAGGCTTGATCTCAAATTCGCATCGCCTCAGCGGCGCGCACACTTGCGGTTACCAACAGCAATTTGAGGTTTCCATTACCATGCTCAATTTCATCAAGCACTCCTGAGGCCACGCGAAGTGCGCGCGCAATGGGAAGCGCTGATTTTTTGGTGCGCACCGCGCTTTCGAGATCACGTTCAAGATCACACACGAGCGCAATAACTTCGGTGTGCGCGCGTTCACGCGACAGCGTACTGCCACGCGTCAACACCAACGTCGCCGCAGGATCGTGAAGCATACTGCGCTTATGTACCACCGCGCCATCTCCCAACACATGCACCGCACTCAATCGTGATGAAATAGTCGGAAGCACGCGCCCCACCGCAGGAACGCCAAGCACAAAGCATACTTTCTCGGGCGGCTCTTCGAGCGTTTTGAGTAAACTATCTGCCGCTTCGTCGGATAACAAATCTGCTTCGGGAATATAAAACACACGCCGCATAAACGGCCGTGATATTGCCACGTGCTCGAGCCCCTTTCGCACTGCCACAATACTCACATCACGCTGGTCGTCTTCTCTTGCGATTGTGGTCACTGATAGTTTTCCATATGCATCAAATGCCACACATGATGTGCACGTTCCACATGGCGCGCTGTCACTCTGTTCGCATGCAATGAGTCGTGCAAGCGCGAGCGCAAAACCCTCACGAATTTCGAGCTGACGCGCAACCGCAAGATATCCGTTGGGAAGTCTGCCTGACTGCACAGAAGCCCGAACAGATTCAGGAAGAATATTATCGTTTTGCGGCAATGCTTTTTTTGTAGACATCAATGTGTTCAAGTGTGCTTCCGGCTCCCTTTGCGACACAAAGCGGCGCATCTTCTGCGACACGCGTGGGGACTCCGGTTGCGCGATAAATAAGCTCATCAAGATTGCGCAAGAGCGCTCCTCCTCCGGTGAGCACAATGCCGTCGGTCATAATGTCTGCGGCGAGTTCAGGTGGTGTGTTTTGCAGTGTTGATTTTATTGAACGAATCATTTCGTCCATGCATCCTGAAATCGCTTCGGCAATATGATTTGTGGTAATTTCAACTTCGCGCGGGAGCCCCGTAATGTAGTCACGACCCTTGACCACCGAAATAAGTTCGTGATCTACCGGAAGCGCCGATCCCACAGAAATTTTTATTTCTTCGGCGGTGCGGTCTCCAATCGCGAGATTTAATTTATCTTTAATATATTGCGCAATTGCCAAATCAATTTTGTTTCCTGCGACTTTCACCGAGCTCGCGGTCACAATTCCTCCAAGCGAAATAACCGCGGAATCAGTTGTTCCTCCGCCAATATCAACCACCATGTGACCATGCGCATCAAAAATCGGAAGCCCCGCGCCAATAGCCGCAAGAATGGGTTCTTTTACAATGTAGGCGTTGCGTGCTCCCGCTTTGAGCGTTGCTTCCATCACTGCGCGACGTTCGGTTGATGTAACTCCCGACGGAACCGATACCATCACATCGGGTTTAAAAAATGTCGATTTCCCGAGCGCTTTGGTAATAAAATAACGAAGCATTGCCTCGGTCACACGATAGTCCGCAATCACACCATCTTTGAGTGGGCGGTGCGCAACAATATTTTCGGGTGTGCGACCAATCATGGTCTTTGCTTCATCTCCCACCGCAAGTACTTGCTTGGTCACCGTAGAAATTGCGACAACCGACGGCTCGTTGAGAATAACTCCCTTTTTGGGCACAAACACGAGCGTGTTCGCCGTTCCTAAATCAATTCCTAATTTTTTTCCCCAGAGCGACATAGACAATCATTAAATCATGAAATCATGAAATCATGAAATCACGCAGTCGTAAGCACACAAAATCATGAAAATACGAGAGTTGTGGTGGCTCATAACGTCGACAAAATGACCTGTAAACGCCAAAAATATCCTTATTTACCAAAGGGTTTTTTGGGTTGACCCCTCACCCAGAAAAGGCATCGTAATTCTTCGTCAATAAATGCCATGTTATGTAACATACGAACCATCTCGAAATATAGCTGTTTTTTATTGCCCCACAACGAAAAATGCCTTTCTGGGTGAGGGGTTAGTTAGGACACGCACATTTTGGACACAGAATATGGTTTAAAATAAGGACTTTTGACCCACCCCGCGAATACCTCATCCGAAATGCTCCGCTTGACAGTTTTTTGCCCATAGAACTTTCTC
>Ga0172375_10009324_pt1 | contig 12977 bp, 8 predicted proteins | sample LakKiv1m_FD_114537 | JGI IMG/M metagenome (GOLD analysis project Ga0172375, IMG submission 114537) | Freshwater microbial communities from Kabuno Bay, South-Kivu, Congo - kab_092012_11.1m | ecosystem: Environmental > Aquatic > Freshwater > Lake | place: Democratic Republic of the Congo...
CGGCTTCGTGCGCCAGCGTGAACACGTCCTCCAGCACCTCCGGCTTGTAGTTCATCAGGATGTAGGGGGCGCCGTCGTAAGAGCCGGAGCTGAACGCGCCGCTCTGCTTGCCGCGGTTCGGATAACGGTCGCACCAGCGGCCGCGCAGCCCGCCTGCCAGGGCGGCCGAGTACTCGTCGCCCAGCGGCCGTAGGGCGTCCAGCACCAACTGGACCGCCTGATCCCACGTGTGCCTCACACTCTGCTGCGGCAAGATGGGCACATACGTGTCGTAATGGTGGATCTCTCTCAGACGCATCTTCCGCCGCCGCAGGTCGTAGTAGCGGTGGACCGCGGGCAGGCGACTGCGGACGGCCTGGATCAGGTTCTCGTAGACGGCTTGCGGGACGTTATCCGGAAACAACGCTGCGGCCAGAGAGCCTTCGTAGCCGCGAGCCCGGGCGTAGTAGACGTCGTTATGAATCGAGCCGCTGAGCGTCGCGGCCAGGGTGTTTTCGTGGGCTTGGAACTGCTGGTAGTACTGAGCAAAGGCCGTTCGGCGGACGGTCCGTTCAGGCGATTGCAGCAACTGGAGGAAGGTGGCGTTGCCCAACTCGACCTGCTCGCCGCGTTCGTTGGCGACGAACCCGAACTTCAGATCCGCGTCGTGCAGCTGCCGAAACGCGCGGCTGGCCGTCTGGGCCATCTCGCCCTGCATGGCCAGCAGTTCTTCCTCCCTCTTGCCCAGCGTGTGCTTCTTGTAGCGGAGGATGCGATCGAGCACCAGGCGATAGGGTTTCAGTTCCCTGGATTCGCGGAACCGGGTGATCTTGGCAACCGGGATCGCCATGATCTCCGGCCGGATGAAGCTGGCCGCCTGGCTGGCTCGAGTCGCAACGTTCTGGAATCGGGCGAGCATCGCCTGGTACCGGCTGTCGGCCTGGTCTTCGGCCGCCTTCAGGTACGCATAACATCCCAGTCGCTCGCCCAAGCGGTCGATCTCACAGTCGAATTTCAGGCACGCGGCCAGCGTCGCGGCGTCGGTGGCCAACTGGCCGCTGAATCGCTGGAAGCCGGAGATCCTACGTTCCCACTTGCGGAACGCCAAGTCCCACGCGTCGTCATCGGCGAACAAGCTGGACAGGTCCCAGGTATCGGCGGGCTGGACTTCGTTGCGGGCGGGCAGTTTCTTGATCTTCGTCATCGGAAATGGCTGCAAGACGTTGGGGGATTCAATCGCCAGGTTAGCGAACAAGCCGGATTCTAGCGGACGGTGGTTTGAACCGACTAGGACCAAACGGGAAAAATGCCCACGCTGGCGTCATTTCTGTCGTCGCCTTTCTGTGCGGATCGGGCGAAACCGTGATTTTGCCAAGGTCCCGACGATCCGTCGGAGTCCCGTTAGGTTCCAGCGGCCTTGCCCGGGGTGTTTTTGTGGAGCGCCCTTCTCAGTCCAGCGTCCGCTGGTATGCTTTTCTCGGTGGCCATTGATCCCTGAAATGCAATTCCTGGATGTCGAGACGAGCATGACCCGATCCTGCTGGATTTCCTTGTCATTTGCCGCGGTTGCCGCGGCCGGTATTTCCTCGCTCGGCGCCGCCGAGTCGGATTCAAAATACCCCCTGTCGCGGCGGTCCGACCACGTGGATACGTACCACGGAGTCGAAGTGCCCGATCCATACCGCTGGCTCGAAGATCCGGACAGCGACGAGACGAAAGCCTGGGTTGCGGCCCAGAACAAGGTCACGTTTGGCTACCTGGAAAGCATTCCGCAACGTGCGGCGTTGAAGGACCGGCTGACCAAGCTTTGGAATTTCGAGCGTTACGGGACCCCCGAGCAGCGCGGGGGGCGGTATTTCTACACGCGCAACGACGGTCTGCAGAACCAGAGCGTGCTGTACGTCGCGGAATCGCTGGACGGCGCCCCGCGCGAGTTGCTCGACCCGAACCGCCTGTCCCAAGACGGCACCGTCGCGCTGGTGGGCACCGAAGTCAGCGACGACGGTCGATACCTGGCCTACGGACTGGCTTCGGCGGGCTCCGATTGGAACGAGTGGAAGGTGAAGGAAGTGGCGACCGGCCGCGACTTGAGCGATCACCTCCGCTGGGTGAAATTCTCCGGAGTCTCGTGGACACCGGACAATCTCGGGTTCTTCTACAGCCGCTATGACGAACCGAAACCGGGCGAGGAACTGACCGGCGTCAATTACTACCAGAAACTGTACTACCATCGGCTGGGCGATTCCCAGGAAAAGGATCTGCTGGCCTATGAACGCAAGGATCAGAAGGAATGGGGGTTTGGCGGCGAGGTCAGCGAGGACGGCCGCTACTTGATCATCACCGTCACGCGGAGCACGGAGACGCAGAATCAGGTGTTCTACAAGCGGTTGGACAGTCCGGATGCCGCCGTGGTGGAATTGCTGGCCGGCTTCGACGCCGAGTACCAGTTCCTGGGCAACGACGGCTCCACGTTCTGGTTCGTCACCGACTCCGGTGCCCCGTTGCGGCGAGTGATCGCGATCGACATCGAGCGACCGGAGCGTGCCCAGTGGCGGGAACTGGTGCCGCAGGCCGAGCACGTGATCAGCGGAGCCGGCGTCGTCGGCGACCGATTCCTGGTCGCCTACCTCAAGGACGCTGCGACGCAGGTCCGCGTGTTCGATTTGACCGGCCGGCACGAGCGGGACATCGAGTTGCCCGCTATCGGCCAGGCGAGTGGTTTTGGCGGTCGGCGGAAAGACCGCGAGACGTTCTACCAGTTTACGAACTTCACCACTCCCGCGGCCGTCTACCGGTACGATCTGGATCGCGGCCAGAGCAGCGTGTTCCGGCAGCCCAAGGTGGATTTCGATCCGCAGGCCTACGAAACCCGACAGGTGTTCTACCACAGCAAGGACGGCACCCGGGTGCCGATGTTCATCACACACCGCAAGGGACTGCAACTGGACGGCAACAACCCCATGTTGATGTATGCCTACGGCGGTTTCGACATCTCGATCACGCCTTCGTTCTCGGTGATGAACCTGGTCTGGATGGAACAAGGCGGCGTGTACGCCGTGCCCAACTTGCGCGGCGGCGGCGAGTACGGCCGGGCATGGCACGAAGCAGGCATGAAAGAGAAAAAACAGAACGTGTTTGACGATTTCATTGCGGCGGGCGAGTGGCTGATCGCCAACAAGTACACCTGCCCGCAGAAGCTGGCGATTCGCGGCGGCAGCAACGGCGGCCTGCTGATCGGGGCCGTGATGACCCAGCGGCCGGACTTGTTCGGCGCGGCGCTGCCGGCGGTCGGCGTAATGGACATGCTGCGGTTCCACAAGTTCACGATCGGCTGGGCCTGGGTGCCCGAGTTCGGCTCGGCGGACGACGCCGGTGAATTCCGGACGCTGCTCAAGTATTCGCCGCTGCACAATCTCCGGCCCGGCACTCACTATCCGGCCACCATGATCACGACGGCCGACCACGACGACCGGGTCGTGCCGGGGCACAGCTTTAAGTTCGCGGCGGCTCTGCAGCACGCGCAGGCCGGCGCGGCGCCGGTACTGATCCGAATCGAGACCAGCGCTGGGCACGGCGCCGGAACGCCGACCAGCAAGTTGATCGATACCGCGGCCGATTCCCTGGCCTTCTTGTTGTCGGTGCTGAAGTGAGCGACCCGATGAACCGAAGCCTGATCCTGCTGTCCATCCCCGGGCTGCGTCCGAGCGATCTGGCGGCGATGCCGCAGCTCGCCGCGTTGATGGCCGCTGGGGAGCGTACCCCCTTGACCGCCAGCTTCCCCTGTGTGACGTGGCCTGTGCAAGCCAATATGCTGACGGGCCAGTTGCCCTCGCGGCACGGGGTGATCGCCAATGGGTTCTATTGGCGCGATCAGCAACAGGTCGAAATGTGGACGGCTTGGAACGACAAGATCGCCGTTCCACAGATCTGGGACCGGTTGCACCAGCAGTCGCCGCAACTGACCTCAGCCGTCTGGTTTCCGATGCTCAGCAAGGGCTGCGGTGCGGACTATGTCTGCATGCCCGCCCCGATCCACCATCCCGACGGTGCGGAAGAACTGTGGTGTTACACCCAGCCGCGTGAGTTGTACGGACAGTTACGGGACCGCTTGGGCCATTTTCCCCTGCAGCATTTCTGGGGCCCGCTGGCCAATGTCAAGTCGACCGAGTGGATCGCCGACTCGGCGGTGCAAGCGGCCGCGCGGTTTCGCCCACGTTTCTTCTACCTGTATCTGCCGCATTTGGAGTACGCGGCCCAGCGGACGGGGCCGGACAGCCCGCCAGCCCTGGCGGCCGTCGGCGAACTGGACCGCGTCATCGGGCGGCTGGCCGAGGGATTCGCGTCGGCGTACGAGGATACGGAACTGGTCTGGATTGCCGCCAGCGAATACGTGATCACTCCGGTTTCGCACGTGGCGTTTCCCAATCGCGTGCTGCGCGAAGCGGGACTGCTGGCGGTTCGTGAGGACGGCGATGGCGAGCAACTGGACTTGGCCGCCAGCCGCGCTTGGGCTTTGGCTGACCACCAGTTTTCGCACGTATTCGTCAAGGACGCGGACGCGGCCACGGTGCGCCGCGTGGCCGAACTTTTCCGCCGCGAGGAGGGATTCGCCGAAGTGTTGACCGGCGAATCACTCGCCCGCTACGGATTGGATCACCCGCGGTCCGGGGAAGTGGTCTTGGTCTCCGAACCGCACAGTTGGCAAGCGTACTACTGGTGGTTGGACGATGCCCTCGCACCGAAGTTCGCTCGTAGCGTGGATATTCACCGCAAGCCCGGATACGACCCGGTGGAACTGCATGTCGAGATGCCGAGTCGCACGATTCCATTGGACGCGACACGCGTGCGAGGATCGCACGGCGCGCCCGTCCACAGCGAAGCCCAGCGGGGCGTGATCCTCGCGTCGCGTTCGGGTGTGTTGATGCGACCGGCGCTGGCGGACGTGGACGTGTACGAGATGGTGTTGAGGCAGTTGGGGGGGCGCGGTTAGAGCTCAGACGTACAGAATTCAATTTTGCCGGCTTGCGAGCTGGCCCCAAGGTTAGCGTTTTCACCGGCACAATTGAATTCTGTACGTCTGAGCCTAAGCCTGGAGCCGCGATTGGAGAAGGAATCGCTGATGTATTTCCAGATGGCGAAACGCCTGCTGTTGGAGACCGACAAACGACTGCTGTGGAAGCTGGTGTGGAATGCCGGCTTCAAGGGCGTCCGCTCGATCCACAAGCACAAACAGCGGCTGAAGCGAGGCCAGTTCTTCCCGCCGTTCCTGTATATCTCGCTGATCAACAGCTGCAATCTCCGCTGCCAGGGTTGCTGGGTCGACGTCACCGCCAAGCAGGCTCGAATCGAGGCGGAGGACATGGACCGGATGATCCGCGAATCCAAGGCCGTGGGCAACGCGTTCTTTGGGATCTTGGGCGGCGAGCCGTTCATGCACGACCAGTTGCTCGAGATCCTGGCCCGGCATCCGGACTGCTATTTTCAGGTCTTTACCAACGGCCAACTGATCACGCCGGAGGTGGCCCGGCGGATGCGCGAGATCGGCAACATCACGCCGCTGATCAGCGTCGAGGGCAACGAGATCGTCAGCGACACGCGGCGCGGGCGGGGCAACGTCTGGGGCCGGACCATGGATGGACTCCAAGCCTGCCTGGACCACAAGCTGTTTACCGGGGTCTGCACCAGCTTGTGCCAGACGAACATGGACCTGTTGCAGGAATCCTGGCTGGACCGCCTGATTGAACTGGGCGTGATGTACGCCTGGTTTCACATCTATCGCCCCGTGGGACCGCTGCCGGCTCCTGAATTAGCGCTGACGCCGCCGCAGCAGCGGCAAGCGCGCGAGTTTGTCGTCCGGATGCGGGCCACGAAACCGATCGCGATCGTCGATGCCTACCATGACGGTCTCGGTAGCGCGCTGTGCCCAGCGGCCACGGGGTTCACGCATCACGTCGGGCCGTGGGGCGATATCGAGCCGTGTCCGGTGATTCAGCTGGCGGCTGACTCGATCTACGACGGCCGTTCGCTGCGAGAGATCTTCCAGGATTCGGAGTTCCTGAGGGATTTCCGCGAGACGGCGGCCAGCTATACCCGCGGTTGCATTCTGTTGGAGCGGCCGGATCTGCTCAAGGAACTGGCGAAACGCCACGCTGCCCGCGATTCGACGGCCCGCCAGACCGTGCTGGCGGAACTGGACGCGATGACGCCGCGACCGTCCCAGTACCACCCGGAGGACGAGATCCCGGAACAGAGTTGGGCCTACCGAATCGCCAAGCGATTGTGGTTCAACGACTATGGGGCCTACGCAAGGCATTTCCGCCCGGAGAACTGGCGCGACCCGCGGACGGTCACGGACGGTACTCCCGGGCACTCCCGGCAGGATTCTCGCCCCCCAGATTCCTGCCCCTAACCGCCCGTAGTCTCTCTCCTAATCTCCGTCGTAATCTCTCACTTAGTCTCCGTCTTAGTCTCCGTCTTAATCTTTCTCATCGTCTCTCCCTTCATCCCTTCCGTCCTCGGCCCCCTGCCCCTGGTTTTCCTGCGCCCAGCGACCGCGTCCCATCCCGCGTCCGCCGCCCATGCCTCGCCCCATGCCCATGCCCATCCCGTGGCCCTGCCCGGGGCCCTGCCCCAGCGCCGCGTGGTCGTCCGCGGCAGCGGTGGTCGCAGGGGAAGCCGAGGGCGAGGTGTGAGCATCGCCCGGCGAGTCGGAACCGGTCCCGCCGCCCAATCCATGTCCGCCGCCCATGCCGCGTCCGCCTCCCATCCCACGTCCGCCTCCCATGCCGCGTCCGCCTCCCATGCCGCGTCCGCCGCCGGGGCCGGCAGGCATCTCGCCTGCCGCGTCGGGGAATCGTTTGGTGACCACGGCGTAAACCTGGCTGGGAACGAGGCCGTTACGTTCCGCCAATTGGGCGATCGTCGTGCTGTCATCATCGACCGCGAGACCTTCGGATTCGAACGCGGCCACCAAGTCGTCCGTGGACACGCCCGTCATCTCGGCCAGGCGGGTCAGTGTGAACTCTTCCGCATGCGGGACAGGCCCGGCGGGCGACCGGCCCTCCCAGTAGTCCTTCATTCGTTCGCTGAACGCGACCGTTTCCGTCAGCGGGGGAATCTCGTACAGCGTGCCGGCGACAACCAAGCCGGCCAGCAGGATCGCGGCGGCCATCTCCCACTTAAGATTGAATCCGACGGATTTCTTCTGGATATAGCCCCAGAACACGCGCCAGTTCAGTGCGAGGTGCACCAGCGACGCGACCAGCATCTGCAGGCAGGCATTGATGTGCAGGGCCGACCATTCGTGCTTGGTCAAGCCGCCGATCGTCCAGCCCGTCCAGTTGGCCACACGTCCTCGAGGGGTCACGAACAGGACCGATCCCGAGGCCACGGCGACCACAAACGACAAGGCGAGCAGCAGCGAAATAAAGCCTCGCGTGCGAAATCTCATGACTCTTCTCCTAGCGTGCAGATTTTTCTCAGTTCGGCAGTGGGGAACCCGCCAAAGTTGCATAGTCCGCCGTTCGCCTCACGCTCGCCGGTCGGGAAACAGCCGAAGCCAGTGGCGCGGGCAGGCCTTGTCAGGCGGCCTCGCGCATTAGAAGCAAACGCGGCGCCAACTTGCGAGATTGCGACGCGGCGCCGGCCACGGAAGTGAGCCGGCGCTTGCCACTCCCGAGCCAATGCCGGACGATCACGGGCCTGTGGGAACGCCGATGCGCTCGGCGTCGAATGACGGGCAGGCCGAGTGGCTCACGGGAGATGTGACCGGGTGCGGCGACGGTCGGTCGTTGGGGAGGATGACGAAGGCCCGTGGCAGGACTTGAGCCGATCGCGGGAGGCGGATTATGCCGTCGGCGAACCGGACCGGGAACCGGCGGAGGACCAGAAACCGAACCACTTGCCCAGTGCCGGCGCGTTGGCGGTGCGGGCGGCGGGCTTGGCTCCGGGCAGTCCGTCCCCCACCAGGACGCGGGCCAAGTTGGTCAGCGAATGCGTGATCTCCGATTTGGTCGCCTCCGTGACCAAGGGGACCCCGTTGTTGCGGGCCTCGATCATCACGCGATAGTCGTTGGGGATCTGCCAGAAGAATTCGCGTCCGACGATCTCCTCGGCTCGTTTCAGACGAATGCTCTCCTTGTCGGGCATCGTGCGGTTGACGACCAACTTGACCTTGTCCAGCAGGCCGGGGATTGGGCGAAACGACTTCAGCAGCCGCACGGCGTTTCGCAGGCACGGCAGGTCGAGTTGCGTGACCAACAGGATCACGTCGCTGCACTCCAACGCAGCCATGTCCAACGGGCTGTAGGCTTTCGAGAGATCGGCCACAACGTGTGTGTAGGAACTCTTCAGCAGCCGGAAAACACGCCGCAACGATTCCTCGGTGACGCGGCTCGCGTCGCCCAATTCGACCGGCCGCGGCAGCAGGTACAGGCCGGACTTGTGCCGGGCCAGCGAACGGCGAAGGAGTTCCGAATCCAGGCGCGAGATGTTCTGGGTCAGATCGGCCAGGGTGTACTCGTGATTCATGTCCAGGTAGACATCGGCATCCCCCAGAGTGACATCCAAGTCAACCAGGACCACCGATCGGTCGGGAGCCGCCGCCAGGATGCTCGCCAAGTTGACGGCCAGGCTGGTTGATCCCACGCCGCCCGCAGCACCGGCAACGGCGAGCGTCAGGCTGGTGTGCGGCCGAATCCCCGGCGCGTCGTCCCGCCCGCTGGCTGACCGTAGCGCAGCGTACAGTTCGCGGGCGGTCACCGGGAGGGTCACGAATTCCTTGGCCCCCGCTCGGATCGCGCGAAGCACCAGTTGCCCATCGTTGGATCGGCTCACCGCGCAGACACCGCAGCGCGACTGGCGTGCCAGACGGTGGATCAAGTCCAAGGCCCGATCGGGCTCCGAATCCAACCCGACCAGGACGACGTCGGGCGGTTCCCCGGCCAGGGCAAAGCCGCTGCAATCGGCGTTCTCGCCTGCCAGTTGGACCAGCTGCGATTCGCTCAACGCGGTCCTGAGTTCTTGACGCAGGACGCTGTCGCGGTCGACGATCACCGTTCGTAGGACTGGGTTCATCTCGTTCGAATGCCCCTGCTAGAAAATCCGCCAAGCTCGATTCCGATGAAGTCTAGGTCATGAATCGAAGCGTGGCGGACAAACCTAGTGCAGAGGTTCGTAGCCGATCGGCCCGTACAGCGGCGGCCGGGCCGCTTCCTGCCCGCTGGGCCCTGCCGGCCCGCCGGGATTCGGTCGGGCAGACGAACCAGGCGGCACGGCGGTGCTGGCGGGGCCGGGTGGCGGCGAGGGGGACGGAGAGGGGGACGGAGAGGGCACGGTCTCGAGCTGCCGACCCGGGCCATATTCCGGGGTGCCAGCAGACAGCGGGGCAGGCTCCGCAACTCGCCCCAGGGGGGCGTCGCCGGAGTTCGAGCCGGGGGCGGCCGCCGCACAGTTGGGAACTTCTAGATAACCGTAGGAATACAATTCCTTATCGCTGGGACTGACCGTCAATTGGCCGGGACCGCAAGCAGGCACCTGGTGCGGCTCCAGCGGCGCGACCAATTCCGGCGTGACCACGATCAGCAACTCGACCTCGTTCAACTTCTCCTCGACGCGAGAGAATGCGCGCCCGATGTAGGGCAGGTCACCGAAGAACGGGAGCCCCTTGTTCATCGACTCGACCCGGGTCTGGAGTAAGCCTGCCAGGGCCAATGTCTGGCCGGCCTGCAGTTCGACCGCGGTATCCACACTGCGGTTGGTCAAACCGGGGATTTGCACGCCGTTCGCCTCAATGCCCAGGGCCGGGTTGAGTTCGGTGACGGCGGGATGCACCTCCAGCCGGATAATCCCGTTGCCCATGACAATCGGCACGAAGTCGACGCTCGTGCCGACGTTCTTATAGACGATCGAAAAGGTGCCCAGCCCTTGGCCTTCGGGGACCGGGATCTCGCCGCCCGACTCAAAGCGGGCGGGCCGGCCCGAGACCGTCAGCAACGTCGGTTCCGCCAGCAACTTGACCAGGTTCTGCTGGCGCAGCGCCTGCAGGTAGCCGATGAACTTCGTCGTGTCGCCCACCAGCAGGCGGACGGTATCGCCGCCGATCCCCGGCGTCAGCAAGCCGCCGGACTGGTCGCGGGCCTGGGCCATGACGCCGCCGGCTCCTTGATAGAGTGTAAAGTCCTTGCTCGCGAATTCCCAATCCAAGCCCAACTGCCGCAACTTGGTCCGCGAGACCTCCATCACCTTGACGTGCAACGCCACTTGGTGGACCCCCCCGACGGTGATGCCGTTGATCACGTCGCGGTAATAGTCCTTGGCGAGCCGTGTGATTTCCTGGACCATTTCCGGACGGGGGACATAGCCGGTGATGTACACGCTGCGCGCCAGCGGGCGGATGCGCAGCGTCGCTTCGGGGAATTCGCTTTCCAGCAGTTCCCGCAGCTGCTTGGCATCGGGACTGACGACGACGTCCAGCGACGTGATCTGCCCCTGATCGTCAAACAGGTTCAGCTGCGTTACCCCGGGCGCAAGGGCCGCGATCTGGATCTGATCCGGGGCCAACGGCGTAGCCTGGATGATCCCCGGGTCCATCACAAACAGACGCGGGATCTTCTTGGGGAACCGGAGCACCTGGCTGGTGCTGACCGTCATCTCCAGCCGTTGCCCCGGCTTGCTGATGCGGAGTTCGACCGGTGGATTGTCGGCGCCCGGTTCGGCAGCGCCTGCGGCCAGTGGACCGAGGGCGGCCAGCAGGGCAAGAACGGAGCCGGCAAACAACGCTGCAGGCAATGGCTGTCGAGGCACCGGAGCACTTCCTTGCTGTGTCGATGGGACAGGAACCGCTTCATCCGTGTCGCGTTCCAGCGGCCGCGCCGTTTTGCCTTGGCGCAGGAGCACGGGCTTTGACACCCGATCCGCCGCTGTCGTCTATCTACTTCGAACGCTCGCCGTCACAATCCTGATTCAATGTGGGCGAGGGCGGGACGGGAAAGAGCGACCACTCCTCACAATCGGTATCGTGCGTATAACAGGCCTGATCCCCCGCCATTTTTCGCTGCAATCGTCATCACCGGCGTAATCGTTCCGCCGCGGCGCGACACCGGCAGTCAGGAAACGTCGGGATGCTCGGGCGGCGATGGCCCTTGAAGCCCGGCGGAAGCTGCGGCCGGACTGGCATTCTGCGGCTCGTCAGTGGGCGGGGCCGGGGCCGCCCAGGGTGGGCGGTTGCCCGACTTGTAGCGAATCGAGTCGAGTCTCGGCATCTGGCTGAAACTCTCAAAGGTGTACCCTTCTGCTCGGTCCGGCGTTTCGATTACCATCGACCACACGCTTGCGGCCGGCCTGTTTTCGTTGTTGGCGGCGCAGCGGGCGGGCACGCTGTCGGACGCTCCACGTTCGTCCGGGTCCGCGACCGTACCGAGGCCAAACAGCCGGTCCATCGAACAGCCAGGGGTCTCGTCGACCAGCGGGTCGTCCGGGCTCCGCAGCGTCAAACGGACGATCCCCAGTTCCTGCCCCATCGCCAGTCGCTCCGCTCCCTCCGGATCCAACAACAACGAGACGGTCCGGACGTCCTCCAAGGTCTTGTCCTTGTCCGGTGATTTGCCCATTTCGGTGTTGACCGCGAACACCTGGACCGATTTCAAAATGGTCTTGGACATGGCAGGTGATTCCGGCGAACGCTTGACCACGACGATCACATCCACTTTGTCTCCCGGCTCGATCAGGCTGGACACGGACTGGTCCATCGTGACTCGGACCGAGACCGCACGAAAGCCCTTGGGGACTTTTAGCGAACTGCTGGCGTCGTCCCAATTCATGACTTTCGCGGACAGGATTGGTTCGCCCGCGTACAGGCGGATTCGCGCGAACTTGCCTTCGATGTCCGGCAACTGAGCCAACGATCCCTGAGGGATCTGCCGCCGGGGCCATTGCTCGACGCGCACATTTTCCTGGCTCAGCGCTTGGTTGATGTTAATCTCCTTGGTGGCCACCAGGACCGTGCGCAACTCATCTTTGTCGGACGCCGCGCGCAGGTACTGGTACACCCCCAGCGAGGCGACGAAGCCGCATCCCAGGGCCACTATGATCAAAGCGCTCGACCGCATCGTCGTATCCTCCGGTACCTGAAGACTCTCGCTATTCGTGCCGCATGGTCGAGGCCGCGTTCAGCGTCAGCCCCTGAAGAAAGATCGGCGCCGGTAACCAACTCACCGCCTCAAAGTCGATCCCCGCGGCGACCGTCACCGGGACTCCGGTGGTGGCCGACGCGGGATTGGGAGTCACGGAGACGGCTGCCGTCTCGCCATCGATCGAAGTCGCCGTCAAGAAGGCTCGAACCGTTTGCTCGACCTCACTCGCCGTGGCACCGTTCACGATCGCCTGACGCGCGCCTTCGCGGGCTGCCCCCGCCAGCAATTGGTGCACCATGACCATGCGGCCGAATTCGATCATTCCGAAGACCATCATGAAGAAGAGCGGGACGATGATGGCGAACTCGACCACCGCCGCGCCTCGCCGACTGCGGCGCCATGTGCCACGGGACGTGAAAATTCGTCGAGACGGGGGGAGCTGCAGGACCAGGGGCGTGGCCGGACGAGCGACTGTTTCGTTCATGACATCGGACTCCCCTTCGCCCCTCCCTAGATCAGCTGGCCGCTCCAGCCCAAGTACACGATTGTGCCCAACATGATGCTGATGCCGTAGGGCAACAACTTCATCGACGTCTTGCGTTCTGCGGCCAAGGCGGACAACGCCTGCGGATCGCGAATCGTGACGATCTCGAAAAAAATCATCTGCAATTGGAGCCAATGTTTGCGCCAATGGCCGCACCAAGCCACCACCACGATTGCGAACAGCCCGCCGACGACGGCGGAAACATAAAAGGCGTGCAACGTCTGGGTGGCGTGCAGCCAAGCCCCCACCCCGGCGAATAACTTGACGTCGCCCGCCCCCATGCCGCCAATCATATGCACCGGAAACAGCAATCCGAACCCTAC
>Ga0172375_10009325_pt1 | contig 12976 bp, 12 predicted proteins | sample LakKiv1m_FD_114537 | JGI IMG/M metagenome (GOLD analysis project Ga0172375, IMG submission 114537) | Freshwater microbial communities from Kabuno Bay, South-Kivu, Congo - kab_092012_11.1m | ecosystem: Environmental > Aquatic > Freshwater > Lake | place: Democratic Republic of the Congo...
ATTTTCAAAAAGCGGCGGACGGGACTTGAACCCGTGGCATCCTGCTTGGCAAGCAGGCATTCTACCGCTGAATTACCGCCGCATTATCACTAAGCGCTATATTGCATTGCCGCATCCTATCCGCTTTTCTATGGGCGGAAGAGGATTTGAACCTCCAAGGGTTTCCCCAATAGCTCCTAAGGCTATCGCGTCTGCCAATTCCGCCATCCGCCCTGTTAGGATGCTCTAATACATCTATGAGCCTCCCGCGACTCGAACGCGGCACACCCACATTAAAAGTGTGGTGCTCTACCGGATGAGCTAGAGGCCCAAAATTAAAAATCTAAAACTTCTTTTTCTTTATTGTTTAGAAGATCGTCAATTTTAGCGATATACCTATCCACGGCTTTTTGCAATTCGTCTATTCCGCGGAACTTATCGTCTTCAGAGATGACTTTGTCCTTTTCGGATTTTTCTATAGCTTCTTTGGAATCCCTGCGGATAGTCCGCAGGGAAACTTTACCGTCTTCAGCCATCTTATGGATCATCTTAGCCAATTCCAACCGCCTCTCCTTGGATAATTGCGGCACGGACAAACGCACTATCTTGCCGTCGTTAGAAGGAGAAATGCCCAGGTTAGATTTTAAAATTGCTTTTTCAATTTCAGGAATTGCCGCAGGGTCCCAAGGCTGGATCACGATTAAATGCGCATCAGGCGCGGAGATAGCGGCAATCTGCTTTAACATCGTCGGCGTGCCGTAATAATCTATATGCAGGCCCTCAACTAAAGTCGGGCTCGCCCGGCCGGTCCTCACTTCATGCATCTGGCGGGTTACCGACTCAAACGCCTTCTTCATCTTCTCCTCGCTGCTATGCAGGATCTCTTTGGTGGTCATATCCAGGATACCTCCGGTTATCGCACTATCGTGCCGATTTTCTCGCCCAATACTACGCGTTTAATATTACCGACTTTATTCAGGTTAAATACTACAATCGGCAGCTTATTATCCATACATAAACTGACCGCTGTGGCGTCCATTACTTTTAGCCTTTTTTTCAGCACATCAATATATTCCAACCGGCTGAATTTACGCGCATCCTTAACCTTCATCGGGTCATCTGAATAGACCCCGTCAACTTTCGTCGCTTTAAGGATAGCTTCGGCATTTATCTCTATCGCCCGCAAGGCAGCGGCAGTATCGGTGGTAAAATAAGGATTGCCCGTACCGGCAACAAAAATCACCACCCGGCCTTTTTCCAGATGCCTGATCGCCCGCCGCCGGATATACGGCTCGGCTATCCTCTCCATATCAATAGCCGTCATTACCCGCGTAGGCACGCCTTGTTTCTCCAATGCATCCTGCAAGGCAAGGCCGTTAATCACGGTAGCCAGCATACCCATATAATCTGCTACCGAACGGTCCATATCCAAACCCCGCGAACCGGTGTTCTCTTGCCCGCGGAAAATATTACCCGCGCCTAAAACTATAGCCACGTCCACAGCCAGGCCTCTAATCTCTTTCACCTGAAGGGAGATAGCCAAAAGCACTGCCTGGTCTATACCGTGAGCCTTTTTACCCTGAAGGGCCTCGCCGCTGAGTTTGAGGACAATCCTTTTGTAAACCCCGCCAGAAACAGGTTGCCGACGGCATCCACCAGACATCTTTAACTTGTTGTTTTTAACGGGATAAATGGGTTGCGCCATTGATTAACCGATCTTATAGCAGGTAAATCTGCGGACCACAATATTCTCGCCAAGTTTTCCCACAATGCTTCCTAAGTAATCTTTAATCGTCAAAGACGGATCCTTAATAAAAACCTGCTCTAATAAACAATTATTCCTGTAATAATCCTCCTTGCTCTTCTCGTGCTCCAGGGCCGAAGCCGGAACATCCTCTTTTCTAACATAACCGGGATTGGTGGCAGCTACCTGCATGGCAACATCCCTGGTAAATGTTATAAAATCGGCGTTACGGGCGACAAAATCCGACTCGCAATTAACCTCAATCAATACACCGATCTTGTTCCCATGATGGATATAAGCATCCACCCGGCCTTCTTTGGCCTGGCGGCTCTGTTTCTTTGCCGCAATCTCCAGGCCAAGCTTACGCAAGATAATTACCGCCTGTTTTATGTCCCCCTTTGATTCCTCAAGGGCCTTCTTGCAATGCGCAATACTGGCGCAAGTCAACTCCCTTAATTCCTTAATAGTGTCAACCGAACTTTTCATTTTTGAAATTACCCTTTCTTTCTTAATTTTGGTTTTGCATCCGGCGCCGGATTAGCATGGATTTTCTTGGCCGGCTTGCCGTCGGCATTAACCGGCTGGATATCTTCAATCATCTCTTCAATCTCTTTAATTTTCATCTCCTCTTCCGGTAAAATCTCAGCGGTTATCCCTGCCGGCAAAGCCCCTTCCTGAACCTTAACCCCATCCTGGGCAAGGTAAGAAAGAAACTTCTTCCTGCCTTCAATAACCGTATCAGCCATAATCGTGGCCACGGCGCGGATTGATTTAGTCGCGTCATCATTGCCGGGAATAGGATAATCCACCAGGTCGGGATTAGAATTTGTATCAATCAGGCCAATAATCTCAATGCCTAACCTGCGCGCCTCTAAGACCGCGGTTTCTTCTTTCTTGGTATCAACTATAAAAATCGCCTTGGGCATACGCTCCATAGAGACAATTCCCGCAAAGTTTTTGTTCAGTTTCGCCAATTCTTTTTCCAGGCCGGCTACTTCTTTTTTCGTTAACTTAGCAAAAGTCCCGTCTTCGCGCAGCTTTTCAATCTCCTTTAAGCGGTTAATACTTTTTTTAATCGTAGCGAAATTCGTCAATAATCCGCCCGGCCAACGTTCGGTGACATAAAACATGCCGCAGCGCATGGCCTCCTGTTTCATAACATCCTGCGCCTGCTTTTTGGTCCCCACAAAAAGCACAAATTCTCCTTTTGAGGTTATATCCATCAAAAAATCCCGGGCGGCGTTTAGGCAAGCCTCGGTCTTTTCCAGGTCAATAATATAGATCCCGCTTCTGGCTCCAAAAATAAATTTCTTCATCTTAGGATTCCAGCGTTTAGTCTGATGCCCGAAATGCACGCCCGCCTCTAACAACTGTTTAATTAATTCTGATGGCACGTTTCTACTCCCCTTTTAAATTGGTTAATATTTGTTTTAATCTTGCCTCATGGCAAAAAGTTTAATTTTTTAATTGTAACAAATTTTTCGGTAAATTGCAACTATTTACTTCAAAAATTTACTTCAAAAGATTTACTTCTGGTGTTCCTGGGCCAGATACAGCCGCTTATACAGGCCATCGCCCGCTAAAAGCTGACCATGTGTGCCTTGCTCTACGATTTCCCCTTTATCCAGGACAATGATGATATGGGCGTTGCGCACCGTAGAAAGCCTGTGGGCGATAGTCAAAACCGTCCTGCCCTCCACCAGGCTATCCAGAGCAGCCTGCACTACGCGTTCAGAAGTAGAATCCAGCTGCGAGGTAGCTTCATCTAAAATCAATATCGGCGCGTTTTTTAAAAGGGCGCGGGCAATCGCAATCCTCTGGCGTTCTCCTCCGGAAATCTTAGCCCCCCTGTCTCCGATAACCGTATTATAACCCAGGGGGAAATTAAGAATAAACTCATGCGCGTGCGCTTTTTGCGCCGCGGCCTCAATCTCCTGATCCGAGGCGGCAGGTTTTCCGTAAGCGATGTTAGCTTTAATCGTATCATTAAACAGAATCGTCTCCTGGTTCACGATCCCGATTTGATCGCGCAAAGATCTTAAACTGAAATTTTTTGCGTTAACCCCGTCAATAAGAATATTGCCTTTTTCGGGGTCGTAAAAACGCGGGATCAAGTCCGCCAGCGTGCTCTTGCCTGATCCGCTGGGGCCTACGATTGCCACCATCTGGCCGTATTTTATTTCAAGATTAACCCCTTTGAGGACATCCTGGCCGGTGTAACTAAAATAAATACCGTCAAACCTGATGCTGGCCCTAAAGGCAGGCATCTGCCCTGCGCCCGGGGCATCTTTTACGCTGGGTTTCGTTTCTAAGACTTCGTGGATGCGCTCGCTGGCAGCCATAGCCTGCTGATTCAAGGCATTAACCTGGCTGATTTTCTTAAAAGGCCGGATTAAAGACAATAAAGAGCCCAAAAACAACCCAAAAACTCCGAAAGATAACTTTCCCGCAATAACCTCTCTGCCGCCCCAGAAAAATACCGCCACTCCTGCCACACAGCCCAGAAGTTCGGTAGATGGGTTAAGCAGTAAAGTGCGTTTGATTGATTTCATTGAAAGTTTATAATAATCGGCATTGACCCGATTAAATTTGTTCACCTCGTAATCTTCCATATTAAAGGCCTTAACAATCCTGGCGCCCATAATTGTCTCATAAAGCAGGGAATTTGTGTCCGCCATCTTTTCCTGCGATTTCTTAGATAATTTTCTTAAGGCCTTGCCGACTTTTATAATCGGAAAACTGATTAAAGGCAAGATCACTAAAGATAAGAAAGCCATTTTAAAATAAATGAAAAAGATAACTACCGCAAAGACAACTACCTGCAGGCCCTGGTAGATTAAATCTGTTGAGCCGTAAGATACCGCGTTTTCAACGATTTTAACATCATTAGTGATGCGCGACATCAGCTCCCCGCCGCGCTTATGCGTAAAATAATCCAGGGAAAGAGTTTGGATCTTGGCATAAAGCTTTGACTTTATATCTCTGACCACCAACTGGCCGATATCCGACATAATATAACTCTGGAGAAAGCCAAAAATCCCCTTCAGCAGGAATAAAATTAAGATACCGATAGCCATATAATTCAGGAGGGCCAAAGGAGTTGTGTTGTTTACGGCATCCACTAAGCCGGAGAGAAAACCGGGCAGCTTGGCGGGAATAATAATTTTTCTATTCGTCAACACCTTGTCCGCCAGGGGCACCATCATCGCCAAAGATACCCCGTCAAAAACAGCAGAAAATCCCATACAAATTGAGGCGATAAGAAATAGGCATTTGTAGGGGGCCACAAACTTCAATAATTTAAGGTAATCCTTCATATTCTTTTATCGCTCTCCTTCAAGAATAAGTAGTTTAACATATACTCTTTTACTTGGCAAACTCTTTTATCGCTTTTATAGCTTTTGGCGGGGGGAAAGCGGTTTCTTTAAGTATAAACGCTTAAAAAAATTTTAGTTGCAAGCAGGCTCAGGCTCTGCTATCATCCTAAATATGGATAAAATAAAGGTAGCCGTCATCGGCGTAGGGCATTTAGGCAATATCCACGCTAAGATTTATAAAGACATGCCTGATTGCGTTTTAGCCGGCGTATGCGACATAAATCCGGACCGGGCTAAAGAAACAGCCAGCCTGCTAAAAGTCCCGGCGTATACCGGCTATCAGGAGCTTTTTGGCAAAATCAACGCTGCCAGTATCGCCGTACCCACCTTACTGCATCATCAGGTAGCCGAGGAATGCCTTAAAAACAATATCCATCTCTTAGTAGAAAAACCTTTTACCGTTAACCTGGCGGAAGCGGATAACCTGATCAAGCTGGCAGGCCAAAAAAAATTAACCTTGCAGGTCGGCCATATTGAAAGGTTTAACTCCGCTTTCGGCGCTACGCTTAAAATCATCAAAAACCCTAAATTTATTGAATGTCACCGGCTCTCTTCTTTTCCCAACCGTTCACTTGATGTCGGCGCGGTATTAGACATTATGATCCACGATATTGATATCGTTTTAGGGTTGGTTAACTCGCCTTTAGCGCGAATTGAATCCGTAGGGGTGAATGTTTTGACCTCTTTTGAAGATATCGCCAATGCCCGGCTGACCTTTAAAAATGGCTGTATCGCCAATCTTACGGCTTCGCGCGTATCTGATGAAATCATGCGCAAAATCCGCATCTTCCAGGAAGATACATATATATCTTTGGATTACAAAAACGCCGAAGCTTGCGTCTACCGGAAAATTCAGGGCCGGATTACCAAAGAAAACCTGCCGATTGAAAAAGAACAACCCTTGCAAAAAGAACTGCAATCTTTTATTGACTGCGTGGCCAATAAAAAAGAGCCTTTGGTTTCAGGAAAAATCGCCAGGGGAGCCCTGGAAGTCGCTTTAAAAATCCAACAACAAATATGGCACAGCTAAAACATATCTTGATTATCTGCGGAGAGCCATCCGGCGATTTACTGGCCGGAAACCTCGCCCGGGAAATCAAAAAATTAGCCCCTGATTTAAAAATATCCGCCGTAGGCGGCCCAACCTTGGAACAAAACCAAGCAGAGGTTTTCTATAACATTAAAGGCCTGGCAATTATGGGATTTTTTGATGTTTTAAAGAACATCCCTAAATTCCTCAAGTTAAAACAAATCATCCTTGAAAAAATCGCGCGGGATAAACCTGACGCGATAATTTTTGTGGATTTTTCCGGGTTTAACTTAAGGCTGGCAAAAATTATTAATAAAAAAATACCGGCGATCTATTACGTCAGCCCGCAAATCTGGGCATCCCGCGCCAAGCGCATTGAAATCATCGGAAAATTTATCTCTAAAATTATAGTTCTGTTCAAATTTGAGGAAAAACTATACAAAGATGCCGGTATGGACGTGTATTTCGCGGGGCATCCGCTATTGGATACCGCAAAACCCGCCCTGGCAAAAGAGGCATTCTTAAAACAACTACGGCTTGAGCCTCAAAAAACCACCATCTCCCTGCTTCCGGGCTCACGCAAACAAGAAATAAAAAATATCCTGCCTATAATGTTAAAAAGCGCGGAAATTATCACAAAACAAATTAACGACGCGCAATTTATCATCGCTAAATCCGACCAAATAGACGGCAGGATCTATGAGGAGATAGTCAGGAAATCGGGAATAGACGTAAAAATTTCGGAAGGCAATACCTGCAGCTGCTTAAATGCCGCGGAACTTTCGCTGGTATGTTCCGGGACGGCTACCCTGGAAGCGGCGATTATTAATAAACCCTTTTTAATCGTCTATAAAATGAGCTGGTTAAACTACCTGCTCTACCGGCCACAGGTAAAAATACCCTATATCGGCATGGTAAATCTGGTGGCTGATAAATTAATCATTCCGGAGTTCATCCAATTTAAAGCTACGCCTCAGAGAATTGCCTTCGCGGCAATTAACCTGCTTAAGGACCCTGGCCTGCGGGAACAGATGAAATCCGGGCTTTCGCTAATGCGTTTATCCTTAGGCGGCCCCGGAGCAAGCTTGCGGGCCGCGGCAGCAATCCTGGAATTTTTAAAATCAGCTTAATTAATTGCGGGTTGGAATGCCTTAGCCATAGCTATGCGCTCATCAACCGGCGGATGGTCAAAAAAGAAAAATTTTATGATCGGATGCGGATTCCGGTCGGCCAGATTCTGCTCGCCTAATTTATCCATCATGGAAATAAAAGCTTCCTTGGAGTTAACAACCTGCAACGCCAGTAAATCCGCGTTTTTTTCAAACCTCCGGCTCAAATACGCTTCGGCAGGCTGCAGGCATAATCCAAACAATATAAAATAAATCAGCGCTAACGGCAAACTGGCTAATTGCGTAAGGGCATTAAGGTTAAACGCCGCCAAGCTCCAGCCGCTGGTCCTAAAAATCAGATAGAACAGCCCAAAAGTAATCAGGGCATTAAACATCATCAGTTTAAAGATATGCTTTAATTTATAATGCGCAAATTCGTGCGCCAAAATTACCATCACCTCATCCTGGCTGTATTTATCCTTTAAGGTATCGGCCAATAAAACCCTCCTGGTCCTTCCTATACCGCAAAATGCCGCATTGGCCTTAAGCGATTTCTTGCTAAAGTCAATTTCAAAAACATTCATAATCTTAATTTTCATCGTTTTAGCCAGGGCAAATACGCGCTCCCTTAATACAGCATCCGTAAGCTCTTGAGATTTAAAAAACAAAGGCAGGATAACCAAAGGGGCAAGTTTGGCCAGGATCAAATTAAAAAATATCCAGAAGATTGAAATAGCTATCCACCAGAAATGCGGCAGTATATTAACCGTATAAAAAAATACTCCAATCAGTATTAACATAAAAATATAAGAAAGCGCGCCGGCTTTAAGCTGGTCCCCGAGCCAATCCTTAATTTTTTGATTTGATAAGGAGAATTTGCGTTCCAGGAAATATCCGCTTAAGCCTAAAGGAAGGTTTAAAAAAGAAAATAGGGCCAGGCCCGCCAATAAAAAAACCGGCAAAACCAGAAACTTCCAGGGGATCAATCTGTTAAAGGAACCTTCCCAAATACCCGCCAGGCCGGACTTGAGAAAAATAAAAAGCACTGCCAGCGTAAATATGGTTTCCGTTATGGAAAGCGCGTACTTAAGCCGGCAGTAGCGTTTAGCCAGAGGCGCCATCATTACTTGGCGCTCTGTTTAACCGCAGCGACATTGACGAAAGTGCGCACCTTGCCATGGCTGGTTTTCTTTTTAGTAAAGAATACCTTGCCCGGACAGGCAGCAAACAATGTGCCCAACCCTTTGACATTAACGCCTGCTTTATAACTATCCACGCACCTGACCAAGATCTCTCCGGCCTTAACTAACTTGCCGCCTGAGACCTTAACCGCGTGATCCTTCTTGGGAGTTGAAAAACCGCCGATCATAATATAACCCTCCTGTTAAAAATCCTATATTTTTTTAAACGCAATATAATACCATAGGATCACTAATTAAGCAACTCTTCTTCATCCTTTCGCGGGATGGACGCATCCAGCCCCTGCTTGGATAATAATTCGGCAAATACTTGCGATTGTTCCAATTCTCCGTGCACCAGGAAAATTTTCTTTAAAGGCAGGCATCCGGAAACAAAATCCAATAACTCTGATTGATCGGCATGCCCGGAAAAAGCGTTAATCACCACTACCTCGGCATTAAGCTCATACTCCACGCCGAATATTTTTACAAAAGGCGCTTTCTCAACAATCCTCCGGCCTAAGGTATCCTGCGCCATATAACCTACGATCAGGACCATATTACGGGAATCTTCAATATTATTCTGCAAATGATGCAGAATCCGGCCTGATTCGCACATCCCGCTTCCGGCGATAATAATCATCGGCCGCTTATCCATATTTAAAGCCTTGGATTCCTTCTGGTCCCGGATAAACCTTAGATTAAGCAATGCAAATGGATTCTTTCCGCTATTAAATGCCTGGCGCGTCTTATCGTTTAAAAAATCCGGATGGTATTCAAATAAACCGGTAATATCCGTAGCCAAAGGGCTATCCACATAAATCGGCATAGAAGGAATAAGCCTTTCTTTAAGCAGCTCGCCCAAGAAATAAATTATCTCCTGGGCGCGCTCCAGGGTAAACGACGGGATGAACACCTTGCCTCCCCTTCTTACCGCCCGGCTTACTGCTTCGCGCAGTTTAGATTGCGCCTCTTCAATCGGACGGTGCATCCTGGCGCCGTAGGTGCTTTCCATTATTAAATAATCCAGGTTCTTGGGAATCACCGGGTCATTCAACAATGGCAGGTTTCTTCTGCCCAGGTCCGCGGCATAACCTAAGCGTAAATTTCGGCTGCCGTCCTTAATATCTAATATTACTATCCCCGAACCCAGGATATGCCCGGCATCAACAATTGTCGCGCAGACATCCTTAGCCACGCAGAATTTTTGATTATAAGAAATTGAACGGAATATCTTGGTCGCTTTAGCCGCTTCTTTTGCGGTATAAAGAGGCTTTCTTAGCGGCAGGCCTAAACGTTTATTAATCTTATTAACATAGCGCACATCTTCTTCCTGAATTTTACCCGAATCAATCAGCATAAGATTTACCAAATCTTTAGTGGCAGAGGTGGTATAAATCTTACAGCGTAAACCGTTCTTGATCAGGTTGGGAATATTTCCGCAATGGTCAATATGGGCGTGAGATAAAACCAGGGCGTTGATCGTGCGCGGATTATAATTTAGGCTGGTGTTAACCGCGTAAAACGCATCGCGGCGCCCGTGAAATAATCCGGCATCCAAAAGCACCTCTGTCCGGCCGGCTGTAATCAGATGGCTTGAACCGGTTACTGTCCTGGCCCCTCCTAAAAATTTCACTTTTACCGCCATAATCGGCTCTCCTAATGCAATGATCAACTGCTAATCCATAATCAATATAAATATAGCATAAACCGCGGCAAATACCAATTAAATGGGGACAGTTCCTCCGCAACCCTTTTCACTGCATATAGTTAAAAGGACCGTTTCCTATTAAATTTATTTATCGTAAGTGGAGTAGAAATACGGGGTGAGCGCCTCAAACTCCCCGGCGCAGGTATCAACTAATTTAAAATCCGGCTGCAGGCAAAAATCTTTACGCAAAAGATAAACCTCCTCCTCGCTTTTTTTTAAAATATTGCCTAATTGCCGGTCGCTAAATCCAAACTCCTTGGCCTGCCGCAACAAATCCCCGCTAAGGCTGAGCCGGTTCTTGATCAACGCCGCTTCACAATCAATGATCTCTCGGATATTATGCAAAAACCATCTGTCCACCCCGGTAAGTTCGTAGATTTTTTCAATGGTTATGCCCGCGCGAAAAGCATCGCCGATATAAAATATCCTTTGGGCATTGGGTATCTGCAGCTTCGCATAAATCACATCTATTGCCTCTTCGTCCGGTTTGAGGTTGTCCAGATCATCAAAAAGGACGCTCTCTAAACCGAATTTTTTAATCTCCAGGGAGCGCAGGCATTTTTGCAGGGCTTCCTTAAAACTTCTGCCTATGGCCATTGCCTCGCCGACGGATTTCATGGAAATACCCAACGTAGCAGGCGCGGAAGGAAATTTCTCAAAGGTAAAACGCGGGACCTTTACCACGCAATAGTCAATCGCCGGCTCAAAACAGGCAGGGGTCTTCAGGGTGATATCATTGGGGATTTCATCCAGAGTAAAACCCACAGCCAGTTTAGCGGCAATTTTAGCGATAGGAAAACCCGTTGCTTTGGAAGATAGCGCCGAGCTGCGGGAAACCCGGGGGTTCATTTCAATCACCACCATCCTGCCGGTTCGCGGGCAAACGGCAAACTGAATATTAGAGCCTCCGGTTTCTACGCCGATAGCCCTGATACAGGCAATCGCCGCGTTACGCATTGATTGATACTCCCGGTCCGTTAATGTCTGTATCGGAGCGACCGTAATACTGTCTCCGGTATGCACGCCCATCGGATCAAAATTTTCAATAGTGCAAACCACCACAACATTATCTTTTAGATCCCGCATAACCTCCAATTCAAATTCCTTCCAGCCGATCACCGACTCTTCAATTAGAATCTCGCTGATCATACTTGATTCTAAGCTGCGTTTCGCCAAGACACCGAATTCCTCTATATTATAGGCTATCGCTGCGCCGCTGCCGCCGAGAGTAAAGCTTGGGCGGATAATCGCAGGAAACCCTATTTTTTTAACGACCTCTAAAGCTTCATCTAAGGTATAGGCCTTGCCGCTGCCGGGTAAATCCAAACCGGCTTTCTTCATCGCCTCTTTAAATAATTGCCGGTCTTCGCCTTTTCTAATAGCCTCTATGTTTGCTCCGATAACTTCCACCTTATATTTTTTTAGAACCCCTTGCTGATCCAGCGCCACTGTTACATTCAAGGCAGTCTGCCCGCCTAATGTCGGCAATAAAGCATCCGGTTTTTCTTTAGCGATAATTTTCTCAATTATCTCGGGGCTAATCGGCTCAATATACGTCTTGTCCGCTAAAGCCGGGTCAGTCATAATCGTCGCCGGATTGGAATTAACCAGGACCACATAAAAACCTTCCTGCTTCAATACCTTACAAGCCTGAGTCCCAGAATAATCAAATTCACAGCCCTGGCCGATTACAATCGGGCCGGATCCGACGATTAAAATCTTTTTTATATCCGTTCTTTTGGGCATTTATCTTTTCATAAGGTTTATAAAATTTTTAAACAGGTACTCCGCGTCATGCGGCCCCGGAGAAGCCTCCGGATGAAACTGCACGGAAAATATAGGAAGTTTTTTATGGCGAAAACCTTCCAGGGTTGAATCATTTAAATTTATATGGGTTAATTCAACTTCTTGCTTATTTAACGAATCAATATCTACGCAGAACCCGTGGTTCTGGCTGGTTATGCAAACCGTTTTTTTCTTTAAATCTTTCACCGGATGGTTGGCCCCATGATGGCCGAATTTCAATTTATAAGTTTTACCGCCTAAAGCCAGCCCCAACATCTGGTGCCCTAAACAAATTCCGAAGATCGGCAGCCTGCCGATTAAATCAGCCGTTGTTTTAACCACATAACCTACTGCCGCCGGGTCACCCGGGCCGTTGGAGAGCAGCAGTCCGTCAGGTTTATTTTCCAGGATCTCGGAAGCAGTTGTGCCCGCAGGCACAACAATAACTTCGCAGCCTAAGTTAAATAAATGCCTTAATATATTATATTTTACCCCGCAGTCCAGGACTACCACCTTGTATTTCATCTTCCCGGAACTGTTGCCCCAAACATATTTTTTCCGGCTGGTAACTTCCTTGACCAGGTCCACTCCCGTTAAACCTACGCTATCATTAGCTTTTTTAACTAAATTATTTATATCCGCATCCTGCGTGGACAGGACCGCTTTCATCTCGCCTTTCTACCTAATATGTAGAGTAAGCGCGCGCGTATCAACGCCTTCAATGCCGATAACGTTATTTTCCTCTAAATAAGAGCCTAAACCCTGGTCATTTCTCCAGTTGCTGGCGATTTTACTATATTCTTTAACTATAAAACCTTCTAAAAAAGGCTTGCGCGATTCAATATCCTCCCGGTTAATCCCGTAATTGCCGATTAAAGGATAAGTCATGGCAATAATCTGGCCCCTATAGGAAGGGTCGGTGATAATCTCCTGATAACCGGCCATGCTCGTATTAAAAACTACCTCGCCGCAACATTCGCCGTTTGCGCCAAAGGACCTGCCCTTAAAGATTTTTCCGTCTTCTAAAGCTAAAATCGCCTGCATTTTTTTATTTTTTTATGAC
>Ga0172375_10009327_pt1 | contig 12975 bp, 12 predicted proteins | sample LakKiv1m_FD_114537 | JGI IMG/M metagenome (GOLD analysis project Ga0172375, IMG submission 114537) | Freshwater microbial communities from Kabuno Bay, South-Kivu, Congo - kab_092012_11.1m | ecosystem: Environmental > Aquatic > Freshwater > Lake | place: Democratic Republic of the Congo...
GTGTCTTTACCGGGCAGAACCTCAAGCACCTGATGAAAAGCAGCCAGATTCACGCCTGCAAATCAGGCTGTACCGGCACCGGCAACGGATGCGACTAGAATGAAAAAGATCGGACTGATCCGACTGATCCGACCGATCCGACCGATCCGACCGATCCGACTGATCCGACTGATCTTTTGAAAACAAAAAAAACAACACAATGGACAAACCGTCACACCACATTTTCGTTTGTGCGAGCTTTCGTGCACAGGGCGCTCCCCAGGGTATGTGCCACAAAAAAGAGTCGCTGAACCTTATCCCCTATCTCGAAAGCGAACTCTCCGATCGTGGCATGAGCGATGTGGCCGTCTCTGCCACTGCCTGCCTGAACCTCTGTGAAAAAGGGCCGGTACTGGTCGTCTATCCCGAGAACTTCTGGTACGGAGAAATCGACAGCACGGACAAGGTCGATGAAATCCTCGACGCGCTCGAAGAGGGCGAAGCCTGCGAAGATCATATAATCAACTGACAACTTCCTTCCCTTCAAGGAAGCCGGGGGAGTCCGCCTTGCGTTAACTGGAGACACAAGGCGGACTCCCGTTTTTTTGTATTGCGTTAAGATATTCATTATATAACGCAATGCGTTGCACAAAAAGAGAATAAACGACCCGGCTCTTTTTTTTGTGTTGCGTTATAACCTGAAATGCTAAACGGTCAGTCAGATCGGACTGATCCGACGGGTCAAGCGAATCAACCACGAAACACCGCATGAAAAAAACTTCACTCATCGCTCTTCTGGCGCTGCTCTCCGCTACGGCACAGGCCAACGACAATACGGTCGGCAGCAAGCCCTCCGAATATGTCGCCCCCGAAATCACCGTTTCGGGCAAAAAAGGCGATCTTTTACAGAACGTTACCGGCAAGGAGTCGGCGCTGCTCAATCCATCGCAAATGTCCGTGTACAAGGTCATCGGCATGATACCCTCGATCAGCCAGCAAAGCGTCGATCCTTACGGGCTGGCAGACATCGTTAACTACCATGAGGCGTTCCGCTTCCGTGGCGTCGAGGCAACTGCGGGCGGCGTGCCCGGCACGACGGCCAACGTCGAGGGGTTGCCGATAACCGGACGGCCGGGCGGCGGAACCACCATCTACGATCTCGAAAATTTCGAGAATATCGCGGTTTATAGCGGAGTCATGCCTGCAAATATCGGCCTCGGAATAGCTGACGTGGGCGGCAAGATCGACATGACGATCAAGCGCCCGGCGGAAAAGTTCGGCGTCACCTTGAAGCAGAGCATCGGAAGTCAAGACTTCAGCCGTACCTTCATGCGCATCGACACCGGCGACCTCGGCGGCGGCCTGAAGGCGTTCGCCTCCGGCTCGACGAGCTACGCCGAAAAGTGGAAAGGGTACGGATCGAACAACCGCAACAACCTTATGTTCGGCCTGACCGAACAGTTCAGCGACAAAGTGACGCTCGAAACCTTCGTCACCTGGAGCAAGGGCAACATCCACCCTTACAGGCCGCTGAGCTATGCAGAGATTCAGAATCTCGACAGCGCTTACGACAACGATTACGGCAACGACCCGACGAAATACGACTACTACGGCTACAACAAGAACGAGTTCGAGGACTGGATGGTGATGGCCAACCTCGAAGTGAAGACCGGCGACAGTTCAAAGCTGAACGTCAAGCCCTACTACTGGAGCGACAAGGGCTACTACATGAAGACCATCACCCAAAACAGCCAGAACATGATTCGCCGCTGGGACATCGACCACGACCTCAAGGGAATTCTGGCCGAATACAGCACGAAGCTTGGCGGCGCTGACCTCGATTTCGGCTACCTCTACCACGCCCAGAAGCGCCCCGGCCCGCCGACTTCGTGGAAAAACTACACGTTTAGCGGCAGCACGCTCCAGTTCAAAAACTGGTCGATCCTGTCCGATGGTTCAGACCACGAACTGCACGAACCCTTCTTCGAGGCGAAGTACCGTTACGGCAACTGGATGCTCGAAGGCGGCGTCAAGTATGTCAACTACACCCTGCCATCGATTCTCACCTACGACACCACAGCCAAAGATGTCGGGTACGATGACGCGCTCGACTCGGCAACGCTCAACCCCCTAAAAGGCGCTGAATCCACCAAGACATTCAATCGCATTTTCCCTGACATGAGGCTCACCCGAAATTTCGGAAGCAACATCTCAGCGCATCTGGCCTATGGGGAAAATTATGTCACCCATGTTGATATCTATCCTTACTTCATCTCGCAATATGACAAAAGCTTCAAACCGAAAGGCATAACCTTCGAACAGCTCTGGGAAGCACGGCAAATGGAAATATCCCGGAACTTCGAGCTTGGCCTGAATATGAAAGGCAGCGAATGGAGCATCGCGCCGACTATCTATTACGCCATCCACAAAAACAAGCAGGCCGTACTCTACGATCCGAATCTCGATGCCACCTATCCGATGAACAATGCCGACGCAAAAGGATACGGCTTCGAGCTCGAAGCAGAGTACAAACCCTCCGGTGCATTGAAGTGTTACGGCTCGTTCTCCTGGAACCGGTTCTCTTTCGATCAGGATATTCGCTCCGATGCTCCCGGCAACCCGATCCTTGCCATCGAAGGCAACCAGGTGCCTGACGCCCCCGAGTTCATGGTCAAAGGCATTATCAGCTACACCGTCGGCAACTTCACCATCTCGCCGGTCGTCCGCTACTCATCGGCGCGTTACGGCTATGTGCAGCACACCCAGAAGATCGACGGCGCGACGCTCTTCGACCTCGATCTCACCTGGAGCAAGGCAATGCCCGGTTTCAGGAACGTGGACTGCTCCCTCTCGTTCATCAACCTGTTCGACAAAAAATACGTCAGCCTGATCAGCACTTCAGATTACAAGACCCTGCAAACCTCATATCAGCCAGGAGCACCCTTTACGGTGGTAGCTTCGGTGGCAGTACATTACTGATATGTTCTCCTGATGATGTGCCTCTGTTCTTTCTCCGTTATACCATCCCGGCACCCAACTGGTGTCGGGATTTTATTGAGCAAGATTCTATATTGATTATGATCAAAACTCATCATAACGGGAATTGCAGCGTGAGCAGAACAAAAAGCCCTATCGGCATCGAAGGAACCATCTGGTTCCAGAAATCACAGAACCGTTTCCTTGGAGGCGACAGGATCGAGCTGCTCGAAAAGATCGATGAACTCGGTTCGATCAACAGTGCAGCCAAAGCGGTCGGGATCAGCTACAAAACCGCCTGGCACTTCGTCAATATGATGAACAACCTCTCCGACAAGCCGCTGGTTGATCGCATGACCGGAGGAAAAGGGGGTGGAGGCACCGTACTTACCCGCGAAGGCCGGCAGGTGATCGAGAAGTACCGGATCGTGCAGGAGGAGCACCGCAAATTCCTCGAAAACCTCGAAGATCGCCTCGGCGACACCGTCAACCTCTACCAGTTTCTCCGCAGACTCTCGATGCGGATCAGCGCCCGCAACACCTTCTCCGGAACCATCTCCACCATCACCAAAGGTGATGTCAACGCCGAAATCATTCTCACCCTGAACGGTGGTCAGGAGATCGTCTCCACCATCACCAACGGCGCTGTCAACAACCTCGGCCTCAAAAATGGGATGAGCGCCTACGCCATCGTCAAGTCGAGTTCGGTCATCGTGGGCCGCGACCTGCACGACAAAAAGCTGAGCGCCCGCAACATCGTCTGCGGCACCGTTCAGCGCGTGATCGAGGATGCGGTAAGCAGCGAAATCGACATCGAGATCGGCGGCGGCAACATCATCTCGGCCATCATCACCAAAACCAGCTCATCAAAACTCGACCTCAAAGAGGGCGAGCACGCCTGCGCGATATTCAAAGCTTCGGACGTGATTATCGGAGTGAACTGAGTAAAAAAAAACACGGACTGGCAAGGACGAACACGGACTTTGTGGACATTGTGGACGTTGTGGACGCTGTGGACAAGTCTGTGTTCGTCCGTGTCCGTCTGTGTCCGTCCGTGCCCGTCCGTGTTCCCCTCAGCAAATTCTCGGCAACTGCTCGCCGAGGGGCATTTCGACGATGCGCCCGCTGCCGAATGGCGTGCGCATCACCACCATGCCGGGGTGCTCTTTGACAACCTTACCAATAATCGCAGCCTCTTTGCCGTGCTCGTGCGCTTGCATGGCGGCGAGTGCTTCGGCGGCTTCGGCGGCGGGCACGACGATCAGCACTTTGCCTTCGTTGGCGACTGTCAAAGGATCGATACCGAGGAGTTCGGAGGCTCCGCGCACCTCCTCGCGCACGGGGATCACGGCTTCGTCGAGTTCGATGCCGACCGATGATGACGATGCCAGCTCGTTGAGCGTGGCCGCGACGCCGCCCCGGGTGGGGTCGCGCATGGCGTGCACGTTCGGCGCGGCGTGGAGCAGGTCGGCGATAAGACTGTTCAGCGCGGCGGAGTCGCTCTGGATGCGGCTCTGGAACGAGAGTCCTTCGCGGGTGGTAAGAATCGCCATGCCGTGGTCGCCGATGGCGCCGGAGAGGATTACCGCGTCGCCGGGCCGGAGGTTGCGGCACGACACGTCGCGCCCCGGTGGGATGAAGCCGACGCCGGAGGTGTTGATGAAAATCCGGTCGCACTGCCCTTTCTGCACCACCTTGGTGTCGCCGCAAACGATCAGGACGCCAGCCTTTCGAGCCGCTTCAGCCATGCTCTCGACGATGCGTTCGAGGTCGGCGAGCGGCAATCCCTCTTCGAGCACGAACCCGGCGCTGAGGTAGCACGGCACCGCGCCGCCGACGGCGAGGTCGTTCACCGTGCCGTTCACCGCGAGGTCGCCGATGTTCCCGCCGGGAAAAAAGATCGGCGAGACGACATAGGTATCGGTAGTAAAGGCGATTCTCCCCGGCTCGGCCTCAAAGCGCGCCTGGTCGTCGAGCTGTTCGAGAAAAGCGTTACGAAGGCGCGGCATAAACACCCGCGCCGTCAGCTCCTGCGACAGGCGACCGCCCGCGCCATGAGCCATCTGGACGGTTTCATGCCGAAGAATCGGAGCGGGACAACTGAGCTGCATGGCTATAAGGGTTTGCGGTGATAGCGATAATACGCGGCGCAGGCTCCTTCGGAGGAGACCATTGTTGCGCCGAGCGGGGTTTGCGGGGTGCATTCTCGTCCGAAGGCCGGGCAGTCGGAGGGTTTGAGGTGGCCTTGCAGCACCTCGCCGCTCTTGCACAGGGGCGACTCCTGCGGGGCGATGTGGCTGACGTCGAAGCGTTTTTCGGCGTCGAAGATATCGTACTCCCGGCGCAGCACGAGGCCGCTTGCCGGAATAACGCCAATGCCGCGCCAGGGGCGGTCGGCCACCTCGAACACCTCCTGCATCACCCGCCGCGCCTCGGGGTTGCCCTCGCGGCTGACCACGCGCCCGTAAGCGTTGACGACGCCACTGCGCCCCTCTTCGAGCATTTCGACCACCTTGAGGATGCCGTCGAGCAGATCGACCGGCTCGAACCCGGCGGGCACGACCGGCACGCCGAACTCCGCCGCGACCGGCTCGTACTCCTCGTAGCCCATGATGGCGCAGACGTGCCCGGCGGCGAGGAACCCCTGCACCCGGTTGCCGGGAGACGAGAGAATCGCCCGCATGGCCGGAGGCACCATCACCTGGCTCACCAGCTCGCTGAAATTCGGGAGTCCCTCACGCGCCGCCTGCCGGACGGCCATCGCGTTGGCCGGGGCCGTGGTCTCGAAGCCGACGGCGAGAAACACCACCTCTTTATCGGGATTGTCACGTGCGATCTGCAACGCTTCGAGCGGCGAAAAGACGATGCGCACATCCGCCCCCTCGCTCCGCGCCATGAAGAGGTCTTTCTGGCTGCCGGGCACGCGAAGCATATCACCGAAGCTCGTGAGAATCACGTTCGGCATCGCAGCAATCGCCAGCGCCCGCTCGATGGTCTCCAGCGGCGTCACGCACACCGGGCACCCCGGCCCATGCACGAGCCGCACATTCGGTGGCAGAAGCTGGTCAATGCCGTTGCGCATGATCGAATGCGTCTGCCCGCCGCAAATCTCCATGATCGTCCACTCCCGCCGGGCAATCTGCCGGATACGGTCAAGCAGTGCTCGGGCACGAGCCGGGTCACGGAATTCGTCGATATACTTCATGGGACATAAAGGACATCAGGGACTTAAAAGACAAAAAAAGGTCATTCAACGTTTGGCTCACCGTTCACGTCGAACGCGCCGCTTTTGATGAGTTCATCCCAGAGCTTGAGGCTCTCGGCGGCTTCATCCTCGTCGATGATCTTCAGCGCGAAACCGGCGTGGACAATGGTGTACTGGCCAAGGGCGATCTCCGGCACATATTCGAGGCACGCTCTGGTGAGCGCGCCGCTGATATCCACCGTGCCCATCTTCAGGCCGTTCTCTTCGCGGATTTCTATGAGTTTACCGGGTATAGCGAGGCACATGATTCAGTTTTTTATTCTTTTCAACGATCTGTCAGATCAGTCGGATCAGTCGGATCGGTCAGATCGGTCAGATCGGTCAGATCGGTCAGATCAATTCACTCTTTATTCCAATATAAGAACCTCGCAAAAACTCCCGGCCTATCGCGGCCTGCCCGAGGCTTATGCCACCGTCGTTGGTGGGCACTTGCTGGTGCATGAGCACTCGATAGCCGTTGGCTTCGAGGTCGTGGGCAAGGGCTTCAGCGAGGAGCTGGTTCTGGAAGACGCCGCCGCTGAGGGCTACGGTTTTCAGGGCTGTTTCGTGAGTTGCCATTCGTACCACTTCTGCAAGCATTCCGACCAGTGTTCGGTGAAAGCGTTGAGCGACCTCCCCGGCTCCTGAGCCAGCGCGGACGGCGGCGGCGATTTCGCGGAGCATGGGCGAAATGAGCATCAGCCAGCGACCGTGCCGCCGCTCGAAGCCGAAGCTGTAGCCTGCGGCGGCGATCCTGCCGCCCGCCGCCTGCATCAGCTCGATGGCCGCCTGACCTTCGTAGTGCGCTTCGTGGCGCAGGGCGCAGATGGAGGCCACGGCGTCGAAGAGGCGTCCGCAGCCGGAGCTTTCCGCCGTGCCGACCCCTTTTTCGAGCAGTTCGAGCACCTGCTCAGCCTGCGGCTGGCGGAAACACTCCAGACCTTCGGGCAACACTCCGCTCCGGTACAGCCAGCCAAGCGCCGTTCGCCACACCTGCCTGACCGCCGCATCACCCCCGGGCAAGGGCATCGGCTCCAGCGAGGCGAAGCGCATGACTCCGGCGGCATCGCCGACCAGCACCTCGCCGCCCCATGCGGTGCCGTCGGTGCCGTAGCCGACGCCGTCAAGCATAAGACCGATGGCCGGGCCGTCGTACCGGTGCTCGGCAAGGCACGAAGCGAGATGCGCGTGATGGTGCTGTACGCCAAGCGTCGGCTTGCCCTCTTCCAGCGCCCATCTGGTAGTCATGCAGGCGGGGTGGAGGTCGTGCACGAGCAGCTCCGCCTCCGTCCTGAAGATGCGCTGCATGTGCGCGGCCACCTCGTCGAAGTGGCGGTATGCCTCGTAGTTCTTCATGTCGCCGATGTGCTGGCTCATGAACGCCTCGCCTCCCTTCACGAGACAGAGCGCGTTCTTCAGCTCGCCGCCCGTACCGAGCACCGGCGGGCCGTTTTCGGCAAGCCTGACAGGCGCCGGTACGTAGCCGCGACTCCGGCGAATCACGCGCACTTCTCCGGCCAGGTGCACGACCACCGAGTCGTCGCAGCGCCGGGCGATGGGACGGTCGTGCATCAGGAACGCATCGGCGATGCCCGCGAGCCGTTCGAGCGCCTCGGTGTTGTCGGCGACGAGCGGCTCTTCGCTGAAGTTGGCGCTGGTCATCACGAGCACCTCCGGCCCTTTGCGCATGAGCAGTGAGTGCAGCGGCGAATACGGCTGCATCACGCCGAGGCGGTCGTTGCCCGGGGCAATGGACGGGGCAAGCAGCAAGTCGGAACGCTTGCGAAGCAACACGATAGGCGCTTGCGGCGAGGCGAGGGCCGCTTGCTCCTCCGGGCCGATTTCGCAGAGAGCACGGGCGGCATCGAGGTCACGCACCATCACCGCAAGCGGCTTCTCCTCCCGACCCTTGCGCTGGCGCAGCCGCCTGACGGCCTCCTCGTTCGTGGCATCGACGGCGAGATGGAACCCGCCGATCCCCTTGATGGCGACAATCTTCCCGCTTGCCAGCAGCTCGCCAGCCGCCGAAATCTCGTCGCCGACCTTCAGACAAGCGCCCTCCGCGTCAAGCAGTTCGAGCTTCGGGCCGCAGACCGGACAGGCGTTGGGCTGGGCGTGAAAACGGCGATCGCCCGGATCGTCGTACTCTCGCTTGCAATCCGGGCAGAGATCGAACCCCTTCATCGTGGTGAACAGGCGGTCGTAGGGAATGCGCTCGACGATGGTGTAGCGCGGCCCGCAGTCGGTGCAGTTGGTGAAGGCGTAACGGTAGCGGCGGTTGCCAGGATCGTCGATGTCATGCAGGCAGGCCGCGCAAACGGCGATGTCGGGCGAAATAAGCGTCTCGATCGCCTCGCCGCCGGACGATTCCAGAATGACGAATCCCGATTCTCCCTCAACGGACGCTATCACCTGCTGGTCGATCGAATCGATGCGGGCCAGCGGCGGCGCTTCGGCAAGCAGCGCAACCTCGAAGCGGTCGAGAGCCTCAGCCGCCCCCTCCACTTCGATCAGCACACCGGAGCCAGTGTTGCGGACAAATCCATCCAGAACGAGCCGACCGGCGAGCCGCCACGTGAAGGGGCGGAACCCCACCCCCTGCACGATGCCGCCAACAAAGAGACGGCGGCGTTCGCGCTTTGGACGAGCGCTCAGAGCGCCGCGAGCTTCAAGGTCAGCCATGCAATCCACTGGTCGAAACCCTCGCCGGTTTTCGCCGACACCTCGATCCATTCGAGGTGATGATTGACCTGCAAGGCGTATTCACGGCATTTGGCCGCATCGAAATCGACGTACGGCAACAGGTCGGTCTTGTTGAGCAGCACGATATCCGCATGATGGAACATCGAGGGATACTTGATGGGCTTGTCCTCGCCCTCGGTCACGCTGATGACCACCACCTTTGCCGCCTCGCCAAGATCGAACAGGGCCGGGCAGACAAGGTTGCCCACGTTCTCGATGCAGAGCAGCGAACGCTCCGGCGGGTCGAGTTCACGGACGGCGCGCTGCACCATCTGCGCGTCGAGATGACAGCCGGTGCCGGTGTTGACCTGGATCACCGGAACGCCAAGCGCGTCGATGCGATCGGCATCGTTGGTGGTCTGCTGATCACCCTCGATGACCGTCACGGGGTACCGCTCCAGCAGCATTGGAATGGTTTTTTCGAGAATCGAGGTCTTGCCGGAGCCGGGAGAGCTGAGGAAATTGAGCGCCAGTATGCGCCGCGCCTCGAACCATCCCCGGTTGCGCTCGGCAAGCAGATTGTTCTGCAACAGCACATCCTGCTCGACCTGCACTTTGCGGACCTCGCCATGATGGTGGTGATGATCGTGATCGTGATGGTGGTGATGGCCACCGTCATCGCCGACATGAACATGATAATCCTTCACGCCCGGCTTGCGCAGTACGGCTCCCCCATCACCCGAACAACCACAGGTATCGCACATATCATTTAACTCCTGTTAATTAATGTTGCTGCTTTGATCAGTCGGATCGCCTTCTGTCTAATCAATCGTGAACGAGCGCACCGAAAGCTCCTCGCCGGATTCGATTTTCACCCGGAACTGCGCGCATGACGGGCACTTTGCGTAAAAGCTGGACACCGGAAAACGCTCGCCGCACGACTCGCAGCGGCCCCGCCCCTCCCGTTCCTCGATAACCAGCTCTGCCCCTTCCGCAGGCGTATCGCGTGTCGCGGCGTCGAAGCAGAATCGCAGCGATTCAATCTGAACGCCCGCCAGTCGCCCCACGACGAGATCGATGGCAGTAATCCTGCTGCCGCCCTCCTGGCGGGCTCTTTCTGTTACGGCCTCGATCACCGAAAGCGCAATGGACATCTCATGCATGGGCAAAGGTTTAGGTGCTCGAAATCTTCCCCCCGGTTTGAAAACCGGAGCAACATGAATGTAAAAGTTTTGAATGTCCGGAGGGCTGAACCCCTCCTGAATGCAAACTCCTGCATCTGCGCTCCGTCCTGAAAATCCAAGGAAAACAGCAGCCTACTATGATCGTCAAATTTTTCTTAATTTCGCATAGCACAACCAACACTTAACCTTTTTAGCAGTATTGAATCATTTCACGGGTTTATACGGGCTGCCAGCCGGCATGCTTCACGATCTTCTCGATCTTGCCGCCGGTTACAGAGAGGGACTCAACAAAGAGCCGGAAATCTTTGACCCTGTGCTTGCCAACCGGCGCGTAGCGCTCGTTTTCTTTGAAAATTCCACCCGCACCCGCTTCTCTTTCGAGCTTGCCGCACGGCATCTCGGCGCGGGCACGCTGAGCTTTACGGCTGCGTCGAGCAGCGTCAGCAAGGGCGAAACCCTCTCAGACACCATCAGGAACCTCGAAGCCATGAAGGTTGACGCCTTCGTCCTTCGCCATCCCTCTTCAGGAGCAGCCGATTTCGTCGCCTCCATCACCGACCGACCTGTTGTCAATGCGGGCGACGGAACTCACGAGCATCCGACGCAGGCGCTGCTTGACATTCTAACGCTCCGTGAGTACTTCGGTCGTATCGAAGGGCTGAAAATCATGATTCTGGGAGACATTCTGCACAGCCGGGTGGCCCGTTCGAATATCTTCGGCCTGAAAACACTCGGTGCTGAAATCGCCGTCTGCGCCCCATCGACACTCCTTCCAGGCCGTATCGGGAAACTCGGTGTAACGGTCTTCACCGGCATCGACGATGCTCTCGCCTGGGCCGACGCAGCCATCGTGCTGAGACTCCAGCTCGAAAGGGCGACCGGCGGCTTCATCCCCTCTCTTGAAGAGTACTCGGCATCCTACGGCCTGACCGATGAAAAACTCGATCGTCTGAAAAAGCACATGCCGGTACTCCATCCGGGGCCGATCAACAGAGAAATCGAAATATCGAATCTTGTGGCTGACCGCATCCAGCCGCCTGGTTATTCAAGCAGTATGCTGATGGAGCAGGTCACCAACGGGGTAGCTGTCCGCATGGCGGTACTGCACCGCCTTCTTGCCGACTGATCTGACAGAAGACTGGTGACCGGCTAATCATACATTATACTTATGCAACAACCCCCCTATCAGGAACAGACAAACCATGAAAAAACGCACCTCCTTTCTGACGGCAACGATGCTCGGCGCACTGTGCGCTACAGCGCCACTTTCAACAGCAACGGCAGAATCGGCACTCAAGCCGACCTTCGACACGCTCTTCGAGCCGCTTCTCGCCGACCCGATGGAACCTCGCATCGCCGTCATGCCGATGCTCGGCAAGAAACAGCTCCAGCTTGACATCGGCACCTCGGCGGACCTCTACCAGAACGACAGAAAAACTTTCGCCATAGGCATCGATTTCGCCACCTGGTCGCTCCTGAACCGAACCGAAAACTTCAAGTTCCCCGTCGATTGCATCGACTACATGTTCGGCATCAACACGACCTTCCGTGAGCAAATGAAGGATAGTGCGTTACCTTTCGATGAAGCGAGCGTACGGGTTCGTCTGAGCCACATCTCGGCCCATTTCGAAGATGGCCATACCGATGACAATGGTGACTGGCTCAACCCCGGCGACTCCCCGTTCGGCATTCCCTTCACCTACAGCCGCGAGTTCGTCAACATTACAGGATCGCTCTCCGCGCCGGGCCGCAGGATTTACCTCGGCTACCAGTACATGTACAACACAGCCCCGTCACAGATCAGCGCAAGCACGTTCCAGGCGGGCGTCGAAATCGGCCTTCCTGCGAATGCTTATGTGGCCGCCGACTTCAAGCTGCTTCCGGTCTGGCAGTGGGATGAAGGCAGAACTGATGGCTACAGAGGAACATGGAATCTGCAAGCCGGTATGCGCCTGACATCGATCGGCCTCGACAACGTCAGGCTCGCCTGCAACTACTTCTCAGGCATGAGCCGCCAGGGGATGTACTTCTACGACTCCGAGAGCTACACGACGCTGGGAATGATTGTTGATTTGTAAGATGATGCAGGGGCGGCTTCTGAGCAGATCAGACAGATCGGTCTGATCCGACCGATCTGTCTGATGATTTACCCTACGGGCGCATGGAGTGCACCCCTAAAACATCGAATCGAAGAATTCGGGACACATCGTTTTGAAGCCTCGACGGAGGCCGGAATCGATGAATTGGTAGAGAAATGGAGGATAGAGACGATAACCGGTCAGATCTTTCAACGGCAGCCAGTCACTCTTCAGAATCATCTGACGGTCGTCCGGAAACTCCGGATCACGGCCCGTAACCAGATTTCCGCCGGTCACTTCGCAATGAAATCCAAGGGATACCGAATGGTGGCGCTCCCCCTGTCCCGGCAAACCGGGATATGGATACAGCAACTCCTTGACAAAAACCATCCCGCCGACCGTGCACTCCAGGCCGGTCTCCTCCAGCACCTCACGCATGAGGGCTTCCTGAAGGGTTTCACCCCGTTCCACAACCCCGCCAGGCAGAATCCAGTAGCTTTCGGGCATGGCCGGATCTTCAGGAGCAAAGCTCCGGTGCTCGACAAGCAGCACCTGCCCCTCCTGAACGCACAGGGCACTGACTCTCAGGTGTACCGGTTTTCTCGATGGATGGTTCATACAACTTTCATATTTGCGGTGACCGGTTGACTGTCCGAAAATAAACGAAATATTCCATCAGCACCGAACAATCATTCACTTGATTGTAAAACCTCAAAAGCGCCATCTTTGACCCCCGCCAACCGGACAAACGGTTATTCAACAGAGTGTGCTCCTCCCTAAAAACCATGCCGGACAGGATTTTTCAGACTCCATAACTATATATAAGAAGCGA
>Ga0172375_10009330_pt1 | contig 12972 bp, 2 predicted proteins | sample LakKiv1m_FD_114537 | JGI IMG/M metagenome (GOLD analysis project Ga0172375, IMG submission 114537) | Freshwater microbial communities from Kabuno Bay, South-Kivu, Congo - kab_092012_11.1m | ecosystem: Environmental > Aquatic > Freshwater > Lake | place: Democratic Republic of the Congo...
GTTCCCTGGAACATGTCGCCCGAGGCGAGGACGACGACGTTGTCGCCGTTCGACTTCTTGTACTGGAGCAGGTCGGCCGCTTTCGACAGGGTCGAGAGGTCGCTGTAATAGGCGCCGCCATGAAGGTCGTTCATCGAATAGAGTTCGATCGTCTGATAGCGCTCGACGTACGCCGTCGTCCCCGTCGACACCGTCGTGGACGAAATCGTCGTAGGTGCGGTGGTCGTCTCGACCGAGGTGGTCCCGGTCGTGGCGGTGCCCGTCGTCAGCGTCGTTGCGGCAGTCGTCGCGACGGTCGTCGCGAGAGAACAGCCGGCGGTGATCGAAATCAGAATGAAGAGGAGGAACAAACGTACTTTTGTCATGATCGGTTACCCTTCCGCGGTGGCATCATCTTATTATACCGTTTCCCACCCGTTTTGAAAAGCACAAACGTCCGAAGAATGAAAAAGGAGGGACAAAGTCCCTCCTTGTGAAACAAACTAGTTTACGGCAGGTAGTTCAGGTAATCCATGACGCCTTGTTCCGTGAGGAAGAGGGTGATGTTTGCCTCCATGTAGTCGGACGGCTCGAGGGCATAGCCCGGATCCAATCCGTCGGCCAGCTCGATCTGCGGCGTGAGGGTGTCGCGGACGATCATCGAATCGAGGATCACGTCGAGTTCGGACGGGGTGAGGCCGTTCAGGGCGCCGACGGTGAAGCCGGCGGCCGAGAAGTCGGCGGCGCCGATCGCGTTGGCGGCGACGATGAAGCGGCGCAGTTCGAGCGCCTTGGTGAGGCCGGAAACGCCGTAGAGGGCGGCCTCCTTGGCAAGGTCGGGCGTCGTGATGCCGCCGTTGTCGGCGAGCATGTTGTAGAGCGTGACATGGATCGAGCCGGAAGCGAGCATCGCGTCGATGTCGCCGGCGGTGAGGCCGGTGACGATCGTCGGATCGAGCGCGTCACCGTAGTCGCCGAGGCCGAGGATCCGCATCGCGTCGAGCAGGAGCGCGAGTTCTGCGCCGTCGATCTGCTTCTTCGCGGCGCCGTCGACCGTGATGTCGTCGCGGAAGACGGTCGGTACGACGAGATCCGCGTTGCCGGCGACCATCGTGAGTTCGGTGACGGTCGCGGGCAGGATCAGGTCGGAGATCGTCGCCTGCAGCGAAGCCGAGGCGAGCAGCTGGGCGAAATCGAGATCACCCGTGAACAGCGTGGCGACAGAGAAGTCGAGGGCATCGAAGCCGGTGAGGCCGAGGAGGCCGAACGCATCGACGAGGGCGATGATTTCCTCCTTCGCGACGAATTCGACCGCGCCCTGGGTGATGCGGATCGGGGCGTTTGCGTCTTCGACGTCGACGTCCGGAATGAGGAGCGTGCCGGCAGCGGTGTCGAGGAGCTGCTTGGAGATCGTCGCGTGCATCGAGGCGGACGCGAGGAGAGCCGCGAGATTGCCTTCGGCGAGGAGGTTCGCCAGCGTGAATTCACCCGACGTCATGCCGTCGACGCCGCCGACGTCGAGAATCACGAGGGCATCGAACATCGCATCAATTTCGGCGGTCTTGACGTACTCCGTCTCGAATCCGACGGGGCCGACGGTCACGCGGACGTCATTGCCGTCGACGTCGACGGCCGGAATCACGAGGATGCCGGCGCCGAGCGAAATGAGCTGGTCGGAGATCGTCGCCTGCATGATCGCGGAGGCGAGGAGCGCGGCGCGGATGTCCGCGTCGCTGAAGAAGGAGAGCGAGACGGTGCCGTCGAAATCGGCGGGATCATCGATGGCGAGCGCTTCGAGCGCGCCGATGACCGCTTCGAGTTCGTCGGCCGAAATGTAGACCGTTTCCTCGATGCCGGCGCCGACCGTGACGCGGACCGAGGTCGTGCCGTCTTCCTCCACGTAGGGAATCGTGATGAAATCGCCGGAGATCGAGAGGAGCTGGCCGGAAATGGTGGCGTGCAGGATCGCCGATCCGAGCATCGCGGGCATCTTCTCGAGGATCATCGCGGCGTCGAGTTCGTTGAAGTTGGCGAAATCCTCGATGTCGAGGGCGTAGAGCGCCTTGAGCACGTTGCCGAGTTCGGCGACGGAGATGACGACCGTGGTGCCGAGCGTCTCGCGGATCGCGTCGCCGTCGGCGTCATAGTACGGGATGGCGAGCACGGATCCCGCTTCGGCCGTCGCATCGAGGATCATCTGCGACATCGTCGCGTGCAGGATGTGCGATCCGAAGAGGGTCGCGATCTTGTCGTCGTCGAGTTCCCCGGGGGTGTCGCCCTCGAGGTTCGCGAGGATCGTCGCATCGAAGGTCATGTTCTCGAAGTCGCTGATGCCGAGGACGGCAAGCGAGGCGAACACGGCCTTGATCTCCGTGTCGGAGACGACCGTGATGGCGGTGCCGTCGACCTCGAAGGTCGTGGAATCGAGCACGGTGGAGGGGACCGTCAGGTCCTCGCCGGTGAGGTCCGCGAGGAGTTTCCCGACGGTGGCGGAAAGGATCTGGCTGTCGAGGAGCGTGTCGACGTCTTCTCCTTCCAGTTGCAGCATCATCGCGAAATCGAAGTTCTCCGGATCGGTTCCGACGGTCTCGACGACGAGCTTGACGGCGTGGACGAGGGCGACCATCTCCGCTTTGAGGATGTTCCCGTCGGCGTCAAAGACGGAGTCCGGGATGACGAGGGTGTCCTCGCCGGCGACCATGTCGGAAATCGCGTAGGAGATCGTGGCGGTGAGCACGGCGGAATCGAACAGGGCGTCGATCGCGTCGTCCGTGAGGGTGGTGATGACGGTGAAGTCGATGTTCTCGAAGTCGATCGCGCCGGCGATCGCGACGATCTCGTTCAGCGCCGTGAGGAGCTTCCGGAGTTCACCGGCTTCGACGAGGTTGCCTTCGTCGTCGACGGTGTCATACCAGTCGATGTCGTCCGGGACGACGATCATCTCGAGTCCTTCCACCCCGGCATCGCCGGAGAGGACGTAGACGAGCGCGTTGGAGATCAGCTTGGAGTCGAGGAGCATCGTCAGGTCGACCGATCCGACGGCGCCGATGAGGATCGCGAAGTCGACTTCTTCCATGTTCGTGATGTCGATGCCGGCCGCGTCGAGCGCGTCGAGGAACGCGCCAGTGACGGCAGCAACGGTCGCGAGCTCCTGGCGGAGGGCGATCGTTTCGCCCTCGTACTCGAAACTCATGACCGAGTCGAAGAGATAGAGCGAAAGCAGGACGTCATCTTCGCCCATCGGGATCATGTTGCCGAACCGGACGAGCGGGTTCTCTTCGTAGGCGGCGACGAAGTCGTTCACGTAGGCGAGGGCTTCATCGAGCGACTGGGTGCCTTCGGCGAGCGGGATGAGCGACTGCGAGGCTTCGTAGAGACGGTTCCGCTCGCGCGGGTTGGCGAGCTGCTGCGCGGTTGGCACGATCGTCGAGACGGACGAGACGATGTTGACGACGCCGCCCAGCATGATGAAGAGGACGAAAAGCGCGAGCGCACCGTTGGCGAGTCCGAAGATGCCGCCGAGGAGGCGGTTCTTCGAGGCACCCGGCTTGTGATGGATGAAAATCAGCTGGAAGATCCAGCAGACGATCTTCCAGACGATGAAGCCGCCCGTGAAGTAGAAGACCGTATAGCCGATCTTGACGAGGAAGAGTCCGATTCCCGCGAGCAGGGCCGCGAGTTCCGCGTTCGCCCCGGCGAAATCGAAATCCGGGACGAGCACCTGCAGGAGCGGGGTGATCGCCTCCCCGAGCGAGTTGTAGGCGGACAAGGAGGGATCCACGTTGGCGAGGGCTTCACCGATCGCCGGATTCTCATATGTCCACAGGAACCCTACGACGGCGTCGAGGGTCAGGAAAAAAACCGTGTAGAAAATCGCCATCGTGATGAACGCGAAGAGCGATTTCTTGAAGCCTTTGGCCAGTCCGCCGAGCAGACCGAGGCCGAGGATGCCGAAGAAAGCGATGTTCAGGATCATTGGCATGCTGAGATTCGCAGGCATTTCGTATTCCTCCCCATTCTGCGCGGCACGCGCCGCGCTTATCTTTATTATATATCAATCGATACCAAGCGCAACGGCATTCGCGCTGATATTTCACGCACCTTGCATCCGCGAGCGCACGCACGTGGTCGCCACCCTACGCTATATATACGTCCGGATATGGGGTTTCATTGAAAAAAAAGGAGGAACGCGGGGTTCCTCCTTGAATGCGGGTCGTCAGCTGTTGAGGTTGACGAAGGCGATGAAGCGTTCGATGCCGGCTTCGGTGAAGAAGCTGCCCGGATCGTCGTTCATGTAGTCGGTGTCGAGGATCGTGTAATCCGGTTCGAACGGGTTGGCGTTCCAGGTCGCGACGGCCCCCACCATGTCCGGGGTGATGATGTTGCGGATGATCATCGAGTCGAGGATGACGTCGCGTTTCGCGGCGTCGAGACCGGCGACCGTGGCGAAGGTGAAGACGGCGTTCGTGAAGTCGACGCCTTCGAGTTCGTTGACGGCGACGATGAAGTAGGCGATTTCCGATGCAGTCGTGAGGCCGGCGACGCCGTAGCGGGACGGCAGGTGCTTGGCTTCGTCCGGAACGTCGACGCTTGGGTTGCCGAGGAGCATGTTGTGGACCGTGACGTGGAGCGAACCCGACTCGTAAATGTCCATCTGCGTCGCATACGAGAGCGCGTTGATCGTCCCTGCGCTCATCGCACCGCCGAAGCTCGAGATGCCGAGGAGATCGAGGCCGTCGAGGAGTTCGAGAAGTTCGTCGTGTTCGATCTGCACCTTCGCGGCGAGGCCGACGGTGATGTCGTCGCGGAAGACCGTCGGGACGACGAGATCGGTACCGCCGGTGACCATCGAGGATTCGGTCTTGGTCGGGCTGGCGAGGAGCGAATCGGAGATCGTCGCCTGCATCGAGGCCGAGGCGAGCAGGATGCCGAAGTCGGAAGTGAAGATCGCCGACAGCGTGACGTCCGTGCCGAAGTCGCTGAGGCCGAGTTCGTCGAGGGCGTCGAGGAGATCCTTGAGTTCGTCGACGGTGATGAACTCCGTCGTGGAGACGCTCACGCGGATCGCCGCGTTCGCGTTCTCGACGTCGGTGTTCGGGACGAGGAGCGCTCCGCCGACGTCGTTCAGGATCTGGTCGGAAATCGTCGCGTGCATGATCGCAGAGAGCAGGATGGTGTCCTTTTGGGCGAAGAACAGGCTGGAGGAGATGCCGCCGCCGAAGCTGTCGAGATCGGCGAACCCCATCGCGGAGAGGGCGGTGAAGAAGTCCTCGAGCTCGTCGCGGTCGATGAAGGCGGTGCCGGAAACGGTCTTGCGGACCTTGTTCGAATCGACGGCGCCGTCGATCGTATAGTTCGGAATGATGAGGGCGTCGTCGATCCCGCCGTCGTCCCAGGCGAGGATTTCGTCGGAGATCGTCGCCTGCATCGCCGCCGAGGCGAGGATCGTGGCGGTTTCGGTGAAGAACTTGGAGGTGTCGATCGCGGCCGCGATGCCGAGGTTTCCGTAGCCCATCACGTAGAGCGCGCGGACGAGCGACTTGAGTTCGGTCTTGGCGACGAAGGCGTTGCCGGATGTCGTGAGCCGGATCGCATTGGCTTCGATCGCGCCGTCTTCGGTGTAGTCGGGGACGATCATGATGCCGTCGGTGTCATCGAGGTCGATGACGGTCTGGGAGATCGTCGCATGCATGGTCGCGGAGCCGTAGAGGGTGTTCAGTTTCGTCTCGTCGAGTTCGCCCGGGGTATCGCCCTCGAGGTTCGCGAGGTTGACGGTGCCGGAGAAGTTGGCGTCGCCGGAGAGGCCGAGGACGCCCATTGCGTCGAACAGGTCACCGATCTCATCCTTCGTGATGTAGTCGGTTTCGAATCCGACCGGACCGGCGGACAGCCGGACCACGGTGCCGGAGACGTCGGTCGTCGGCACCAGCATGGTGGACGATCCGAGGTTGAACATCTCGAGCGAGACCTTCGCCTGGAGGATGGCCGACTGGAGCACCGCGGCGCGCTGCACCGGGTCGTAGAAGGCGGAAATGTTGATGTCGCCGGAGAATTCGGTGAGGACATCGCCCGCGAAACCGAGCGTCTCCAGACCTTCGAAAAGATGTCCGAGTTCGGTCGCGGCGACATATTCGGTCGTCATGCCGACGCCGCCCACGGTGACGCGGACGAACGTGGCGGGCACGAGTTCGTCGAACTCCTCGGTGCCGTAGGGGATGGCGAGCGTGATCGGGCCGAGCCCGACGAGTTCTTCGGAGATCTTCGCATGGATGATCGCGGACGCGAGGACGGTCGAGCGCTTGAACAGGGGTTCTTCGTCCTCGAAGAGCGCGGAGAGGTTGATGGTGCCGTCGAAGGCGGTCAGGACGTCGCCCGAGACGCCGAGCAGTTCCATCGCGTCGAACATGCGGCCGATTTCGAGTGCGACGATGTATTCCGTCGTGAATCCCGGATCGCCGAGGGTCTCGCGCACGGCGGACGTCCCGTCAGCGGCAGTGAAGGGGATCGCGAGCGTAGCGTCGTCGAGGGCGACGAGCTCCTCGGAAATCTTGGCGTGGATGACGGCGGAAGCGAGGACCTGGGTGCGGTCATCCGGCTCGAACATCGGGGTGAGGTCGAATTCGCCGGTGAAGCCTTCGCCGAGCACGTCCTCGTTGAAGCCGAGCAGTTCCATCGCCTCGAACAGGTTCGCGAGTTCCGCGGTGCCGACGTATTCGGTTTCGAATCCCGCGGCGCCGACGGTGAACCGGACGGGCGTCGATCCGTCGGCGGCGGTGTACGGGATCGGCAGCGAGGCGCCGAGGCCGGTCAGTTCGGCGGAAAGCTTGGCGTGGACGATCGCGGAGGCGAAGACCGTCGTGCGCGGGAAAACGGGCGCGTCGTCGTTGAAGAGCGCCGACGTGTCGATCGTGCCGTCGAAATTCTGGATGTCGCCGTTGAACCCGAGCTGTGCGAGCGCGTCGAACATGTGGCCGAGTTCCGCCACCGTAACGTACTCGGTTTCGAAACCGACGGGTCCGACCGTGAGGCGGATCAGATCTTCGGGATCCGATCCCGTCGCGGCGTAGAACGGAACCGCGAGGGTGGCGTCGTCGAGGTCGACGAGTTCCTGCGAGATGCGCGCCTGCAGCGACGCGGAAGTGAGGATCGTCGCGCGCTGGACAGGGATGAAGAGGGATGCCAGGCTGACGGTTCCGTCGAAGCCCTGGATGTCACCGGAGAAGCCGAGCAGCGGGAGCGATTCGAAGACCGCGACGAGTTCGGTCTTGAGGACGTACTCGGTCGCCGTTTCGTCGGCGCCGACGGTGACGCGGACCGCGGAAAGACCGTCCTCGTGGACAAACGGGACGGCGATGACGTCGTCGCCGAGACCGAAGATTTCCGACGAGATGCGCGCCTGCATGATGGCGGAAGAAAGGATCGTGTCGCGGTCTTCCTCGTCGAAGAGCGCCTCGAGGTTGATCGTGCCGTCGAAGTCTTCGATGTTGCCGGTGATGCCGAGGGTGCGGAGGGCGACGAAGAAGGCGTGGATTTCGAGTGCCTTCACGTATTCGGTGGTGAATCCGGGAGTGCCGACGGTGACGCGGACGAGATCGTCCGGATCGGACCCGGTCTCCTGATAGAACGGCACCGAGACGGTCGCCGGATCGAAGTTGACGAGCGTGTCGGAAATCATCGCGTGCATGATGGCGGAGGACATGATCACGCCGCGCTTGACGTCGTCGAAGAAGGCGGAATAGTCGACGTCGCCGTCAAACTGGGAGAGGTCGCCGGTGATGCCGAGTTCCCGCAGTCCGTCGAACAGATCCCCGAGTTCGGACTTGTCGATGAACTCCGTTGAAGCGACGGTGAGGCGGACGGCGGTGACGTCGTCTTCCTCCACGAAGGGAATCACGAGCATGTCGATGCCGATGATCTGTTTCGAAATCGTCGCGTGCATGATCGCGGAATCGAGGAGGACGTCGAGTTCGGCGATGATCGTGTCCATGTCGAGGGCGTCGACCGCACCGAAATCGGTGACGTTGAGCGCGTGGAGCGCGTAGAGCGTGTGGTCGAGTTCGGCGACCGACACGTACTCGATGAGGAAGTCGGTGTAGACCACGTCGATGCCGTCGACGTCCTGCGTCGGCACGACCACGAGCGCCTCTTCTCCCGGCTCGACGTCGGTGAGGTCGAAGAACATCTTCGAGAAGGAAGCGTGGATGATCGCGGAGCCGAACAGGATGTCGAGCTTGCCCTGGTCGAGGGTGGTCGGGTCGATCTCGTCTTCGAGACGGTCGATGACGGTGGCGTCGAGCGCGACCGAGAAGTCGGTGAAGCCGAGCAGGTCGAGCGAGTCGAACATCGCGGACAGTTCGTCGGCGTCGATCAGCGGAATGGGATCGACGACACCGACGTTGCGGACGATTTCGACCACCGTTTCGGTGAGAAGACCGTAATCGCGGGTGTAGTCTTCCGGAATGACGATCATTTCGGCTTCGATGTTGAGAATCTGGTCGGAAATCGTCGCGTGCAGGATCGCCGACTGGATAAGATCGTCGAAATGCGCCATCACGTTGGCGAGGGACAGGTTGGCGACGTTGTCGAAGTCGGTGATGCCGAGGCTGTTGAGGGCCGAAAGGACGTTCTGGATCTCCGCGACCGCGATGAACTCGAGCGCCGTAAGCGGATCGTCATAGACGACGGCGACGCCGTCCCAGTCGGTTTCAGGGACGATGACGAGCGGGTCCTCGCCTTCGGCGGCTTCGGTGAGGTCGGTGAACATGGCGGAAATCGAGGCGTGGATGATCGCCGAGGCGAAGAGCACGTCGAGTTTCGCCTGGTCGAGCGTCGTCGGGTCATCTTCGACCTGGAGCGTCGAGATGATGGAGGCGTCAAGCGAGACCGAGAAGTCGGTGAAACCGAGCAGTTTGATCGCGTCGAACATCGCATTGAGTTCGGCTTCGCTGATCATGTCGACCGGCGCGACGACGCCGACGGTGCGGACGATTTCGACGTCCGTCTCCGTGACGAGCCCGTAATCGCGGGTGTAATCGGCGGGAACCACGATCATTTCCGCCTCGATGTTGAGGATCTGGTCGGAGATCGTCGCGTGCAGGATGGCGGACTGGATCAGGTCGTCGAAATGCTCCATCACATTGGCGAGGGAGAGGCTGGCGACGTTGCTGAAGTCGGTGATGCCAAGGCTGAAGAGCGCCCGGAGGACGTTTCCGAGTTCGTCTTCGGAGATGTAGTCGAGTTCGTGATCGACGTATTGGACGGGATTGCCGTCCCAGTCGTTTTCCGGAACGATGACGAGTGCGTCGCCGCCCTCCGCGGGCACCATCAGATCGAGCAGCATCTTGGAAATCGTCGCCCGGAGGATGTAGGATGAAAAGAGCGTGTCGAGCTTCGCGTCGTCGAGCGTGCCGGGCGTCTCCGCCGATTCGAGGTTGTCGATGATCGAGGCGTCGAAGGCGATGCTGTCGGTCGACGAGATGCCGAGGATGTTGAGCGAGTCGATGATGTTCGTGAGTTCCGTCTTCGCGATGAACGTGGTCGTGCCGACGGTGACCTGGACGTCGAACTGGTCGATGCCGTCCCCGTGGGCGACCGGCACGACGACGACCGCTTCTTCGCCCGGGGCGGGTGTCGCGAGGCCGATGATGACGTCGGAGATGGTGGCGTGGAGGACGGCCGAATTGAGGAGAATCGGGATGTTGTCGAGAATCGGTCCGAGGTCCGTGAATGAGATCGTGCTGAAATCGTCGAATCCGAGCACGAAGAACGAACGCAGGATCGCCTTCAGTTCCGCGACCGAGATGTAGTCGAACCCGTGATCGGCGAACTTGACGTCGTTGCCGTCGACGTCCTGATCGGGGATGACGACCACTGCTTCTTCGCCTTCTTCGACGTCGAGGAGGTCGAGGATCATCTTCGAGACCGAAGCCTGAAGGATGACGGAAGCGAACATCGTGTCGAGCTTCCCTTCGTCGAGTTCGTCCGGATGTTCCTCCGTCGAGAACTTCTCGATGATCGTGGCGTCGAGGGCGAGCGTGTCGAACGACGTGATCTCGAGAAGCGAGAGCGCGTCGATGATCTTGTTCAGTTCCGTCTTGGCGATGAAATCGGTGCCGTCGACGGTCTTCTTGATTTCCGTTTCGGGATCGCCATAAAGGTCCGGGACGACGATGATCCCGCCTTCCATGTTGATCAAGATGTCGGAGATGGTCGCATGCAGGATGGCCGAATCGAGGAGCAGGTCGATGTTGTCGAGGATCGGTCCGATGTTGTCGATGTTAAAGTTCTCGAAATCGATGTCGAGCGCATAGACGCCTTTGAGGATCGCCTTCAGTTCGATCGTGGAGAGCATGTCGGTCGTGCCGTCGACGGCATCTTTGTAGAAAACCACGGTGCCGTCCTCGGCCTGGGTGGGAACGACGATGATCGATTCGGCGCCGCCGGTCATGTCGATCAGGACCTTGGCGATTGTGGCGCGCAGGATGTACGAGGCGAACAGCGTGTCGAGCTTGGCGTCGTCGAGTTCGCCCGCGACGTCCCCTTCGAGGTTGGCGAGGATTTCCAGCGAGAAGTCGAGGTTCGCGAAATCGTCGATGCCGAGCAGCAGCACGGCGGCGAAGACGCGCTTGATTTCTTCCTTGTCGACGATGTCGACGTCCGCTCCGTCCACCAGGACCTGGGCGAGCGCCGATCCCGGGACCGCCAGCATCTCGACGTCCATGTCGAGGACGTACTTGCCGATGGTGGCCGTCAGGATCACCGAGTCGAGCAGGATGTCGAGGTCGTCCGACTCGAGCGTGAACGCTTTGGTGATGTCGAATCCGGTCTCGGCGCAGACGTCGTCACCTTCATCGCATAAAAGCGTGTCGGCTGCCAGTTTCAGGGCTTTGGCGACCGCGACGAATTCGGTTTTCACGATATAGTGGTTCTCGTCGAACACGCTGTCGGGAATGACCAGGGAGAAGCCGCCGAGATCGAGCGTCAGGATGTACTCGGACAGCGTGGCGACGAGCACGCGCGATTCGAAAATGGCGTCGATCGCTTCGTCGGTGAGGAGCGAGATGTCCTGGATGCCGATGTTCTCGAAATCGATGTCGGCGGCGATTGTGACGATGGCGTTGAGGGCGAGGAGGATGTTGCGGAGTTCGCCCGCTTGGACAAGGTTGCCTTCATCGTCGTAGAGGTCGAGCCAGACGAGGTCCTCGGGGATGACGATCATCTCGAGCCCTGCGATTCCGGCTCTGCCGGAGAGAACGTTGATGACGGCGTTGGTGATGATCTGGGAATCGAGCAGGAGCGTGAAGTCGACGGTCGCGAGGGCGGAGATGAGCGCGCCGTAGTCGCCCGCCTGGACGTCGCCCATCGTGATGCCGGTGTCGAGGACGGCGCCGAGCAGCGCGCCCATCGCGCGGAATTCATCGCCCCAGACGATGTCGGCGGGGACGGTGACGATGGCGCTGATTTGTTCCCCGGCCATTTCGAGGACCGGTTCGATCGCGACCAGGAGCGCGAGGTTGACGAGGTCGGACTCGGCGAGCGCGTCGAAGAGATCGCGGACGAGGTCGCCATCGACGGTGACGGTGTTGAGGTCCACCCCCGAGTCGAGGAATCCGGCGGCGTTGACGATGTCGAATCCGACCGCGGCGATCACGCCGAGCTGTTCGAGTTCCGCCGCCCAGTCGATTTCGTAGAGATCCTCGGTCGGGATTTCGAGGTCCTCGCCGTACATGCCGGCGGCGACTTCGATCGCGACGGGAAGGAGGGTGGTGATTAGATCGGATTCGCCGATCATGCCGAAAACGTCTACGACGTTCTCGCTCGTGATGGTGGTGATGTCGCCGGTCTCGACGACTTCGAGAGACATCGCATAGCCGGCGATGCCGGCGATGACCGACAGTTCATGGCGAAGCGAAATCGTCGCCGTCTCCGTTTCGGAAACATCGTAATCGATCGAAAGGACGGTGTCGAACAGATGGATCGTGAGCGGCACGAGCGTGCCCTCGTCGTCATAGGTCAGCTGATTGGACAGCTGGACCGCCGAATTCGATTCGAACGCGGTGACGAGATCCGCCATCATGTCGAGCTGTTCCTGGAGTTCAGGCGGGATATCGAGCGGCGGGATGGCCGCGATCACAGACGTTGAGGCTTCGTAGATCTCGCTTCTGGGGAAGGCAAGCTCGACTTCTTCTTCCTCCACCGGGATGAGCGTCGTCATGCTCTTGACGATGTCGACGAGCCCGGAAAGCGAAACGAGCATCACGAAAACGCCGACGGCCGCTTCCATGACACCGAACACGGCGCCGAGAAGGCGGTTTTTCGAGACGTATTTCGACTCCCCCGACTTCCCTTTCAGGAAAATGCCATAGATAATGGCGCAGATCAATTTATAAAGCAGCCAGAATATGGTAAAATACAGGAGCATATAAACGATTTTCAGGACGAAAGTGCCGATGCCTTCGACGAGTTCGAGCAGATGCGGATTCGCCACGAGGCCGGCGTAATCCTCGCCCGCGAACGATCCGAGCGCGATCGTGACGGCCTGCCCGAGCGACGTCGCGGTCCCGATGTCGGGGATCATCGTGCCGAGAAACTGGCCGAGCAGCGACCCGATCTGGGCGTTTTCGTAGGACCACAGGAAATCTGCCGCGGGTCCGATCGTGAGGAAAAACCCGACGATCAGGATCAGGTACGTGATGAACGAGTAGATCGATTTCTTGAAGCCTTTCAGCAATCCGAACAACGCCCCCAGTCCGAGCGCGCCGTAAACGGCAAGTTCGAAATAGGTTGTGAAATCGAGGTTCTGGGGCATTTTGGGAGTCCTCCGGGCATCGTGTGCCGTGACATCGCTTATCGAATGGCATTCTTAATATTTTATATGACTGTAAAGAAAGCCCAACTTCCGTATTATGATTTCACTCCATTTTCAGAGCCAATTGGAGTAATCGATCGAACAGGGTTTCGTGCAATTTTCTGCGATTGAATCGATAACAGAAC
>Ga0172375_10009334_pt1 | contig 12969 bp, 11 predicted proteins | sample LakKiv1m_FD_114537 | JGI IMG/M metagenome (GOLD analysis project Ga0172375, IMG submission 114537) | Freshwater microbial communities from Kabuno Bay, South-Kivu, Congo - kab_092012_11.1m | ecosystem: Environmental > Aquatic > Freshwater > Lake | place: Democratic Republic of the Congo...
CCGGCGCCGTTGGTAGCCAGATGGGTGATCCATCCCCCTTCCATCAGGGCGATCAGGGTTGGTGCCATGCAGTTCTTGATGGTGTGTGCGCCAAATGCGAGCATGACCGGCCGCTTTTCCCGCACCGCCAGCCGGATGCGACCGGCAGTTTTTTCGACCAGCCTGTGTCCGGTATCCGATAGCTTTACCGGTTTATGGGTGGGAGGAAGGTGGTCTTTTTCAATATCTACCTTGCTGTCCCGTTCGCTCAATTTCCTGATGACAAGCTTGTCGCGGTCCAGTTTTGAGTAGGGCATCTCTTTACTGTTCAATGTTTAACAAAACCAGCAGTTCCCGGTATTGTGAAAAATCGGGAATGACAATATCAGCGCCTGCCTTGATCAGCCTGGTGCGCTTATGTTCATTGAGGCCATGGCCCTGTAACTCGTTGCTGGCAACCCCGACGGTCAGTCCGCCCCTTTTGCGGGTTTCCCGGATCTCGACCGGGCCGTCACCGAACGTGACCAGCTCACCGGATGCCTCTTCCCCTATTTCAGCCAGGATGCGCTCGAGGACCATCTTTTTAGCCTCTTTGGTGACATCTCCGACCGCCCCGTAAATACGGCCTTCAAACAGGTGACCGTAACCCAATACCCCCGCTTCCCTTTTAACGTCCCCTTCATCGGTCCCGCTGGCCAAGTAAAGCTTGACACCGGCATCATGGAGCATCTGCAAAAACGGAACGGCTTTTTTTATAGTCAGGTTCTCCACCCGGAGTTCGCCACGCAACAGCTTGCTTTCCCGTTCTTTGACCAATAAAAGCAGCTCATCATTGTAGATGTGTTTGTAGCCGGATTCATCCAGCATTTTTTCAGGGGGCACAAAGGCAAATTCCCTGATCAGGCTGATCAATCCCAGCATCTGGACCAATGTCTGAATTCCGGTGGTTTTGTCGATGAATTCATCGACCCTGGCCCTGACTTTAGCGTACAGCACTTCATCGGCTTCCGGGTATTTGTTTCCGAGGATGGCTTTAACCATCATGGGTGCCATGATCCGTTCCCAGCCTTCGCGGAGGGTGGAGATGGTCCCGTCCTGATCGAATATGGCATGCCTGATCCGCGGTTTTTGGCTCCATTGATTGATGATCTCGATTTCCGTACCGGGCAGATAATTGGCCTGGCGCCTGTCCTCAGCCAATTCAGGAGCATAAATAAAATCGGGATCCCGGCCGATCGCCAGGATCTCTTCCGGGTTTGCAATCCCCGTCTGAAACAGTTTCTGAACGGTAACACCGGCGACAAATGAGCCGATCAATGCCGAGGTATTCATGTCATAGCCTGCTGCCAGCGCCGATGCCGCTCCCGCCAGGTAACTGTCGCCGGCGCCAACGGTATCCACTTTCCCCAGGATCATCAGTCCGTTTATTTCTGATATGCCCGTTTCATCGATGGTAAGTGATCCTTTGCCGCCCCTTGTGATGAAGAGCGGTTTCCGGTAGCGTTTGAACAATTCGCGGGCAGCCGTTGCGGCTTCGGCATAAAACACCTCCTCATCCGGCTTTTTATCGGTCCCGCAAAGCCGCATGGCTTCGGTATCATTCATCTTCCGGATGGCACCCGTGTAATAATCGTTGAAATTGCGGCTGTCGACAATGAAGATTTTGCCGGGAAACCGGCTGATCACGTCCAGTAGCCTGCTTTTAAAATAGTCGGTATGGATGCCTGACGGCACCTGCTGGTTGATGATCACGATATCGATCCCGGGGATGTCCCTGATGAGGTTGCCGATCAGGCGGTCGGCTGTCTCCCGGGACAGCCGGTTGAAATTGCCGAAGTCAACCCGGTTCAGTTCGCTGTCCCCGCTATAGGGCTTGGCATAGGCATGGGTGTGCCATTCCGTTTCCTGGACCAGCAGGTTGTCAGTGGGTATCCCGGCAGCGTGCATCACTTTTACCATTTCAGCCCCGAACGGATCGGTGCCGATAACCCCGAAAATCCGGATATCGCCGACACCCATGGCAGCCAGGTTGGCAGCCACATTACCCGCGCCGCCCAGGGAGTATTTCTGCTGTTTCACCGGCCGCGTGGCCAGGCCGGTTTCCACTGATATCTCACTCATCCCCTCATCAATGAACCAGTAGGCATCGAGGCAGAAGTCACCTACCAGGGCTATCTTTACCTGACTGACAGCAGCCAGGAGTTGGTGCATCTCTTCTTTTTTCACTTCACTGAACGATTGTGTTGCTGTATGACAGTATGATCACTGCAATGAAGACCACGCCCAGCGCCAGGAACATCATCCTCCTCGGTTTTCCGTACACACCTTTCCATTCTCCTCCGATAAAACCGACCAACTGGTTACCGATGATCTGCATGGACTGCTGAATGCCAAAACCAACCGATGCTCCGAGTATGCCCAGCATCACCATTCCCCTGCCCATCAGCACCATGGATCCGAGGAACTGTAAACCAACCAGGAGGCCGCCGATTAGCTCATCCTTGCGGGCAAAGAGCAGCTTCCAACTCTTTTTCTTCGTCATCCAGAACACGGCATAGCCGATATTCACCAGAGCCCCGCCGAAACCGGCAATGGCCCACACTGCCACATTGGCCACGATTTCGCCTGCCCCCTGTTGCTTGGCAGCTTCAATGATCGGGCCCTGGCTGTAGACAAACGAAAGTCCCAGCCCGCAGGAAAGGATCCCGGCCAGGATAGCCAGGATCAGTCCATTCCTGAAGTTACCCGAAGCCTGTTTTTTCCTGACCTGCCCGCTTTCGTTCCTGAGTGCCTTCTCCCTCCCGAATCCTGCCCCGCTGATCATGATAACGCCGGTCAGAACCACCAGCAAACCGATTATGATCAGCAACCCGGGTTTGGAAAAGAGATCCGGTGCATGGGTGAACAGGCCGCTCCCTTTCAGTACCAGAGGTACCAGGATCCCAACCGACATGCCCAGGGCCGACAGAATAGCCCCGGTCAGCGCCGCCCCGATCCGGAGGATGCAGATCATGCAGAGCAGATTGCCAACTCCCCAGGCTACGCTCAACAGGTTGGAGATGATCAGGGTTCTGGCACCCACCGTCTGCAACATGAGCCCCGGGTCCGGCACTTTCAGGAAGACCAGGATCCAGGGATAGATCACCAGCCCAAACAGGATGTTCAGAAAGACATACTGCTCGAAGTGAATGTCGCGGATAGCCTTAAAGGGCCACGCACTCGAACCGGCACCCAGGCCGGCCAACATGGCAAAAACAACCCCGACGAAAAGTTCCATTTAGATTGGCGTTGTTTTATTTGGATTTGTTCTTATAACTTGATGTTCGGATCATGACACCTGCTTGTCTAAGGCTGGCGGGGCAAATATACAATCGAATTTTTTTACTGATCAGCACTTTCAATGATATCCGGATAAAACAGTTATTTTTGTATCATGATTGAACAATTGTTCATGTTTGAAATTAAATGAAAAACAAGGCCTCCTGTACCGGCGACATGCCCTGCCTGGAAAAAGAAAAGGTGAACTCGGTGAAAGGGATGATGAAAACCGACAGGTTTTTTCAAAACCTCGCGGAAACCTTCAAGGCAATGAGCGATCCTACAAGAGTAAAAATAATCTATGCCCTTTGCCGGGAAGATCAGTTGTGCGTTCAGGATATTGCTGCCATTGCCGGAATTTCAAATTCGGCTATCTCCCATCAGCTCAAGACACTCCGAAACATGAAACTGGTAAAGTATGACAAAGTCGGTAAAGTGGCCTATTATTCGCTCGACGATATTCACATCAATAACCTGTTCGCTGAAGGCTTGAGGCATGTTGAGGAAAAGTGATTTTTTTTGCCGCATAATTGAACATCTGCTCATATATTGAAATAACTGAAGGAAAATGGATAGAATACAGGATCAGAAAAGCCTAAATGAACTGGAAGATGGACAGACGGCCATCATTGTTTCGATAAATGGCGGCAAACAGATGACAAAAAGGCTGGCTGACCTGGGGATCACTACTGGGACAGAGGTTAAAATCATAAGAAAGACGCTGTTCTCAGGGCCCGTGCAGGTTGAGGTGGCAGGTTCAAGGCTGGTCTTTGGACGGGGAATGGCCGGCAAAATAAGGGTGAAGCTGACATGACCGGTGAGAAAAAGATCAACATTGTCCTGGCCGGACAGGGGAACGCCGGAAAATCTTCGGCATTCAATTATTTGACCGGACTGCACCAGCATATCGGGAACTGGGCCGGAAAGACCATTGAGAAGCGTGAGGGAACCCTGTTTTTCAAGGGCCACACCATCGACGTGCTGGATCTTCCCGGGATCTATTCCCTGACGACGGTATCAGTCGAGGAACAAATTGCCCGCGAATACATCATCCGGCACAAACCTGATTTTGTCATCAACATCATTGATTCCACCAATCTGGAAAGGCATCTGATTTTCACCCTGCAGCTGATGGAGTTGGAATGCCCGGTGATCCTGGTGCTGAACATGTCGGATGTGGCCCGGAGGAAGGGTATTGAAATTGATCATGACAAGCTTGAAAAGATCTTCAATGCCCCGGTGATTCCCACGGTAGCTTCGCATGGCTCAGGCATGGCCAGGGTCATGGATAAGGTCATTGAGCTGAAGGGCCAGCCGCATACTCACCGGATTCACCCGTACGGGAAAGAGATTGAGCAAGCCATCGGGCAATTATCCGGATCACTGACCGGATTGTCCCTCCCCTATCCTGTAAGGTGGGTAGCCATCAAGCTGTTGGAAAAGGATGGGGAAATAACCCGCCTGGTCGGGGAGCAGGATCCCGGGATCATTGAGGAGGCGGTCAGGTTGGGTGGCATGCTGGAGGACATTCACGGGCATGATTCCGGGATCGTGATAGCGGATGAAAGAAGCCATATCGCCTCCCGGATCATCCGGGAATCGGTCAGGATCGATCCGGTAAGGAAAACCACCCTCAGTGACCGGCTGAATGCCGTCACCACTCATAAGATTGGCGGTTACCTGGTGCTGATATTGATCCTGAGCGGGATGTTCCTTGCTGTTTTTGGTTTTGGCAACTGGTTATCCGGCTTGTTGGGAGCCTGGTTCGGCAACTGGCAGGAATGGTGGGCCGCGCATGTCGGAACCTCTTTCATCGCCTCCCTGGGCTGGTCGGCCATAGAAGGGGTGCTTGCGTTGATACAGATCGCCTTCCCCTATATCCTGCCCTTCTATATCCTGCTGTATTTGCTGGAAGGCTGGGGCTATGTTGCCCGCATCTCTTTCCTGATGGACAACCTGATGCACAAGATGGGCATTCACGGGAAAGGATGCATCTCGTTCATCATCGGGTTTGGCTGCAACGTACCCGGTTGCCTGTCCTGCCGCATCATGGAATCGAGACGCGAGCGGTTCCTCACGGCGGTGCTGGTAACCCTGGTCCCTTGTTCGGCTGTTTCGGTCATAGTTTTTGGCCTGGTGGGCAAATATGTGGGGCTCTGGTGGGCCGCGGGGCTTTACCTGTTTGCCATGGCACTGCTGTTCATCACAGGCCGGATCCTCTCCAGGCTGCTGCCCGGGGAACCGGTGGAGCTGATCATGCCCATGCCGGATTACAAGGTTCCGCGCCTCCGGACGATCCTGAGCCAGACCTGGGATGCCACCAGGGAATTTATCTATATCGCAGCGCCCATAGTGATCGTTTCCGGCATGGTTATCCAGGCCATCGACCTGGCCGGATGGATGCCGGCCATCTCATCCTTGTTAAGCCCTGTCACGGTACATTGGCTGCGTTTGCCTGCCATTACCGGCATCCTCCTGATTTTCGGCATTCTCCGTAAAGAGTTGATCCTGGTCATGCTGGCTGCCTATATGGGAACCACTTCCTTCTCCGACGTCCTGACTGCCCAGCAGATGATCACCCTGGCAATTGTCAGCATGTTTTATGTCCCCTGTGTGGCGACGATATCCGTGCTTTGGAGGGAGTACGGATGGAAAAAAGCCCTGATGGTTTGTGTCCTTGAAACGGTTGGCGCTATCTTGCTGGCAGGACTCGTCACCAGGATACTTGATTTCGTTTTCTGACAAGCTATCATACCCGGGAAAGACAAGGATTCCGGCTATCATTGTAAGGTTATATGCCTGGTTTTTACCATATTTGATGAAGTATTGAGCCGCACCTGCTAAACAAGATGGTGATGAGCAGTGTCTGTTTTCGTTTTTACGAGGAATTGAATGATTACCTGCCCGAAGCCAAAGGCAAGGTCTGGTTTGAGTATGCCTTTACGGGAGCTGTTTCCTTGCGGGAGGTATTCCAATCCATGCTTATTCCTGACAATGAAATTGATCTGATATTGGTGAACCGGCAATCCCAGGGGCTTGATTATCTGCTGCACGACGGTGACCGGATATCGGTATACCCCGTATTTGAGTCATTCGATCTTTCAGGCATCAGCCGGGTAAGGGAAAAGCCGCTTCGGGATCCAAGATTCGTTTGTGACGTTCATTTGGGACGGCTTTGCAAATACCTGCGGATGCTTGGATTTGACACCCTCTATTCCAACCGGTATACCCCGGATGAAATGATTGACATTGCACGTCGGGAAAAACGGATTATCCTGTCGAGGAGCTATGGGCTGACCCGGCACCAGGAAGTGACGCGTGCTCATTGGATCTGGTCACCCGATCCCTTGGAACAGATCAAAGACCTGATCCATAAACTGGATCTGTCAAGCCTGGCTGATCCTTTGACCCGGTGCCTGAATTGCAACCATAAGATTGTGCGTGTTGAGAAGCAGGAAATACTTCACCGGTTGCATCCCGGGACAGCGAAGTTTTTCAAGGATTTTTTCATTTGCCCGCCCTGTGATCAGATCTACTGGGAAGGTTCGCACTTTGAAAACATGTCTGATTTTATCCGTCATTCCATCCTGGTTGAATGAACCACCATACTGTCGGTCCTTCCGATATTCGTATCTTTGTGTTAAAACAACTGTCATCACATATGGAAAAAGAAACAAGGAAATTCAGGGTCAAGGTCGGAAGAAATGCAACTGAGATTATCAGTGAATTTGATCTGTTTGTTTCGGCATGTGATGGTGTTTCACCTGAAAACATCTCTTATTCCGAATGGCGTCTTACGATCAGCGTCACAGTGGGTCAGCGGGGTTGCGAAATTGAGCGCAACGATTCCATGAGAATTGGAGATGTTCTAAAGTACAAAGGGAAAAATGACTCCCTGTATGAGGTCCGCCTCATGACCATCGATACGGGTGCTGATAAATCCGCAGTTTTTGAGGTCTGTGAATTATGACCAGACTGATCAGGCCGTTCGGGAGAGACGAACGGAACAACATGGATTGAAACCCATGAAAGAGATCCTGGCAGTACTAATCCTGATGATCCTGTTCCCCTGCCACATTTCAAACACCTTAAGGGCACAGGGGCAGGACATCGTGGGAAAGACAAAACCGAAAACAGCCCCGCTTATCCTGCCCGCATCCCTGGAGAACAGAAGGACGGAATTCGAAGGTTATAGGGATGCCGCAACCAGGAACATCGAGGCGTTCGCCAAAAGGAACGGCTGGTCCCGTTTGACCGGGGAAAGCTTTTTCGACAGCCTGATGATCTTTGATGACAAGAAAAAGTTCAACCGGGAATTATTATTGATCGCCGGGGCCGACACGTCCATGGAATTGCCGGAAACCTTTTGCGCTGCACTTGAAAACCGGGTTCTGCTGGCTGTCACACCGGAATACTATTCAAGGGTTTACCCGGAAGGAGTCGAAAAAAGGTCCTATGAAAAACTGCTCACGCACGAAATAGCTCACCGGCTGCACATACGGATATTGAACGGCGACGAGGAGGCCATGGGGCCTGTCTGGTTTTATGAAGGATTCGCCACCTATGCAGCAGATCAGTTTACCCATACCGATGTCCGGCTCAATAAAGAAGAGATGGCAGGGATCATGAACGATCCGGACCGGGGCAGTTACCGGAATTATAATTTCATTTTCAGGTATTTCGTGAATAAGGTCCCGCTTGAAAAACTCATATCCAAAGCCGGTGACGGGGACTTTAATGAATGGCTGTTGGCCCGGACCGGGCGTTAGGAATCCGTGGAGATGATTCGTTCATGCCGTATAGGGTTTCCGTGATTCACGAAAGAAGAGTTTATTGGCCTCCTGGTCACCGGCCACTTCGCCGGCAACAGGATTCCATGTAATTTTTCTTCCTGTACGGATGGCTATGTTACCCATGTGACTGACGCAATCGGACAGAATAGCTTCATTGAGCGGACAAGTTTCTTTCACGGTGCCTTTCACCACATCAATGAAGAGTTGTCCCATTTTATAGCCGTCTTCAATGATCCAGCCTTGTGCATCTTTCGGGAATTCATCCAGTTTGTGCTGAATTTCCGGGATATTTGATTCTGCTGAATTTCTTCCGACAGAGATCCAGCCTTTCGATCCAAAAAATGTAGTAGTGTTGGTGTCTTTCAATTTGCGATAATTCCAGACATCTTTTTTCCTGGCCATGTCGTCGCTCACGAATCTCAGTTTGACTCCGGATTTGTATTCGTAGTTCAAATCCCAGGAACAAATATTATCGTAAATACCGCCGGGTTCCCAAAATGTTCCTGTTCCTTCACAGGTATATTCCCCATCCATTTTATCCTTCATGGCCCAAATCATTATGTCGAGCGGATGTGCTCCCCAACCGGCCAGATAACCGATGCTGTAATCATTTTGAAAGAACGAGCCGATATTGGTCACGCGTTCAGGACAATAGGGGTTCAGCCGGGCCGGACCGGTCCAACGGTCATAATCAAAATCCTCCGGAACCGGGACTTCAATGCATTGCGGGGATGGAACATCGTTTTTCCCGGGTGCCCAGACTTCGACCCTGTCAACTTCACCAATTTTCCCTTCCCTGACCATGCTTACAACCAATTTCATATGGCTCATCGCCCGTTGTTGGGTACCGTAATGAAACCTGACATCATTTGCCTCCAGTTCCTTCTCTAGAATTTTAAAATCAGGGTAACTCAGCCCCAAAGGTTTTGCCAGCATCACGTGTTTCCCGGCTCTTGCGGCTTTTATTGCAGCCAAGACATGCCAGTGATCGGGGGTGGTTATATTCACCGCATCAATATCCTTCCGTTCCAGAATCTCATTGAAATCCAGATAAGGCAAACATTCAGGGGCCTTCCTGTTGGTTTCTTTATAGTTCTGATTGACAAACCGGGCTGCCCCCGTTCGCCTGTCAAGGAAAGGATCGCAGGTGGCCACCGAATAAGCAGTATCCAAGGGCATGAACCAACTTCGCAAAGTTGCCTGTCCCATGTTTCCCACACCGATGTGAGCCAATAAAATCCGGTCGTTTGCACCTTTGGCACATCGCGATAAGATAGTGGGTGTTGCAAGGGTGCCACCCGTAATTATCGCAGCAGTTTTTAAAAAACTTCTTCTCGTTGAATGCATGTTTTAAATGTTATTTAGCTAATCCGTAACAAGCTGATTCCTGAATCCGGTTTACCTTCTGAAAAATAGAGCATGGATGGGTTTAAGGATAGTTAAAATTACACAAGTTGTTGTGTATAGTCAAAATGCTCCTTTTTTTCAACTTTGAAAATAAAACCCCGCAACCATGAATTCCTGTGGTTAAGGTCTTGGATAAACCGTTACATTCGGGGCGCATTAATCCCATGATTTACGAAGGGTTCATCGAGCTGCTCGATGATCTGGTCCCGGGAATGCGGGCAGAGATGCTGAACGACAGGAACTTTGAGTTCGTGGAAAAAGCCGCGTGGTGGTGCTATTATACCGGAGAACCAGTTGACTCTTCCTGCTCCTTCCATCGTAGCTATCGAATGTGCTACAAGTAAATAGCTCAGGTACATTTTTCGAAAGCAGGTACGGGGATGCACAGGTTCCTGACCAAAAGATCGTCGCAAATGTTTTCCTATATTCGACCCATCAAAAAACATGAGATACATGAAGACGATATCCATTGCAATCCTGGTTCTGGCCTGCTGCCCCTTCGGCATTAAAGCGCAGGAGCTGAGTGAATGGCGCGAGGAGAACCGCACCGGCGTATCAGCGGAAACGGGTCTCCTGAAATCATGGCCTGCCGACGGCCCCACGCTTCTTTGGAGCAACACGGAACTTTATAAAGGGTACGCCTCGGTTACTTTTGGTAAGGATATCCTTTATACAACAGGAACTAAAGACTCCAATGAGGTTCTCTTCGGTTTGGATATGAAAGGCAACATTCTGTGGCAGAGCGTAATGGGGCGTGCCTGGAATGAATCAACCCCGGATAGCAGGGCAACGCCCACGGTTGAAGGCAACCGGGTTTACACCACCAGCGGGTTTGGCGACCTGGCCTGTTTCGACGGGATCACCGGGAAAATGATCTGGTCGTATAAAGCCAGCGAGATCCATAAGGGCTCCTACGGGAGCTGGGGTATTGCCGAATCGCTGCTGATCGATGGCGACAAGCTGTACTATTCACCCGGCGGACCGGAGACCATGACCATCGCACTGAACAAAACAACGGGGGAGCTTGTCTGGAAATCGGAAAGCCTGAATGACAAGCCCGGTTATGTGTCGCCGATCCTGGTCACCCATTCGGGCAGAAAAATGATCATAAACGTTTCCCTCAGGCATGTTTTCGCAGTGGATGCCTCCAATGGCGGGATCCTCTGGAAAATTCCGCACGAGTCTCCGGAACAGTACAATCCGGAATGGGACCTTATCAAATGTGTGACGCCGCTGTACCATGACAAGAAGGTCTATGTAACCGGGGGGTATAATACGGGCGGCATGATGATCAGGATCGCGGATGACGGAAAGAGCGCAACGGTTGTCTGGACCGATAAAGTGCTGGATGTCCATCACGGGGGAGTGGTCCTGGTTGACGGGTACATTTACGGTTCCAACTGGCTGAACAACGGGAACGGTAACTGGTGCTGCATCGACTGGAATACCGGTGAAAAAAAGTGGGAACAATCCTGGAATTGCAAGGGTTCGATCATCGCGGCAGACGGGATGTTGTACATTTACGACGAAAAAAGGGGTAATGTGGGCCTGGTTAAACCCAATCCCGAAAAATTCGACCTGGTGAGCAGTTTTCAAATCAAGCAGGGAACTTCCGGTCCCTTCTGGACCCATCCGGTCATCCATAACGGGATCCTCTACATCAGGCATAATAATGCCCTGATGGCGTACGATATCAAGGCACAGTAAAGGGGGATAACAATTATTCAGTAGCAAGAAACCGGCCAACTGTCTAATTCTGAAGGCCTAACCACTGCACCACTTCGTCCTGTAATAGTTTACGCAAGAACTTGTCGGGAGATGCTGTTGATTCCATAAACGAAGCATGCAGGGGGACGATGGAGAATACCTTTTTGAATCCCATGTCGCTTTTCGATTCATCCAGGCCGCACAGGCAAACGACCGGGACATGGTACTTTTCTCCCAGCCTGAGCATGCCCAGCGGGACCTTGCCCGATCCGGTCTGCGGGTCGAGCTTCCCCTCCCCGGTAATGATCAGGTCATATTGACCGATACGGCTCTCAAGGCCGGTCAGTTCAGCCAGGGCATCCATTCCTTTAATCAGCCGGGCATGAAAGAAACTCTTCAGGCAAAAACCCAAACCACCTGCGGCACCCGCTCCGGGAAGAGTGGCATGATCATGGCCTGTTTTCCTTTTAACCATCTCAGCCAGTTTGGCCATACCCGCTTCAAGGGTTTCCACCATGGCCGGATCCGCTCCCTTCTGGGGCCCGTAAACCCGGGTGGCTCCCCGTGGGCCCAGCAGGGGATTATCCACATCACAAACCGCATAAAAGGATGCCGCCCGGATCCCCGGATCAAGGGATGAGGTGTCCAATGCGGCTATCCTGCCCAACACTCTTCCACCTTCCTCCCTGATTTCCTCACCGCTTTTATCAAGCAGTACCACTCCCATCGCCCGGAGCATCCCCACCCCACCCTCATTCACCCCGCTGCCGCCCAGCCCGATATACACCTTTTCGGCCCCCTGCTCCAGGGCATCCCTGATCAGCAGTCCCAATCCGTACGTACCTGCATTCATGGGATTCCTTTCGGATCCGGCCAGCAGGCCCAGTCCTGACGTGACTGCCGATTCAATGACAGCTGTTTTATCATCCGTAAGGATATACCTGCAGGTGATCTCACGGCCCAGCGGATCCTGGCTGCGTACCTGGCGCAAGGGTCCCGGAAAAAAATCCCGCAAAGCATCCAGGAATCCCTCCCCTCCGTCTGAAACCGGCAGGTAATCAACCGTGTGAATTGATTCCAGTTCCTGCTGAACGATCCGGCCGATCTCCCGTGAGCTCATCGTGCCTTTAAAGGAATCCGAAGCAACGAGGATTTTCATGCAATCCGATGTTAGCTAACCACGTTGACCGGATTCCCATCCAGAAAGGCGCGCAGGTTGTCAACGGCAATTTTCATCAACCTGATCCGTGCCTCCCTGGGTGCCCAGGCAATATGGGGAGTGACGGTGCAATTGGGGAGGTTCAGCAGGGGGTGGTTGTCCGGAGGCGGTTCCGTTTGCAGCACGTCCAGTCCGGCCGCCGCTATCTTGCCCGATTTCAGGGCTTCCGCAAGATCTTCCTCCACAATGAGTTGCCCCCGCGAGGTATTGATCAGGATAACCCCATCCTTCATCCTGGAAATCGTTTTCCGGTTGATGATCCCCTTGGTGGATTCGACCAGGGGACAATGCAGGCTGATCACGTCGGACTGTTCCAGCAGCTCATCCAGAGTGGCATAGCGGAGATTTTCATTGATCAGTTCCGGTTTGGGATCCGGATCCGTGGCGATGATCTTCATGCCAAACGCCCGGGCGATCCCGGCCACTTCCCGTCCGATCCTGCCCATCCCGATAATTCCGATGGTCTTATCCGCCAATTCGATCAGCGGATAATTCCAGAAACAGAAATCACCGTTTTTTGACCATTCCCCTTGTTTTACCGCTTCG
>Ga0172375_10009336_pt1 | contig 12966 bp, 11 predicted proteins | sample LakKiv1m_FD_114537 | JGI IMG/M metagenome (GOLD analysis project Ga0172375, IMG submission 114537) | Freshwater microbial communities from Kabuno Bay, South-Kivu, Congo - kab_092012_11.1m | ecosystem: Environmental > Aquatic > Freshwater > Lake | place: Democratic Republic of the Congo...
TGTGGAATATTATCGGGTGGCGAGCGTAACAGACTGCATTTAGCATTAACACTAAAATCCGAATCAAATGTTTTATTGCTCGACGAACCTACAAATGACATAGACGTTAATACGTTAAGAGCACTTGAAGAAGGACTTGAGCATTTTGCAGGTTGTGCTGTTGTGATTTCACACGATAGGTGGTTCTTAGATCGTATTGCCACACATATATTAGCTTTTGAAGGCGATTCACAGGTAATCTTTTTTGAAGGTACTTATTCCGAATATATCGAAAATAGAAAAAAGCGACTCGGAGATGAAGGACCTAAACGTATTAAATATAGAAAACTAATTACAAACTAAATATTATAACAATATGAAAATATTATTAATAATTACTTTTTGGTTTTTAACTGTAAATATATTTGCTGACGATTTAACCGATAAATTTGTTACTGCTGCTGCAAAAGGCGAATATTCAAAAGTAGTTTCTTATGTTAAAAAAGGCGTTTCTATTGATGGCAAAAACCAGGCACGTTGGACTGCTTTAGCTTATGCCTGTAAATATAATCATTTTGATATTGTAAAATTTTTAGTTGAAAATGGTGCAAAAATAAACGAGCCAGTTAATACTGGCTCTACACCACTTGCAGTTGCATTGCTTGCAGGTTATTTTGATATTGCAGATTATTTAATTAAAAAAAATGCAGATATAAACAAACCAGATATTATGTCAATGTCACCATTAATGTGGGCTGTAAAAGATGGAAACCTAAAAATTATTGAATATTTAATAAGTCATGGTGCAAATATAAATGCTGTAAACTCTAACGGTCGCTCTGTAGTTGAAATAGCTACAAGCCCTGAAGTGGTTAGTTTTTTAAAAACAAAGGGTGCTAAAACCAGTTTAGAACTAATGAAAGAGTAATTGATGCAAGCAAATATATCTATTCCAAAGGGAACTCGCGATTTTTTGCCTGTAAATATGCAAAGGCGAAATTATATTTTTTCGATATTACAAAAAGTTTTTGAGCTTCATGGTTATCAGCCAATAGAAACTCCGGCAATGGAAGATTTATCCACATTGTTAGGCAAATATGGAGAAGAAGGAGATAAATTACTTTTTAAAATTTTAAATTCCGGTAATTTTTTGCAAAATGTTAATTCCGAAATTTTATCTCAAAATAACCTTAACAAAACTTCACTTTTAATGTGCGAAAAAGGATTACGATACGATTTAACAGTGCCTTTTGCCCGTTTTGTTGTTATGCATCAAAATGAATTGATTTTTCCGTTTAAGCGTTATCAAATACAACCAGTTTGGCGTGCCGACCGTCCACAAAAAGGAAGATACCGCGAATTTTTTCAGTGCGATATAGATGTAATTGGAAGTAACTCACTTATTAACGAATTGGAACTTTTACAAATTATTGATGAAGTATTTAACAAATTAAATATAAATGTTACAACATTAATCAATAATCGCAAAATATTACATGGTATCGCTACATATCTTAATTGTCAGGATAAAATTGTAGATATTACTGTTGCTATCGACAAGCTCGATAAAATTGGATTAAATGGAGTTATTAATGAGTTAAAAAACAAAAACTTTGATGAAGCTACTTTGAAAAAATTATTGCCAATTTTAGAGTTTTCGTTAAGCGTAAAAAGTAATTTTGAGGTTATAAATTTTGTTAAAAGTATAATTAACGATGAGGTTGGCTTAAAGGGAATTGCAGAAATGCAATCATTACTTGAATATGCCGAATCTGCTGAAATAAGTTCAAAAATAAAATTCGATTTATCTTTAGCACGCGGCTTAAGTTACTATACAGGAACAATACTCGAAGTTAAATCAAATGACGTAGAAATTGGAAGCATTTGTGGTGGCGGAAGATACGATAATTTAACCGGCATTTTCGGATTAGATGGAATGTCGGGAGTAGGTATGTCGTTTGGTGCAGACCGTATTTTCGATGTACTCGAAAAATTAAATATGTTTCCTGAGTCTGTAAATTGTTCTACAAAAGTTATGTTTGTGAACTTTGGAGCCAACGAAGAAAAATATTGTTTAAAGTGCATTAAACAACTATACGAATCCGGAATTTCTGCCGAAATTTATCCCGACTCAAATGTTAAAATAAAAAAACAATTTGCTTATGCTAATGCTAAAGGAATACCTTTTGTTGTAATAGCTGGTGAAAATGAAATTAAAAACGATAAGCCAATTCTTAAAAGTATGATCTCAGGCGAACAATTTGAAATGTCGATTAATAATATTATAACAAAGGTTACACAATAAGATGAATAAATTTATTTTATATATTACTTTTTTGTTAGTTTTAATAAACTCAAAAGTTATTTCACAACAAGTTGAACTTAAATGGCATACGCTTTCAGAAGCTGAAGAGTTATCGAAAAAAAATCCTAAAAAAATATTTATAGATATGTACACCGATTGGTGCGGTTGGTGTAAAAAAATGGACGCAGAAACGTTCCATAATCAAGGCATTGCAAGCTATATGCAAGAAAATTATTATCTCGTAAAATTTAATGCCGAAACACACGATACAATAGATTTTAAAGGTAAAAAATATTATAACAAAGGGTCGCAACAAAGGTCACCACACGAGTTAGCAGTGGAGTTATTAAACGGAAAAATGTCGTACCCAACCATAGTTTACCTCGATGAAAATATGAATTTGCTTAGTGCTGTTCCTGGTTACATGACTACATCTGATATAGAGCCGGTTTTGATTTTTTTTGCTCGCGATATCTATAAAACTTCAAGCTTCGATGAATTTAAAAATAACTTTAATATAACTTTTAAAGATACTGTACCTTTTGTTGACAAGGTTAAATGGACTACATTTGAACAAGCATTATCAGTAAAAAATAAAGACAATAAGAAAATTTTATTGTTTCTGTATCACAACTGGTGTATCGACTGCAAAGTAATGTTAACCACTTCATTTGGCAACGATGTAATAGCCGATTATATTAATAAAAATTTTTATCCAATAAAATTTGATGTTACAACAAAAGATACAATAACATTTAACGGTAAACAATTTATTAACGAACAAAAAGAACATCCTTATCATCAGTTAGCAGTGCAGTTGCTTAACGGGAAAATGAATGTTCCACAAATTGTATTTATTAAAAACAAAAATGAGTTAATCTCTTTAATTCCTGGCTATTTTTTGCCGAAAAGCTTAGAGCCAATATTGCATTTTTTTAACGAAGATGCATATATAAGCAAAAAATGGGAAGAGTATGTAAAAGATTTTAAAGGTAGTGTAAATTAAATTGCTTAAATTTATTGGTGAATATGAGGAATATACCTTTTTAAATCGCCAGTAGAAATTCTATACGTTAACCAGTCGGCCATTTTATAACATATCGATTCTTGGCAATATTCCGATTTAGATAATAATTTAATTTTTTGCTTAACAATGTCGTTTGGATTTGTTTGCGATGTTGCCTTTTCGTATAAAGTAATTTTTAAAAGCCCAACTGTATCTGTAACATTCAAATAAATCCTTCTCCAATAAATAAAATTTACATTTTTTTTGAACAAGAGCGCGACTCTTTTTTCTTTTAACTTAATTGCTGAACCAAAAAACTCGAATCTTAAATCACCGTCAAGATGGGTATAGCCAACTTCTAAACTGGGTTTGCGTTCTTCGGGCGAAATATTTGAAATACGAACTAAAAGCTCATTAAGCTTATCTACAAATGGCTGGATTTCTAAAAGATTATCTTTAATTACTTGACTCTCTTCTCTGGAATCTTGAACATATATAATTTTTTTTTCTTTCTGTCTTTTTTCAGCTTCTTCTATCCAATTATTCATATTAAATATAAATTGGTTAAAATTAAAAAAAATAATTTAGAAAAAATTTATTGTACAACATATTTATAACAATTTTCAAATTAAAAGAAATTTAACTTTTCGCTTATCCCTTTGTGTATTTCGTACCAGTATTCAAAAGCTGCTTCTTTTTTGTTTACATTAAATCTCTCGTACCAATAGTTTAACTCTAATACATCTGATTCCTCGTCAAATTTATTTTTTATAAATGTATGTATAAAATCTATATTTCTTTCCGATTCCCAAAACGAAGAAGCGTTTCTGCTGTTAATCCACGATGAAATAACTTTTATTGAATTTATATATTCGTCTTTTTTATTGTAAAGTTTTCCAATAATATCAGGTATTAACTCTTCCGCCCAAGCCCTGTGAAAACGGCACATTCCCAAATTGTCTAACGTAAGTTCTTTAATCATTCTTTCTGCATTTTGATTACCAAGTTTTCTCGGTTCAACAAAGTCTTTGCCGTAGTTCATATAATATTTTCCCATCATGGGCATTGGCGAGAGTACTCCGGGTGTCCAATATTGATTTGGCACCATCCACCCTTTTCGCCTAAAACCTGTAAAAACGAATTTATCAATTACTTTTTTGCCTTTATCTTTACTTAAGTTATGAGCAAGAATTCGAGCACCGTCGCTTAAATCGAGCATGGGGTTTTCTAAATTAATGATGTTGTTAAGTAATTGTATTCCTATTTCTGAATTTTTTTGTGAATCGTTAATTAAATCAAATTTCTGAATATCAAAACTAGGTTTGTCGGTTAGTCCAAATTCTTGTGGGTTAATTGTTCCATCTGCTACACACTCCATAAGCCACGATAAAACACCACCAATCGAAATTGCATCGAATCCCATTGTATCTGCTACATGATTTAATTTTTCTGCAGCTCTCTGGTCAAATATGCCCGACAAAGGTCCCATAGTTTGATAAGGTTCGTAGTCTTTTTTATATTCGTTATTCATTTTTTTACAAACAGCTGCACATGGTTCACCACAGTTTTTTTGTTGTCGGGTTTTTATTGTTTCTTCGTTAAATTGTTTTAAATAGTGGTTTATAATAAATTTATTATGAAGCTCTTTACGGTCGTTATTGTTCCAGTATATAGTGTTATAATTAAATGCAATAATGTTTTTTTCAACAGTTGCATAATTTACTCCTAAAGTACCACCTGTTTCAAAATGCTCGTCAAATCTGTATTTTGTAGTTGCCTCTATATCTTTTGCTGCTAATTTTTTATTATATTTATCTTCGAACCACGAATCGGCAACCTTTCGGTCGCGAAAGTCTTCGTCTAAATATGTTCCGCCATAAATTATAGAACAAATGCCATGTTGTTGAAGTAGTTTGCTGCCAAATCCACCTCTACCTGCCCAAGTATCTATAAATGTTAATTCTTTGTTTTTGATTGGTACAGAGCAAATTGCACCAAAGTCTGTTTTTTCTGATGCTGGTCCGGTAATTAAAATACGTGGGTCTGTTTCGTATCTTTTTCCATATTTCTCGAACGTATAATCTAATAATGAATACACTCCTTTTCTGCCACTGTTCCATACATCGTGCAAATGAATTGGTTTTAATTCTACCTCAATTTCTTCACCGTGATTTCTGTTCAAATATAATATTGAGGGGGTGTGTGACTTGCCAATAATCGCAATTAAACTGATTCCTAAGTTATCGAATACTAATCCTGCACCACCCATTGACGATACGTAATAGCCAGCCCAACATGGCGAAAATCCTGAAAAAATTAATCTATTCGAACCTGGTAATATAGAACCGGCCAAAAGCCCAGTTCCTATAGTTAAACAATTGTGAACGCCCGATAAATGAAAACCTAAATCAACAGGCCCAAAATACTTGCCTATTGGTTCACGTAGCATTTTATAGAAACCGGTTTCGGCATCTATCATCAAAACTTTTATGTAGCTATCCATTTAGTTTTTTAAATTTTGCTAAAATAACTAATTTATTGATTTTTCTTAGTAAGTATAAAAACCTGTTACATAACACATGCAAATGTGTTATGTAACATTAAAATTTGCACGTTACTATGTTCAAAATAATCAGCTAAATAACGTGCAAAATAGGTAAAAATACTCGCTTTAATTAAATAAAAAATCAGTAATTCTACTCTTTATAACATTGTGCACTAAATTTTAATTTTAACAAAAAAAATGATATGCAATGCTAAAATATTTAAATCATGATTTAATGGAATGAATATTAAGGCATTATAAGTTGAAAGTTAATAAAAAATAAATATTCACATGAAAAGCAAAATTTTAATAAGTTTAATTTTAATAACAGTTATTAAGTTAAACGCGCAAAATGTAGCAGTAACCGACGATAACGGTTATTCGGCAAATACATCGGCAATGCTCGATGTAAAATCAACAGATAAAGGATTGTTAGTCCCACGTGTAAGTTTAGTAGCTACTACATCAGCATCACCAGTAACAAGTCCAGCAACAAGCTTAATTGTTTACAATATTGCTTCAGTATCCGATGTTACGCCGGGATATTACTATTGGAACGGAACTAAGTGGATTAAAATAAAAACTAATTCAGAAAATATTGTAACAAAAGATGCCGACGCTACCTTAATTAAAACAGAAAATTTTGTTTTAGCAAGCAATGATATAACAATTACTTTACCTTCAATTACTGCCGATGATAACGGTTTAGTTATTACAGTAAAAAATATTGGTACCTATACTGACTTAATTACAGTAAATACAAGTGGGGGAGCAACTATTGATGGCTTTGCATCTGTTAATCTGTATCTATGGCAAACAAAAACTTTTATAGCATATTCGGGTAATTGGGTTCTCGAAGATTTCGATGTCGATAAAAATAATGAATTTGAAGTATCTTCAAAAGGCAGCTGGACTACAATTCCTGAAATTTTAGCTTTTCTCGATAAGCATATAAGTGCTCCAAGTATAATTAAACTTACCGAAGAAGTTTATAATATTTCAGAAACACAATTAATTAATTTTCCTTTCCCTGTTACTATTCAGGGACTTTCATACGGTCATACAACAATAGCTGCTTCTGCTGGTTTAGCAAATAAACCAATGTTTCGTTGCTTTAGCGATTGCTATTTTAAAATGTTAATGTTTGATGCTACCACATTGGCTTCTTATGGAACTCAAAGCGGTGAAGATGCCATAAGGTATGTGGGTTCTGATATATATAGTGAAATTAAAGATTGTACATTTGATAGTTTTAATAATACCATACTAGATTCTACAAATGCTGAATTATGGATATTTGAATGTGATATATCTAATGCAGTTAATAGTGGTATTATGTTACATAGTGCCATTGCCGGTGTTAAAGTCAGGGTTGCCGAAACCGATTTTATTAATTGTAAAAATAGTGTGAATTTTAGTAAAGGTGCAAATGCAGAAATTCAATTACAGACAGGCTCTTATTTAAACGCAAATGCAACAGATACTGCAATTATATATAATGCAACAAATTATACATATAGTATTATGCAAATAACTAACAATATGTTTAATGGAATAGGTAAATTTATTAAGGGTTTCGATTTTACCCGAGCCGATGGTCGCGATGCTAATGTATATATCGAAAATAATGCTGGCTACGAAACTAAACGACCTCATTGTAAAATTAATGTATTAAATAATGTTTTAACTACAACTGTAGTAACAGCCGGGACGTGGGTTAAAGCAAACTGGGTAAACACAACAACATATAATTGTAAATTTGCCGTTTCAGATAATCGTATAACTTATTTATCTTCTCAAGTTTATGATGGTATTATGACAATTTCGGGAAATGTAATTTGTAATAACGATAATAAAATACTATCTGTTGCCCTTGTTAAAAATGGCAATATAGCTAATAGATATGGCGAAACAACTGTAAAATTACCAAACTCAGCTAATCCTTACCAATGGTCAACAAATGTGTATTTAGAAGATATGTCACAAAATGATTACTACGAAATTTGGATATCCAGTTCTAGTAATAACGATATTTATAAATTACAAGATGTACTCTGGTTTACTAATACTCAGTAATTTTTTTTATTTGTTATTAAAATAATTAATATATTTGCAAATAAGTATTTTAATACTATAAATCGTATATTAATGAAACATAAAACAATAATAATCATTATAACATTAGGCATTTTCTCTTTAAAAAATTATTGTCAGTCATATTATGCAATTGGTTACAATATTGGGAAATATACCAACGGGTTACCAAATATGAGAAATACTATTTATCATTTAAATACTATTGATTATCCAAATTTCGACAATAAATTTAATTATACAAATTTGCCCCATGGAGTAGGTGTAGAATGGGGATTTAAAACTAAAAAATTTTATTATTTTGCTAATTGGAGCAATTTTCATATAAAAAGTAAAGGTAACGGACAAAACCCTGTAAACACTTCAGAAAATATTGACTTAAAATTATTAGTTCGGTATAATAAATTATCGATTTTTAACGTCGGAATAAATGTAACCGATAAGCTTGGCTTTGCTGCATCTATTGTAGATTTAACAACGTTCAAAGTATTGTATAAGTCTAATGTTCAATTTAATAAAACTATGAAATATAACTCAAAAAAATGGAACGATTTTTACGACGTTAATAAAGGAATGCTTTCAAGCTACTTTTCGGCTGCCTCGGCATTTAATATTGATTATAATTTAAATAAAAATATTAATTTACGGTTTACTTATAGTGTCGATTGGTTTGGTGCCGACTTAGGATTTACCCCCTCGTATCGTTATCGTGCAAATTACTATAATTTAAATATTTCGTACAGATTAAATAAAAAATAAAAAATGAAAACATTATACATTCTTTTGTTAAATATTGTTATAGTAAATTGCACATTAGGACAAAACGGTTTATCTGTAAGCTTCGAAACTGGTTCACAAATTATGATAGGTGGGCAATTTAAAACTTTTACCAAACAATACGATGACGTTTTTAAATCAGAGATTCAAAGTAATTTTAGCCAACATGGAATACCATACCGATACGAAATTGGCGTTAATTATATTAAACAAGGTTTTTTTGGTATGGGTTTTTTTTATTCATATTCTGAAAATGATTATCGAGTAAAATTTAACGACAAAAATCAACGTAACATAAAGTTAATTTATAAAACACCAATTGATTTTGGACTTTTATTTGGAATTAAAAAAATTGCTATGTTATCATTAAGAGGTGGGTATGCAACATCAACATTAATAAGTACTTTTATCTATCCTGATGGAACCGAAAGCATTAGCAATGGCTTAACTTTAAATGGAGTGTACTCAACTTTTGGTACTCATTTTAGGATAGACTTAATACTTAATATTTTAAAAAATTTAAAACTAACAGTCGGTGTAACAAAATACAGTAAAGGTTCAGAATATATGGATAAGAGCTACGGAAAAGGTTTAGCCACTGGTGATTGTTTTTTGTTCCCGAAAGATTATTACACATATAACGAGCTTTCAAATCAAGGTAAATTATACGATTTAACATTCGACCAGTCGCTACATTTACAAAGTACTTACTTCCACTTTGGAATTTTATATTATTTAAATTTAACAAAATGAAAAATTTTATTTTTATAAGTATTATTATTTATTCTGTTGCATTAATTTCGTGTAGTAAAGCCGATAACGCTCGTTTAAAATTTTCTGGACCTAAGAAAATATCTCGTTATCAGTGGATAAAAGCAGATAGTTTAAGCGGAGAGTTTAATAATGTAATTTACGATATTGATACATTAGGGAAAGTTATTCTTTGGGATAATGCAAGCGATACATACAATGATGCATATTTTTATACAAGTATTTTTCCTGCCGGATTTGGTTTTAAAGGTGTTGGTATAAACAATATGGCTATTGGGTGGTATGTTGATGCCGATAAATATAAATCGCTTACTTTTTTTAGCGAACCTAATCCCGGTAATGTATTTTATATAACCTACGCTTTAGATAAAAAAGTAAACGGCAAAATAGTTTTAACCGGAGTATTTACTTCTAACCAAGATACGTTTAAAGAAATTATAGAACTTACGCCCATTTCAGAAGATTAATTTTTCTATTTAGTTGTCCCTTAAAAAGTAATATACTGTTTCTAATTCAGCTAATTAGTCGTCCCTTAAAAAGTATTTTATTGTCTGTATTTCAACTAATTACTTTAATATTTTGTTTTAATTCTTTGCAAGAAATTAATAAAAGCAATAAAAATCCTGCATTTATTTATTGTAATAATGTTGAGTTTTTTTCTTATTTTAATCGAAGCGGTGCGGTGGGCTGTCCACGAAGTAGTGTGAACTACAATTTTTGGGTTAATTATACACGGTGTTACAACAAAGCAATTTCATTTATCAATCTTCTTCATTTGAACGAGTTAAAAAATTGGAGTTGGACTTCGTGGAGGGTTTTTTGTTTCTTTTTTGGTGGTGAAAAAAGAAAAATAAAAAAAATAAATTAAAATTCACAATGCTCAAAATCTTAAAAAGGGGTTTTTAAGGTTCGACTAATTACTTTAATGATTCGTGTTAATAATTTGCAAGGAATTTCTTAAAAGCAATAAAATCATGCATTTATTTATTGTAATAATGTTGAGTTTTTTTCTTATTTTAATCGAAGCGGTGCGGTAGGCTGTCCACGAAGTAGTGTGAACTACAATTTTTGGGTTAATTATATATGGTGTTATAACAAAATATATTTATTTATCAACGCCCTTAAAATGAACGAGTTAAAAAAATGGAGTTGGACTTCGTGGAGGGTTTTTTGTTTCTTTTTTGGTGGTGAAAAAATAAAAATAAAAAAAACTAAATTAAAATTACAATGCTCAAATATTTTTAAAGAGGTTTTTAAGGTTTAACTATTTAACCTTAAATTATAGTAAAAATACCTAATAAAATTTTTTAAAATTGGGTTAATTTACTCTTATTTTTTCTACACTGAAACATCAACTTTGTAGTGAACATTAAAATGTTTCAATTATGAAAAAAATATTAAGTATAGCATTTTTAATTTTTGTAGCTAGTATTAATTATGCACAGGAAGTTAAATTAAACAATAATTTAGTAATTGAAGCCGATGGAACAATTAGAATGGATAGTGTTGCTTCGGTTTTTGATGATTTAATGATATACCCCGATGCCACTACAAAGGGTGGTAGTAAACCACCGGCATGGGGAGGGAGCACGTCAACTGCTTTTATTAAAAATGCCGCAGGTACATCTCAGGGAGTATTTCTTTGGATGTTTTCGGCATCTACCGAACAAGAATTATATTTTACTGTTCAAATACCTCATGGATATAAGGTTGGTAGTAATATTTTACCACATGTGCATTGGACAACCAAAGCAGGAACACCAAGTGGTACAGATGTTCAATGGGGGTTAGAATATACAGTGGCTGCAATAGGAAGTAACTTTCCAACAACAACAACTATTGTAACAAATACTGTTATCGCCCCAATTGGTACTCCTTCTGGAACAGGGCAACATTTAATTTCTTCGTTTCCTGCAATTAGCGGAACCGGATTAGGTATAAGCACAGTTTTAATTTGCCGTTTATACCGCGATGCTACAAACGGAAACGATACTTTTGGCAACGAAGTTGGATTACTTGGAGTTGATTTTCATATCGAAAAAGACACTTACGGAAGTAGAACAGAATTTACTAAATAAAAATATTATGAAAAAGCAAGTTTTAAAAATAGCCGATTTTGTAATTTTTAACTTTTTATTAATTACAAATGTTTTTTCACAAGGTATTATTATTAATAATAGTGCAAATATTAAAGTCGTTGGAAATGCAAAAATTGAAATAACAAATGGTAATTTTGTAAATAATGGTACTTATACTATGGGAACCGAAAATGTTGTTTTTTCTGGAACTATTAATGGTTCAATTTTAGGCTCATCAAATAACGACTTTTATAATCTTACGGTAAATAATTCAAACGGAGTTACACAATCGGGTACCGGTTATGTAGCAATAAATAACTCGTTAACTTTTACTACAGGATTATATAATACAGGTTCAAATTATTTAATTATAAATGATAATGCAACTGTTAATGGGAATAGCTCCGGAAAATATATTAACGGAAATTGTAGAAAAGTAGGTAACGATGCATTCGTTTTTCCACTCGGAAACAATGGAAAATATGCACCAATAGCTATGTCTGCACCATCAAATACTACAGATAACTTTACAGCTTCATATTTTTATACTAACCCTAATCCATTATATAATGTTAACTTATTCGACCCCACATTAAGCAACGTAAGTAATTTAGAGTATTGGACTTTAGACCGTACAGGTGGAGTAAGCGATGTTAGTGTTACATTATATTGGGATAATACAAGTGGTGTTTCGAATTTAAATGACTTAAGAGTTGCTAGATGGAATGGCGTTTTGTGGAGTAACGAGGGAAATACTGCTACTTCGGGTAATTCTAGTTCTGGCACAATTACTTCTGATGTCGTTACTAGTTTTAGTCCGTTTACCTTTGCATCGGTTTCGGCAACTAACCCTTTACCTATAGAACTTACAGAATTTACTGCAAAATGTGATAACAATAAAACTATATTAAAATGGCAAACAGCAGCCGAAGTAAATTGCGATTATTTTATTGTTGAAAAATTAATAAATAATAATTTCGAGAATTTTGCAAAAATTAATGGTTCCGGAAATACAAATCAATCTACAAATTACGAGATTACCGATAATGAATTAGGATCTTATTATCGTTTGACGCAAGTTGACTTTAATGGTAAAAAAACGGTGTTCGATAATAATGTGATTTTTGCAAATTGTAATAATAACAAGCAAAATATAAAACTTTACAATTCCTCAGATGAAGGAGTTTTATACATAAACACAAACATTGAGCAAAACTATATAATTAATGTTTTTGACTTAAGTGGTAAGCAAGTTTTTAATACACAAAATTTGTTGAACCAAGGTGAAAATAAAATCAGTATAGATAATTTCAATTTATCTTCAGGAATGTATTTGTTAAACATAAATTTGGGCTATTACAACGAGTCAATTAAAATAATAGCGAGGTGATTTTTTTTATTATTAACTGAA
>Ga0172375_10009339_pt1 | contig 12961 bp, 6 predicted proteins | sample LakKiv1m_FD_114537 | JGI IMG/M metagenome (GOLD analysis project Ga0172375, IMG submission 114537) | Freshwater microbial communities from Kabuno Bay, South-Kivu, Congo - kab_092012_11.1m | ecosystem: Environmental > Aquatic > Freshwater > Lake | place: Democratic Republic of the Congo...
AAGTAACCAACCGCCGGACACATGTCCGGCGGCTTTGTCTTTGCCGGCTCCGCCGGCAGGGCGGCTGTGGTTTATTTGGGCAAGAGCTTGTTAAAGAGAGATGGTTGGTCTACCTCATTGGTGTGGTGTTGGTGTTTAACGTAACGCTGTATCACATGCTCATCCAAGCCAATCGTGGAAACAAAGTAGCCTCGTGCCCAGAGAGATTCTTTTTCGTAGAGTCCGTGTATTCTCTTGATCTTCTTCTTCATCCAGGCTGATGATTTTCCCTTCATGATTTGCATGATGTAGGAGACAGAATCTCGTGGTGTCGCGAGAAGACAGAGGTGAATGTGGTCTTCCTGAATGTTGAGTTCGATGATTTCCCAATGCTTCCACTTGGTGATGGTTTCAAAGATGCGTCGTAGCTCACTCTGTACCTTATCTACTCCGAGTACCTTTCCACGGTATTTCGGTGTCCATACGAGGTGATATTTAATATCGTAGAAACAGTGTGATAATGTACGTATCGTACGTTTGTGATGCTTCATGGACGTATGATTAGTTGCTAATAGCCGTCCTGCCGGACGGCTTTAGCATACGGCTTCGCCTTCAAACGTACACCTCGGCTAAAGCCGAGGGTTTTTACAATTAAAAACAAACCACCCCCGCTTTGCGGGGGTGGTTTGTTTTGAAAGAATCTTACGAAACCCTCATGAGCAACACGATTAGTTCGTGCTGTTCAACACTGATGTGCTCGTCTCAAGTCCTGACATACCAGGAACTTTGAATCCGTTCATCCAGTTGTCAGACGTCAATGATGTTGCTGTTGAAGCGTCATTGTAGAAGTCTGTCCAGATAAAGTTCGTCGACGTAGCAGCGTTTGCGCCTGCACCGAAGGTTGTACCTTGTTCCACATCGATGTTGTCTCGTGTGTCCATGAGGTTCTTGCTTGTTCCAGTGAGCACAATGTTCACTGGGCGCGCATCATCTTCAAGCATTGCTACTGTCACGCTGTCAGCGGTGTTGTCAGTAGCCACTGTTCCACGAAGTTCGTATGTCTTCGTTTCGTTTGCGGATACCGTTTCCCAGGTTGCCGAACCCAAGTTTGCGTGGTTCGCAAGGATACGAACGATTAGGTTATGCGATGCGTCATAGTTGACGTCCTCATCGAAGAACGCCGCGGCAGAACCCGTCGCATTGCTAATCTGTTTGTTCGCACCACCTGTCACGTCATACAACGCGAATCCTGGCAACGTGGTCCGGAATGTGGTTACTCCAGAAGTTGCGACACGGAATGTTACGCGGTTGAACGCGATGTCATATGCCGGGTCTGCCTTCACAGAGAACTTATACAACACGTTTGAACCTGACTGCAACGTTGAAGATGGAAGCGCCAACTTCGTCACGGTCGGAACTGAACGGAAGTACAACATACCTGCCTGGTTTGTATCTGAAGCCGTTGAGCTGTACACGGTCGCAGATGACTGTGCGCCACGAGCCTTGTTGTGCGTCTTGTAGCTTGCTCCATCGTAGTTCAGGGCAACCATTTGTCCTGAGACACCTGACTGGTCTGACCCAATGTTTGCAAAGTCAACTTTGACGGTCAGCTTCTTGTAGCTGTTCTTTGGAATGATGAACGAACCTGTTCCTGATGTTGGGAACGTGAAGTCCTGTACACCACTTGAGAATGTTGGTCCAGCTGATCGCTGTACCAATGTTGATCCGTCCCAGAGTTCAACTGCAGCAACGTCTGATGCTGTTGATGAACCTTGTTTGTCGAGCTGGAGGCGAAGATCAGTAATGGCAAGTTCTTCAGTCGTACCTGTGAAGCGGAGGATGTTTACAACCGCTCCTGTGGTTCCTGCTGCGTACCATTTCTCGGTTGGAGCTGATGGGTCAACAGTTACCGCATATCCACCGCTTACTCCAACGGTAATAGTTGCGCCAGAAGTTGATGTGTCGAGGTCTTCTGTAATTGATGTGTTCTTGTCGTTTGTTGCAACGCCCCAATCACCATCCGTCAAGCTCGTGAAGTCAAATTGGTACGTGCCTCCTGACGACGCTGTCGCGGAGATGTTACCAATAAGATTCAATGTCTTTGACGTGTTCTTGGAAATAATCCAAGGGTTATCAAGTGTGAAGGTAAGTGTTTCGGTGTTTCCTGATGGATTTACGACATTTGAACCCGTGTTCAATGTTGTTGTTCCATCCTTAAGCACGAGTGATTGTACAGTGTCTCCTGACGCAGTCGCCACTGTCTTACGAATCTTGATGTTTGTAACCTTCAAGTCATCACCTGAACCAGCCGCGTTCAATGTAAAGCGTCCGAGTTCGACTCCTGTTCCACCACGAATGATAGTCTGTGAACTCAATGTCGTTGCAGGTGCCACAGTAAGTGATCCTGCCTTTACCGTCATTGTGTTTGCAGCTACCGAAGTCGCTGGTGATGGAGTAATAGTGTTGTTTGTGAGGTCACCCGTTACGCTCGTCAATTCATCCGAGGGGGTAAATGAGAGCAAGATGGTGTCGTTGTTTTCCCATCCAGTTGATGAGAGGTTTCCCTTTACGGTGTACGAGCTGATACCCACAGGAACTGTTACTGAATCAGTAAAGGTTACTGTCTGTGTGTATGTAGGGCCAGTACCTGCGGCTGTAGGATTTGTTGGTCCTGCAACTGCCTTGCCAGATGCGTCGTACACGGTAATGTTTTCAACTGTTCCTGCTCCCGCGCTGTCTGAGTTCGTTGTTGTTACCAACACCGCCCATTGCGCGAATGTTACTGGCTCACCACGCGCCTCAAAAGTGAATCCTCCGAGTGTTACGCCTGTTCCACCAATAAGCACATCTCCTGCAGCAACGGTCGTTGCCTTTTCTGCACGAAGCGAACCTGCGCTAACCGTCACAACTGACGCATTAAAGCGTGGGTCTGTCGTACCCGAAAATCCTCCACCGTTGTCGTCGGTCGCACGAAGATCATACTTTGTGTCAACTCCCATGAATCGCGCGTCCTCTAATTTGTAGAGGTCAAACGCAATTGTACGTCCTGAACCGTCTGCAACATCACCCTGAAGGGATACTTCAAATGATTCTCCCTTCTTAACAGTAATGCCTGCTCCAAAGTTGGCGAGGTAATACTTGCCATCGTCAGATACGGTTGTTGGGTAGATTTTGCCATCTTGGTCTTTTACCACCACGTTGGCAACATCGTTCTTTGTTGCTGATCCTGACTGGTTAAAGCGAATGCTCTTCCAGAGGATATTTTCATTTGTTCCTGAAGCCTTAATCGCAGAAAAGACATAGCTCTTTGTGCCAACTTCTTTTGAGCGGTCAGCTCCAGGGTCGGTTGATCCCACCGACAACTTGACGCTGCCCATGGACAACGATGCGGTTGTGCGGTGCTTTGCACCAACGATAGGGTAGGAACCATTTACCTTTGCAGCAGAATTTACTCCTACAAGTGAAAGGTATCCTTCTTGGTTGGTGTAATCAGTCAAACTGGCCGCCATATCACCAGCAATGGTGAGTTCGCGCGTTTGACCTGCCTTGACTGTGAATCCTGTCGTCAGTGTTGCTTGGTGGTCGGAGTTCAATGTCTTTGCAGTTCCGATGCGGTCACCATTCTCATCAAGAAGGATAACTCCACCGAACACTGCGTCACTGAGAAGCCCCGTGCGTTCGATTACTACAGAGTCAACTTTTACGTCTCCATCGTTGGATGCGGTAAAGCGAACTTTTGTAAATGGAACGTTAATTGCTCCTTGTGGTGCAAGTGATGCAGCTGGCTGTGTGCCCGCTGAAACCGTGAGTCCTGAACCTGCCACTACTGGTGGAGGAGTTCCGCCTCCAGGAGGAGGAGTTGTTCCTGCTACCAATGCGTTGTACTTCGCTTGAGAGATTGAGCCAAAGTATCCCGCCGCTGGGGCTACTCCGTTTGCAGCTTGCCACTTAGCAACTGCTGCTCTGGTCTTTCCACCGAAGTAGGTTGTTTCGCTTCCTGCTGAACCTGCTCCTGATGTTGCGATAGTAAATCCTGCGCCGTTAAGGTATTGCTGGAGGCATTTTACATCCTCTCCTGTTACGCCAACCGTAAGGCCTCGCGTAAAGGTGCATTTACCTGCCGGTGCGGGTGCTGGCGTTGCGTTTGCAAATGCTGCTCGTGCTGCGGCGACTTTATCCGCTGGGATAACGCCCGCGACGATGAGAATTTCAAGCAACTGCGCAGCTGACATTTCTGCGTGTGCGGTTGCAGGAATCAGAAACGCTGATCCTGTGAGCCACACCGCGGTTGTCGCGCTGAGGAAAACGGAGAGAACCGTCTTTCCTGTTTTTGTTATTCGATCACTCATGATGCGTGTAACTTAGTAATTACTCCTTCACATACACATAATCGCGTACATGCGGAGAGATTGTACGGCGTGCGCTTGCTTCGACAGCAAATCGCACATGCACAAACTGAACTGACTGATAATGCAATCGGTGACCTTGTTTTTGTGAGAGGTTTCCACCGTTGCCCTCTCGTGCGGAGACGCGAGTAACCCGCCCCAAATATAGGGCGTTGTCATCATGTTCCCGAACGAGAGGGCATCGACCCGGAAGTTACCGAACAAGATCAATACTTTCGACTTTTTGTTGATGCACTTTCAGTTTTCAATGTGCGAACCACACAACCATATGACAAGCCAGAAAGATTCCTGACCTCGCTACTATCGTATGTACCTAGTATAAACGAACGGATGCATATACCACAAAGAAAATCTATGTGGATAACCATGCAAACCGTTTGTGGATAGTGTACCTGTTTTTTGCTTACTCTACAAGTATATGACGCACTACTTGGGCAGATATAACGCAAACTCCCGCATGGTACATTGGAGCGATTACATGTATAAAAAATGACTCTCTAAAGAGTCATTTTTAAGGACAATTCCACAAAATTGTCCTTAACTCACGAGCGCGTAACGACACCACCGCTTGTCCCCTGTTTTTTGGATTTTCTTTGATTCAAAAAGTGTTACGAGTGTACGCTGGAGTGTTTTTTCGCTCATCTCTCCTCCGAAGAGCGACATCAATTCTCCTCTACCACTCCACGGATGCAACGCAAGAAAATCAAGAATGCGTGTCTCGCGTGAATTTGCGCTTGATGGGGGGATGTGCGAAATGCGTGGAGTTACGGGGCGATCGTTACTCGTCACACGATTATTGGGTACGAGTCGTGCGGTGTCTTGCTCGGGCGAGCTTTGATTTGTTGTAGGTAAACGATCTACTTGTCGTGGTATGGGCAACTTTACTAATTCGTCACCTTCCTCAAGACGATGCAATGATTGCTCAAGTGAGCGGTACTCGCGAACCAATACCGAGTGATTGACGTCAGAAACAAATGTTGCGGACCTCGCGAGATCCAATAAGCGCAATAAATCATCTACTAAACGATCGATTGTCTCTTTCGCCTGCATGCGATCTTTAATGGGCGCAGATTCATTTTGTGCAAGTGACACAAGCTCATAGAGCGAAACGCCAATTTTACGAAGACCCCACTTCAGTGGCTCTTCGTTCGGCATAAGGTCAGACACCCGATAAAGGGCGGCTGTCAGTTTCGATAACCTGTCCCTATCCATGTCCTTTATTATAAATTTTTAAAAAGTTTTTGTCAATGAGCCACAAAGGCCTTCATTTTCAACGCAATCTTTTTAGGACACTATCGGACACTTTAAATATCCGCGATGGCCTTTTCCTTGTGACGAGTCCTCCGTCCACATAAAAATCTATATTCCTACCGAATACCGCCCTTGCTTCGTCTACGGTGCGCGTAGGGCATTCCCCTTCAATGTTTGCACTGGGGGCAATTAGTGGTCCCGTGCGCTTCATGAGCTGTATAAGCTTGGGATTTTTGGGTAAACGAAACGCAAGCGCATTGGTCCCACAATGCAGGTATTCAAACTTTTTTATTGCTGACACGTCATGTATATCGCACACCAGTGTTGTCGGTCCCGGCCAATACCGCTTCATAGCCTTCGTGATACTTGGTGTGAGCATGACGCCAAATTGCGTGAGTTCCCCCCTTTTTGTTATCAGCAGAAGACATGGCTTTGTGGGGTTCCTTTTTTTGATGTTATACACACGCGCCACTGCTTTCTTGTTGTTTGCCGACGCAACAATACCGTAAAGCGTATCGGTGCGTAACACTCCTACTGCCCCTTTTTGCAACAACAGCGCGGCTTCGGCGAGACTGACCTCGCACAAACCGCGCTGTTGTGTATTCTTTTTTTGAGACAACTTAGAAGCCTGTTTAAAATATAATGCCTAGCGAAAATGTGGTGGTTATTTGACGCGGTTAGATTTTAAACAGGTTCTTAAACGGTAATACGACTGACATCGTCTGTTGGGGTGTAGAAATTGAATGTTGGTTCGTTACCAATGATGGCAATTGGGGTGTGTATTTTTGTTTCGCGCCCAAAGTGCCAGATCCAGAAAGCAAATCCCAATGCAACACATGCTGCGACAAGGAGATCGATTCCTGAAACTCCTCCCTTTGTCATGCCCCATCCGAATGCCCAAATCATCACACATGCGATCGCGAACACGATCACCGCAAGCGCGATGCTGCGTGTACGCTTGCCGTAATACCGCTCAAGCATACGCTCTTCCCAGAGCATCCATCCTGTTGTTGCACACACGAGGAGATATATTGTTCCGACGATGTACCACGGCAAGTTGAGTACGTCTTGCACAAATGTTGCACGGGTCATGCCAAGCCAGTCAATAAATCCTACCGGAATAAGAAGAGCTGAAAGTATATGGCTCGTGCGTGATTTGTCGTCTCGTGCACGAAGTGCGAGCACGCCAACAACAACGGTCTCAAAGAAGAGCACCCAAATCCACCAAGGGAGCGGAAACACTTTTGATACTGCCGCTGTTTGTGGGGTTGGCGTTGCAGTCGGCGTCACAATCGGAGCAACGACGGGTTCACGTACAACAGGGTTTTCGATGATTGGGGCAGGGATACGAACTGGAGGAGGCGTCACAACAGGGGGCGGAGGAAGTACGCCACCGAGTGTCGAGAAACTCCCCTCTCCTGAGATCACTTGGCCTTGCCCTGTTGCAATAACACGGAAGCAATATGCGCTTGCGCGTGTGAGTCCTGAAATTGCAACGGTGTGTTCTTGTGCGCCTCCAACCATTACTGTTGCGGGAAGTTCAAGCGAGCTCAGACCATATCCAAAGTTTGGCGAAAGACCTGCGTTAAATCTTCCGCAGAACGTATCGTAAATCACTCGGCTTGAGCCCATAAAGTTAGACTTCCAGTGAATGATTGCAGTCGTGTTTGTGATGTCGGTAACACGTACGTCGTAAATCTCGAGCGTGGGTGGGGTTGATCGTCCACCACCTCCTCCGCCACCGCTTATTGGTGTTGGGGGTGGGGGTTGTGGGGGTTCTTGTGAAGAAACAGTAACCGTGAGTGTGTGGAGTACTGGAGATGCTCCTTTATTGTCGGTCACGAAGAACTTTGCGATAAACGTACCCGTCACAGCGCTCGAGAAGTGAAACGCTCCCGTGCTTGTGCTGTATGTCGCACCATCAGGAAGCTCAAATGTGTAAACAAGCACATCGTTGTCCACATCTGAGGCGGTAATAATTGCGCTCAGCGAGTCTCCGGCGTGGCCAGAAAGCGTTGTAGGGCCTGACCATACAGGAAGATGATTTTCGACGGGAGGGTTATCTGAAATGATTATTGTCAGTGTGTGAAGCACGGCAGCCCCTCCTCTGTTGTCGGTTACCCACAATTTCGCGATGAATGCACCGGTACTTGTGCTCATAAATCCAAATGCGCCCGTGCTTGTGCTGTATGTTGCGCCCTTCGGAAGATCAAATGTATATGTGAGCGGGTCGCCATCCTGGTCGGATGCAAGAATAGTCGCCGAAAGAGATTCCCCAACACGTCCTGAGAGTGTTGTGGGGCCCGTCCACACAGGAAGGTGTTCGCCGCCACAACGTACAAGATCCGATACATCAACTAAGAATCCGTCAGCAGCAACCGAAACCTCCATATCGAATGTGAGTTTTCCGTTTGCAACAATGACGTTGTCTGAGTTTTCAATTCTGTTTTTGGGGTCCTCATAGCGGCCAAGAATGGTTCCTTTCATGATTTCCATGTAACCCTCGGCGTCTTCACGGTTTGGGTAGCCAATGATCTCCCCTCCTTCGTGGTGCCCATAAAAGAGTGTGCGGAAGTTGCCGTTTTGACGTTCAATTGCAAACCCTTGCACATCTGCGTACGCCTCAAGTGCATTATCGGTTATAGGTGCGCCGTTATGATACAACGGGAACCACGCCCCCGAAGGAAGACCATTTTCTGCGCTCCCTACATATACGCGAGGCAAAAGATTTCCTGTGCCAATATTATCCGCCTTCGTAAATACAACTCGTGCATAAACCTGAGGTACGCACTGTGTCGCGGTGTTTACGGTAACGACTGTGCTTGCTGTGGTCGTCGCCTTGCCATCGGTTGCGCTCCATACAAGTGTCACCGTACCTGCTTCGGTGTGAATCCAGTTAAATATACCGAGAGCAGGATCAAATACCGCAGAGGCAGGAACTCCATTCGCACTAAGAGTCACTATATCGCCATCAAGGTCATTTGTTGTGACCTTAAACTGGATAATCTCGTTTGTGTTGCCCGAAACTGTTACCGGAGCAGAGATGGTGGGGGCATGATTTACTTCAATCTTCTTCGTAATAACAATAGTTGTGGACTTTGTGGTGCTTAGTCGCCCATCGCTATATGTAAATATCGCAGTATATTCACCAATTGCGCTGGGTGTCCATGTAAATACCCCTGATGCACCATCAAATACCGCTCCCGTGGGCAGGGTTGAAGTTGCAGTAAGTGCATCTCCATCGGGATCACTTGCATTCACAGTAAAGTTCACGGTGTCTCCCAAGTACTTTTCGATGCGCACAGGCACATCAACAACGGGTGCATGATTCACAACAACCGGTGGAAGCATGGTAATTTTTACCGTATGACTTGTGGTAAGTTTGCCATCAGATACGGTAAACGTTGCGGTGTATTCTCCTGGAGTTGTTGGTGCCCATGAGAATATTCCTGTGTTTTCATTAAATATTGCTCCCGCGGGGAGTGTATTTATAAAGGTCAAATCATCACCGTCAACATCACTTGCGGTTATGGTGAAGTGTACCGTGTTCCCCACGCGAACAGTTTGCGCATCCGGCCCAGAAAGTTCGGGTGCATGGTTTTCAAATACTGGCTCTGCCACACATGGGCTCACGCCAAGATTGTCGGGAATTGAAAGCGTAAATCCTGATTGGCTTACCTGACGATCGGCAAAAAAGATATCGATCGCGTGAAGCCCTGGGGTAAGCGCTACCGATGACGTTGCACTCTTGAGCGCATGAATGCCTGAGTTGTTGATAACGACCTCCTTGTCGATAATCAGCCACGCATCATCATCAGAACTCAATGCAAATGGATATGAGCTTGTTGCTGCGGCATTTAAGGTCCCCGACCAGTGCGTGGCAAAAAAGTGTGGGTCTCCTGCACGCCCTTCGTTTACTGGGAAAAATCCACTCGATACGTTGAGCGAGTTAAGCGCGTCGGTGCGAGAAAATGCAAAGTAATTATCAAGTTCGTACCAATCTCGTTCAAAAGGATTAGGTGACTGAACGTTGTATGGGAGTCCATTTTGTACATCGGGATGAGTGTTCGGAAGATTATAGTATGTTCCGTAAAGCCCTCGCACAGTACAGTCGGGAACCTGGTCACGAACACCATCGAGTGCATAATTTGCCTTGAGCGAAATACCACTGAGTACCGCGTCTTTTGTTCCTGTAAACTCAACTTTGTATTGTGCGTATTGACCAATGCGCTCAATTTTTCCATTCACCACTTTTGTGTACTCACCAAGACTGTCGGGATCATTGCTTGTGCGCACATACAGCTCAACACCTGCGCTTCCGTTGGTGTGCGTCAATGACGTTGTGGAAGTTGCCGTCATCCATTCAACAGGACGTTCTGCATCAAAAACCGCAGAAGTAAATGTTCCCGTCACAACTTCGTTTGCGCTGTCCCCACAAGGAACATCCGCAAGCTCTATAAGAAATGGCAAGCACTGCAGATCGCCTTCTGTGTAGCGAAGGGCGGCCTGTGCATCGCTTGCAAGAATGGTGCCGTCTACTGTGGTATCAGCAACAAAACGCTCATATGCCGTCCCCTCAACACTTCCTACAGCCATTTGCAAAATGCGCTGTGCTTCTGCTGTGGTGACATTTTTGTCTTTATTTAAATCCCCAAATTGTACGGGAAGCGTCGATACCGTGCCCAAGAAATATGCCTCAAATACCTTTTTATCGGCTCGCGTTATGCGTTTGTCGCCATCAACATCAGCACTGTAACGCTCCAAAAAAGTGAGCGTGTCTTCTCCCACAAGCACACGATCAAGAATGGTAACATCTTCGGTGTTGATGTATCCGTCGTTATTGATATCCCCCACTATTCTTCCTGCGGGAACATTGAACGATGGGACAATCTTTCCATCACTATTCACACGGAGTCCATGAATATTCGTGTATCCATGAAGTGTCCCGCCTGTTAACTTTCCTGACCAATCGAGTTGCGTCCATGTTGCCCCCGAAATTTCAGGCTTGTATGTCGGCAGTGAAGAAACACTTCCTACCGCTCGACGAAGAATCAACTCGACATCTGCGAGTGTGATCTTGCCATCAATGTCCACATCAGCAACAACGCGCTGTGCATCGGTAAGGGACACTCCTTTTTCAATGTATCTGGCAACCAATAAGCTGTCGTCAGCTAAAATTTTACCATCTCCGTTGATGTCACCAAATGTGACGGGAAGTGTTGGCACAATACCCACCGCATATTTCAATATCACCAGTGCGTCGGCTCGTCCGACGCGACCATCTTTATCAACATCTCCAATAAAACGCTGTTCCGTCGTAAGCGTTATCTTTCCGTTCGCGTATTGCTCAGCAATAAGCGCATCTGATGCGGTTATTTCACCGTCAAAATTAAGATCTCCCAAGCGTGGTCCGTTCGCAAAAACAGGAACAATGGGAGCAAATACCGAAACAACGACGAGCAAAACCGCCGCACACTTTCCTGAAAGAAATGATAGGTTTCGGTTATTCATCACGGACGCATTATATTCCGATATTTTAGCGCTGTCAATGCCTCATACAACATTCTCGTTGCTCCACAATGTCTTTTATGCTGTCTTTCGTGACCCTTTGTCCTTTATGTCCCTTACTTTACATTTGTTGTTACTGAGCATACGCTAAAGAAAACGTCTCGGGGGTGTCTCATGAAGGGAAAACATGGAATAGTCTTTGATCTTGATGGTGTTCTTCTTGATTCTCTTGCGACTGGGAAAGAGCGATTTTTTGCAGCGGTACGGTCGCTGGGCCTGACAGTAACTCCCATCCAGAAAAAGCGTGTTTTGGAGCGTTGGGAGCGCGGCATGACTGACCCTATCATTAGAGAATGCTGGCCAGGAGTCTCTCCTGAGGAAATCTATGCCGCATGGGTTCGTTTTGATGTGGAAAACCCTCATCCTCTCTACCCTCAGTGCCGAGAAACACTCGCCGAGATCGCAAGGCGCGGCCACCCCATGCTTATTCTCACGAATCGTGATCGCGCGAGTACCATGCATCACCTTCACGCGCATGGCATCTCTGGACATTTTGCGTATGTCTGTGCGTGCTGGGACATGGGAAGACCAAAAAGCGATCCCGACACTTGCCGTCCTGTTGGGCGTGTGCTGGATCTCCTTGGGGTAAGTACTGTCACCTACGTAGGAGATTCGCTTGAACATGACAAGCCTGCCGCCGAAAAACTCGGAGCACGGTTTATTGCGTCTGGGTATGGAGCAACAACTCCAGAGAGGTTCCGCTCTCGCGGCATCAAAGATGAGCACATTATTTTGAATATCCACGAGCTGCTATTACTGCTCTCATAGCAAACACCCCCCAGTGTACACTGGGGGGTGTTCTTCTTTTTATCGTTCCGTCATCCTACACTCTTTATTCCTCACTCTACCCTCTGTTTACTATCTTATCTCGTACTGTAGCGACAAGTTGATCACAATATCCTGGCTCCCTGGCTCGATTGTGGCAGGGGCAGGCATTGCTCCTCCGCCCCCTTTGCCCATGGCGTATGAATCAGCCGCATAGTACCGAGGGTTGTATCCCCCTTCTGAAACATTGAGGAGTCTCCCTACGCTGAACTTTCCTGCACTCGCAAGGGCGTCTGCCTTTTCGCGAGCTTGCGCGAAAGCCTTTGCGCGTGCTTCGGCCTCTGCTTTGGCAGGATCATCAAGCGTAAATGTGATTTGTGATACGGAATTTGCTCCTGAGCCTACTACTCCTGAGAGTAACGCACCAACCTTTCCAAAGTTGTCTTTGCGAATTTTTACACTCACCGTTTGCCTCACGGTATACCCGACAATCGTTGGTGGAGGACATACTCCCCCGCTTAAGCCTCCACAGTTCGCGTATTGATACCGAGAATCTACACCAAACTGCTCGGTCTTAATGTCTTCTGCTTTTATGCCCTGAGCCTTCACGAAATCTATTGCCTTTTTCCCCTTGGCGTCATTTTGTGTCATGAGCGCCGAGAGATCCGTCCCTCCTTCGGTAATAACGCTATATGTGAATGTTGCGATATCGGGTGACACGACAACCTTCCCCTCTCCGCTCACGTTAAAGCTACGAAAACTACTCGGCTGAATGGAACTCGCATAGGCATCGGTGTACCGATATACCCCTGCCGCAAGTACGAGCATGAGAATAACCCCCGCTCCCATAACAAGCGCCTTTAGTCGCTCTTGTGTATTCATATACTAAATTGGTGAATAATTCCTAGAGCCTGTTCAAAATATAATGCCTAGCGAAAATGCCCAAATTTCGAGCGAAAATCGCGAAGTCCGACAAGGCATATCGAGATACG
>Ga0172375_10009341_pt1 | contig 12960 bp, 11 predicted proteins | sample LakKiv1m_FD_114537 | JGI IMG/M metagenome (GOLD analysis project Ga0172375, IMG submission 114537) | Freshwater microbial communities from Kabuno Bay, South-Kivu, Congo - kab_092012_11.1m | ecosystem: Environmental > Aquatic > Freshwater > Lake | place: Democratic Republic of the Congo...
GAACTCTTCATCGTAGTTTTGAAATACGTTTCAAATGCATCCATTTCCTGTTTGATTGGTGCTTTTATTTCATTTATTGAAGTCATTCCTATTGATAGTAAATATTTTTGCAAATTTAACAGCTTATTTGAATTAATTTTCTGAATTTTGTATTTTATCCTTACAAAATAATTTATGTCAGGTTTTCTTTTTCACGAAACTATTTTTGGACCTGTTTTTAGTCGCAGATTGGGCGTTTCGTTAGGAGTAAATCTGCTGCCTGTTAACGCCAAGTTATGCACATTCAACTGCGTCTATTGCGAATGTGGCTGGACGAAAAAAGAAAGCAATACTCAATTACCCTCCCGTAAGGAAGTTAAAGAGCAATTGGAAAAAATATTACGCGAACGGAAAAACACAAACCAAGGAATTGACACCATAACATTTGCAGGGAATGGCGAACCAACTCTGCATCCTGAATTTTCAGAAATAATTGATGATACAATTGCGTTGCGTGATACTTATTTTCCGACCTGCAAAGTGAGCGTTCTTTCAAATGCTACCACGCTTCATAAAAAAAATATTGTTTCTGCTCTAAAAAAGGTGGATCAGAATATTTTAAAATTAGATGCCGGTACAGAACAGACATATCATTTAATTAACAAAACGAATACTTCAAAAAACTTGCATGAAATTGTCGATGAAATTAAACAGTTTGATAAGAATTTAATTATTCAAACCTTGTTTTTAAGAGGTGAAATTGAAGGGCGAAAAATTGACAATACAACTTCCGTTGAAATTGAATCTTGGCTTACTTTTTTAGATGAAATAAAACCACCAATGGTAATGATTTATCCAATTGCCAGAAAAACGCCACTAGAAAATATTGAAAAAATATCGGTGAGCGAATTGAATAAAATTGCCGAAAAAGTGACACAACATGGCATTAATGTTCAGGTTTATTCTTAATAAGAAATGATACATTATCCTGCAAAAATATTAATGGCTTTTAATGAAGCAATCAAGGACAACCGCAAAATTTTAGACTGGTTGTTGAAAAATGGTTATCCTGAATTGGCAGCACTTGCAAATTCAATTCAGTGCAACGAAGAAGCGTTTGATTGGCTAATGAAACACGGATATCCCCAATATGCAGCGTTGAGCAATGCTATTGAAAATGATACAAATTCTTATTATTGGTTAAAAAAACATAAGTTTGGATTTTTGATATTGCTAGCAGATGCTAGTCAAGGTAAAATTGAAGCAATGGAGTGGTTTAAAAAAAACAATTTAGATATTTTTAATATTATCTGCCACTCAATAAAAGAGCTTAAAGATCAGCAGCAAAGGGATTACAGCGACCCACACAAAATACATTTTTAAAATTATTGAATAATAATTTTTTCAAACTGAAAATGCTGCCCGCTAAATATTTTTACAAAATAAATTCCTGAAGGAAAGTTTTCTGATAAGTTGATATCAATCGCTTTTACTTTTTCGGAATATAGTTGAGAATATATTTTATGGGCTGTTATGTCTACGATTTCCAAACCAGAGATACAAAATTCGTTGTTCGTTATTTTAAATTCACCATTTGATGGATTTGGAAAAACATGAGAATTACTCAATCGCATTCTGTTAGAAGTAGGAATAACATGTGTTCGAAAAACTAAATCCATTCCACTGATTGAGTCAGTTCCACTTGGATCGACAACCCCCATTATACCTCCATCACAACTACCAGCAAATTCAACCTGAACCTCGTAAATCCCAGAAATTCCTTTTCCGGGAATAAATTGAAATGTATAGTTTAATCCGGCAACAATTTCAACATTTTCTGCAAAGGGCAACAAACAATTTCCACCTGCACAATTGACATTCACGGATTGTGAATTCAATAGTTTTCCTTCAATACCTATTCCTTTAAAAACATTCAGCGTTCCAATTCCATTAATGTAATTAAAAAATCCTAGTTCTATTTCGCTTAACGTGCCTGAAATTCCGGCGGTAAATGATTGCCAATACGAACAACCAGGGAGATTACTGGCTCTCATTTGGGCTGTATTATATAAATTGCTTTGATCAATTATTGCAATTCCGCTTGGTGGTATATCTGAATGGATCAACTTACCTTCGTCAACAATTGTTGACACATTTTGCGATTTAGCAATAGTAGCCATCAAAAAAAACAATCCTAAAAAACCAACTATCCTCATTACTTATTTGACTTCTTTTATAGAATCAATATACTATTTTACAAAATTAGCATGATTTAGATATCGAAGTCATTTAAATTATCAACAAACAAAATGTTAATATCAACTTTTTTCCAAAAAAAAACCTCTCACTGCTGAGAGGTTCTCTGTATTTAATAAAAACGGCTATTACATCATTCCGTCCATTCCACCCATTCCGCCCATTCCGCCTGGATTTCCTCCCATCATTGGTGGATTTTTTTCTTTTGCATCTGCAAGAACGCACTCGGTAGTCAGTAACATACCGGCTATTGAAGCTGCATTTTCTAATGCTATACGAGTAACTTTAGTTGGATCAATCACTCCTGATTTATACAAGTTTTCATAATTTTCAGTATGAGCATTATATCCAAAATCATCTTTACCTTCTTTTACTTTTTGAACAACAATAGATCCTTCAATACCTGCGTTTTCAACTATCATGCGCAAGGGTTCTTCAAGTGCTCTGCGGATGATTGCAATACCTGTATTCTCGTCATCATTCCCGCCTTTTAATTTATCTAAAGCAGTAATAGATCTGATATATGCAATGCCTCCACCAGGAACTATACCTTCTTCAATTGCTGCACGAGTTGCATGCAATGCATCATCAAAACGATCTTTCTTTTCCTTCATTTCAACTTCGCTTGCTGCACCTACATATATTACAGCAACTCCACCAGATAATTTTGCTAAACGTTCCTGTAGTTTTTCTTTATCGTAATCTGAAGTTGTTTTTTCAATCTGAGCTTTTATTTGATTAACGCGAGCGCTGATATCAGCTTTCTTGCCTTTACCATTTACAATCGTTGTATTATCTTTATCGATGATGATTTTTTCTGCTTGTCCAAGATAAGATAAATCAGCGTTTTCAAGTTTGTAACCTTGTTCTTCAGAAATGACAATACCACCGGTTAATATTGAAACGTCTTCTAACATTGCTTTTCTGCGGTCACCGAAGCCCGGAGCTTTTACAGCACAAATTTTCAGGGATCCGCGAATTTTATTCACAACAAGTGTAGCTAGGGCTTCACCATCTACGTCTTCAGCAATAATTACCAATGGACGACCACCACTCACTGCCTTTTCCAGGATAGGTAAAAAGTCTTTCATTCCTGAAATCTTTTTATCATAAATAAGAATATATGGGTTGTCCATAACAACTTCCATCTTGTCAGCATCAGTAACAAAATAAGGAGAAATATAACCACGATCGAATTGCATACCTTCAACAACTTTTAACTCGGTTTCGGTTCCTTTAGCTTCTTCAATTGTGATAACACCTTCTTTCTTTACTTTGCGCATGGCATCAGCTATATGCTTCCCGATTACTTTATCATTATTTGCAGAGATTGTGGCAACCTGCTCTATTTTGTCAAAACTATCGCCTACCGCTTTTGATTGTGATTTTAAACTTGCAACAACATTTAATACAGCTTTGTCTAATCCTCGTTTTAAATCCATTGGATTTGCACCAGCAGTTACATTCTTCAAGCCGGTATTGATGATTGATTGAGCCAATACTGTAGCTGTGGTTGTTCCGTCACCAGCTAAATCAGCTGTTTTCGAAGCTACTTCTTTTACCAACTGAGCTCCCATATTTTCGATGGGGTCTTTCAGTTCAATTTCTTTTGCAACAGTAACACCATCTTTAGTTATTTGTGGTGCACCATATTTTTTATCGATAATAACATTTCTACCTTTGGGACCTAAGGTCACTTTTACTGCGTTGCATAATGAATCTGCTCCTTTTTTGAGCGCATCACGTGCATCGGTATTGAAAAAAATATCTTTTGACATAATATTATTTTTTTTTAATGAATAAATTTTTAATTAAACGATTGCATAAATATCAGATTCTTTCATAATGAGGTAATCCTTGCCATCAATAGTGATTTCGGTACCTGCATATTTACCATACAATACCTTATCACCTGTTTTAACGGTAATAGATTCATCTTTTTTACCAATGCCAACTGCTACAACAATACCCTTTTGTGGTTTTTCTTTTGCTGTATCTGGAATAATAATTCCACCGGCCGTTTTAGTTTCAGCTGCTGCAGGTTCAATGACTACCCGATCAGCTAATGGTTTAATGTTCAATTTTGCCATAAGTGTGTTTTTTTATTTGTTAAAAATTAAATTAGTTTAATTTAAATGTGCCACCCCTTGTCTAATTTTATGCCAATCCTTTTTTAAGACAATTTTACATATTTAATGAGGAACTGCCAATTTTTATGGCAGAGCAAAGCGACAATTTGACTTATAAAATTTCGACATTTGCTTTTAAAAAAAGTTTAGACCTTACTTAGGTTGTGTCGTAGGTTGTGTTTGCTGAGTAGGAAATTGTTGTGCGCCGGGTTGTTTCTGTACTGGTGCTTTTTTTTGAACATCCAATATTTCTTTATTTTTTTGCCCTGCACGTGGAATTGCAAAAATAGAAAATAAACTTAGGGCTAATAGTGCAATGGCAAATCCCCAGGTTGCTTTTTCCAAAAGGTCTGTAGTTTTCCTTACACCCATAATCTGATTAGAGGATGAAAAATTTGATGCTAAGCCACCCCCTTTTGAATTTTGAACCAACACAACAAGTATTAAGAAAAAACTTGCAAGAAGGATAAATATAGAAAATACAACATAAGTTCCCATTGTGTAATACGTTTAAAATGAATTAATTCTTTAGTTTTTTAATTTGGGCTGCAAAGTAACTACTTTTTTCCGGAAATTTCAAACTTAATTTTTCATAAATTTTAATTGCTTTGGTTTTATTGCCTTGTTGAGTATAAATAACAGCCAATGTTTCCGAAACGAAATCTTCAAATTCATCGGTTTCTTCCTCTTCAGAAAAATCCGCGTCAGATTGAGCAAAATCATCTGTATTTAAAATTCTTGGTTGTGTACTTATAAATTGGTCAATCAAATCATGTTGGCTAGTTTGCTCTTTCTTTTCCGGAGCAATAAAACCTGCTTCAGTGAGTCGGCGGTCTATAGAAGCCAATAATCTTATCTTTTTCTGTTCTTCATCCGCTAAGTTCTCCTCGTGTAGTTCAGAAGTCATAGATTTTTTCATGATTGGTGCCGGGACAACCTCCTCATTTTCCTTTGTCTCAACTTTTAAATCAGGTAGTTGCAAAAGCTCATCAATGCTATATATTGAATCTGTTTGAACCTCATATTCCAATGGCTGAGCAATCACGCCATCACTATTCATCAACTCAAAAAGCCGAATCCGATCGGTTGAATAGGCTGCAGCAATTTTTAATTGACTTTCGGCTAGCACATGACCAAGGTTTTTTAAATTCCGTGCTAATAAAAGCTGTCCAGTTTGACAATATGGAAACTCTTTAACAAAATTTGACAATATTGGCAAACTAGCTTCGTTCAACTTGGCCGGAGAGGCAATATAGTTAAGTAATTTCGGCTGATCCATTTGAATAAATTACCAGTTTACAACAGCGCGATTAAAGATATCTTCAACCAAAGCATCGTTGATTTGTTTGATAAGGGTTTCTTCAACTGACGACAAACTCTGACTGCTTGGGTAATCCTGATAACGCGAAAAAGAAGTTTCGAAATTTTGTTTTTCGTTGAAACGATTTACAAATTTTACATTGACTGTAATTGTCAATCTGTTTAATGCTGCCGTTTCGTTTCCTTGAATAGCAATAGGCATAGTAGAATAGCCCGAAATATCACCCTGAAGAAGTAAATCACCATTGACAGTGACCATTGACAATTTTGTCTGCGAAATAAATTTATCCTTTAGTGCATCCGTAAACGATTGGCTTAAGGTTGGTTGAACAAGTGGCGCATGATTCGGAAAATATTTAATCGTAATTGATTTTATTTCAGGTGCAATAGATGCCCCATTAAAAGTGTAACAACTACTCCATAACACGGCAATAAACAGAAAGGTTATATAGATTTTTATTTTTTTCAATTACTCTGTAATATTATATTCTTTAATTTTACGATAAAGCGTTCTGTCTGATATGCCCAGCTCTTTAGCGGCTTTATTTCTTCGTCCTTTATACTTTTCAAGCGCTCTAATAATCATATCTTTTTCTTTTTTTTCTAAAGATAAGGATTCCTCAACTTCCTCTCCAACTTGAATGGATTCCATATTATGTTGGTCGTTACCGTTTTGCTGAATGATGATGTTATTACCGTCGTTATTCAAGTTTTCAAGGTCATCATATATTTTATGAACAAGAAATGGATTCTCATTATGCGGTTTCTTTATAGGACTATCATCATGAATGATATCCGAAACTATTTTTTTTAGTTCAGTAATATCCTTGCGCATATCAAATAATACTTTGTACAAAAGTTCACGCTCATTGAATTCAGAGTCTGACTGATTGTTATGAAACAATACTGGCAGTTCGTTCACTTGGTTTTGCGGGAGATATTTTTCAAGGATAACAGCCGTTATCAATCGTTTGCTTTCGATGATAGATATTTGTTCGGTAATATTTTTTAATTGCCTGATGTTTCCCTGCCAGCGATAATTAATCATCATCTTTTGCGCATCATTATCCAACTGTAGCGAAGGCATGCTGTACTTTTCGGCAAAGTCGGATGTAAATTTGCGAAATAATAATAGGATATCTTCCTGGCGTTCGCGTAAAGCAGGTATTTTAATAGGAACCGTATTTAAACGATAATATAAGTCTTCGCGAAATTTATTGTTTCGGATAGCATCCGGGATAATCACATTGGTAGCGGCAACTATGCGCACATTTGTTTTGAGCACGTTTGATGAACCTACTTTTATAAATTCACCTGATTCCAAAACACGCAGCAGGCGCGCTTGAGTGGATAATGGCAAATCCGCAACCTCGTCTAAAAAAATAGTGCCTCCGTTTGCCACTTCAAAATAACCTTTGCGTGCTTCGTGCGCACCAGTAAAAGAACCTTTTTCATGACCAAACAATTCGGAATCTATGGTGCCTTCTGGAATAGCACCACAGTTAACGGCAATATACGGACCGTGTTTCCGAGCACTGAGTTGGTGTATAATTTTCGGAAATACTTCTTTTCCGGTTCCACTCTCACCGTTTATCAACACAGTCAAATCGGTAGCTGCCACCTGACGAGCAATGTCAATATCTCTCTCAAGCAAAGGCGAGTTACCTATAATTCCAAAACGTTGTTTGATACTTTGAATTTCCATAAATGTTAAAGTGCAGAAAATAGCAGGCAAAGTTAAAAAATATATTTGAATGTTGGTTTTGAATGCTATCAGCATTATTGGATGAAGTAATCTCTTCAATAATAATTATTATATACCCTTTAAATCAGACCTACAAAACTTTATATCTTTGAAAAATTAAATGAAAAATTTACTTAAACCATTCTCCAGTAAAGTTTTTTCACATCTCTACCTTGCACAAGCCATCAGCTTATTGGGCGATGCTTTTACCTGGGTAGGTGTTGCTTTATTGGCTTTTCAATTTGGAGGTAATGATTCGGCAAAGATATTAGCCATTGCATTAACACTTAGAGTTACGGCTTTTATAGTGTTTTCGCCTTATGCAGGTGTAATTGCTGATCGTATCAACCGAAAACAAATATTGGTTATCACCCATTTTTCTCGAATGATGGTTGTGGGTTTGCTATTTTTTGTGACTGAAATATGGCAACTATATTCACTGATATTTCTGCTGAATATGTTGAATGCTTTTTTTACGCCGGCTTACAAAGCATCTATACCAAATTCATTGAAAAGTAAAGAAGATTATGGCAATGCCATCGTTATTTCAAATACAACATGGCAATTATTAGGTATGCTTGGCCCCGGGCTTGCAGGTGCAGTAGCTGGTTTTATGGGCGCAAGAGAAATATTTTTCTTCGATGCCTGTTCGTTTATTTTAGCTGCATTGATTATTCTCACTATTCCGGCTATTGCATTATCAGTGAATCAAACAGAAATTGTAAAAAAGCAAGTAAGCAATAGTTGGAAAGAAATTGTTACCGGAACGGAATTGCTTTTTCGAAACTCCTCTATACGTTTTGCATTGATAATAGAGTTTATAACGGCTATTGCATCAGCAAATATTTTGGTCAATACCGTTGGTTTGATAAAAGGAACTCTAAAATTAACCGACACTCATTATGGTTGGATTATGACGGCCTTTGGCGTAGGTGCTACAATAGCCGCATTAACTTCTAATACTTTTGACCGATCAAAAAACAAACGTTTTATATTAATTGCAGGACCTGCATTAATCGGAGGTTCAATTCTTACAGCAAATTTCGTTTCCTTCCCCATTTTATTGGGCTTTTGGGTGGTTGCCGGCATTGGTCAGAGTTATACCTATATGCCATCGCAAATATTAATTGCAGAAAACATTGAATTGTCCGAACACGGAAAAGCTTACGGGGCGCATTTTGCATGGTCGCACCTTTGGTTCGCTATTACCTATCCTTTAGCAGGATTAACAGGTATTTATTTTGCTAATGAAAGCTATTTAATTGCAGGTGCTTCGACACTTTTATTATTATTTGTTTTACTTATTTATCAATTTTTGATTGTGGAAAAAAATTCTGAAAAAATCTAATTACTTTTGAAAAAACTTTCAATATGAAGCAAGACATCCAACAAATAAATAATCTGCTTGATTTTATTCATCAATCACCAAGCAGTTTTCATGTGATAAAAAACATAAAAGCCGAACTTAACAAAAGTGGTTTTAAGGAATTAACTATGACTGAAAAATGGAAGATAGAAAAGAACAAAGGATATTATATTACTGTCAATGATTCCGGTGCAATTCTTATTAAAACGGGTAGTGAAGAAATTTCAACAACGGGATTTAACATAATAGCAGCACATACCGACGCTCCTTGTTTAAAAATAAAGCCGACGCCCGAGATTATTGTTGATGGGTCCTATTTAAAATTAAATGTTGAGGTTTATGGCGGACCCATTCTTAACACTTGGTTCGACAGACCACTTGCCATTGGCGGAAGAGTGAGTCTTAAAAGTTCGAATCCGTTAAAACCGGAAGTAAAATTTGTGCATATAAATCGTCCGTTAATGATTATTCCAAACTTAGCCATTCATTTCAATCGCCAAGTAAACGATGGTGTTAAAATAGATAATCAAAAACATTTAAATCCATTGATTTCAATGGTTAAACAAAATTTTGAAAAAAATAATTATTTACTAAAACTAATTGCATCGGAATTAAAAATAAAACCTGAGCTCATTTTAGACTTTGAGTTAGGCCTTGCTGAATATGAAAAAGGAAGTATCATCGGCGCAAACAATGAATTTATCTCAAGCGGAAAGCTGGATAATTTATCCATGATTTTTGCCGGAAAAGAAGCACTTTTAAAAGTAAAGAATAATACAAAAACAAATATAGTATTGTGTTTCGATAACGAAGAAGTTGGCAGCTTATCCAAGCAGGGTGCGCAATCCGGGTTTTACAATCATGTATTGCAACGCTTGGTGTTAGCAGCAAATAACGATTATGATTTATACATCCGAACACTTTATAAATCGTTTATGATTTCGGCAGATATGGCACATGCCATCCATCCTAATTATGCCGAAATGCATGATCCAACCAATCATCCAATCATCAACAAAGGTCCTGTAATAAAAATAAATGCAAACCAAAAATACACGACCGATAGCAACTCGGGTGCTATCTTCGAAATGCTTTGTCAGAAGGCAGATGTACCTGTTCAGCGATTTGTAAATCGTTCGGATTTAGCAGGTGGTTCAACACTGGGAAGCATTGCTGCAACCCATATTCCGGTGCCTTCCGTTGATGTTGGCAATCCTCTACTTGCCATGCATTCAATAAGAGAATTGGCCGGTGTAGATGATTTTTATTTAATGGAAAAAGTTTTTGAAGAATTTTTTAAATGCAGGTAAATGGATTTAGGAAAAATATTTTAAAAGTTCATATTTTATAAGGGGTTTTAACTATTTTTGTAAAATATAATAGTTTCAATTTATAAGATTATGTTTAAAAAAAATAGTCTATTTTTCATAGTATTATGTTTGTGTATAGTTAATTTAAAGGCACAGCAAAACCAGCAAGCAGCAAAGATTACAACTGAAATAAATCAGGCGATTGCAACTAATTATCAAATGGCAAAACCTTATTTTGAACAAGCTTATCTGCACTACCCAACAATACCAAAAGGAATATTAGAAGCTGTTTCATACACTAATACTCGCTTTTATCATATTACACACCATCCGGGAAGTGATGAAAGTTGTATGGGTTTGCCCAAATACTATGGCGTGATGGGACTGGTTCAGGACGGGAAAAATTATTTTCGCAACAACCTTATTACAATTTCAGATTTATCAGGTGTTTCGGTTGAGGATATTAATACAAATCCCGAAAAAAATATTTTGGCTTATGCTGCTGCATACCATTCAATCAAAGCAAAACTTGAAATAAGCAGCATGAAACCCGAGGACCAAACACCTATTCTGATTGCACTTTCTGAGCTTCCTCTTACCGAAGACATTCAAAATAATTTTGCATTGAACAGTCATTTATATAGTGTTTATTATTTTTTAAATAATTCTTTTTATCAGAGTTTATGCGGATTCCCTGCTTATCAAATTGATTTTATAAAATTATTCGGCGAAAACAATTACAAAATATTAAGTTCTCCGCATATTCTCATGTCCGATACTTCTGTTACGGATACTATGGGTTTGAAGTTCCAGCATTCTAATCCTAACCCATCCTTTGGACCCAACTCAACTGATTATGGACCTGCCTTGTGGGATCTTGCTTGCACTTCAAACTTTACGGTAGGAAGAACTCAAGCCATCTCCGCCATCACCATTCATGATGTTGAAGGGAGCTATGCAGGATGCATCTCTTGGTTTAACAATTGTTCGGCTAATGTTTCCGCTCACTATGTGCTACGTTCGGTTGATGGTCAGATAACACAAATGGTTGCGGAAATTGATAAAGCTTGGCATGTAGGAACCGAGAACCCATACACGATCGGTTATGAGCACGAAGGTTATGCAGGACAATCCGGTTGGTACACCGTGGCCATGTACAATGCATCTGCAGCATTATCACGAGATATTTGTATCAGCAGTGGTTACAATATCAATCCTTTACGTACTGGATTTTGGCCTTGGCTTGCTACAACAAATTATAATATATCAGGTATTCCCGGAAGTTGTGTTAAAGTAAAAGGACATCAACATTATCCAAATCAGACACACACTGACCCAGGCCAATATTGGGATTGGGATTATTATTATAAAATGGTGAACAATCCTGCACCAACACCTACTACATACACAAACACAACAGGTACTTTATATGATTCAGGCGGCCCTTCAGGAAACTACAGCGATGACGAAAGAAGTATCTGGGTAATTAGCCCGCCATCTTCTTCTTCTGTAACGCTTACGTTTACTAGCTTTGATGTAGAAAACACCTGGGATTATTTATATATTTATAATGGAACGGATGTGTGGGCACCACTAATTGGTTATTATACAGGAACAAGCCTTCCGGGTGCTATCACTGCCAATAGCGGTTCTATGACACTAGAATTTCGTTCGGATTGTGCAACACCTGCGGCTGGTTGGAATGCAAGTTGGACAAGCGTTCAACCGGACATGATTGACCCAACAACTTCAATTAGCACAACGGGTTTATGGAAGACGCACGATTTTACTGCCACGTTCAATGATGTAGATAATATTGGTGGATCCGGAATTGATAAAAGTTTTTATCAAGTGCTCGAAAACAATAATAATATTTGGGGAGCCAATGCACAACAAGGATTTTTTTGCGATAACTTTGATACGTTGATGCCCTCTGTGTGGTCAACGCCTTTAAATTCGGGGACTTGGAGTTCAAATGGCGGATACCTTGTGCAATCAGATACGTCGGTTGGCAATACAAATATATATGCATCGCTCGATCAGGAATTATCTAATCGCTATTTATATCATTTTACAGCAAAAGTTGGAACAGGCATTATGAGTGGGTTTCAACGAAGATTTGGTTTTCATTTTTTCTGCGACAATGCGGCGCTGCCCAATCGCAATAATTCTTATTTTGTTTTTTTTCGTGTTGAAACAAGCCAATTAGAGTTTTACAAAGTAACCAATGATGTATTCACACAAGTTAAAGTGGTTACAGGAGTTGTTACTAATGCAAATCAATGGTATGATTATAAAGTTTTTTATGACCGCATCTCAGGGCTTATTGCTGTTTATCGTGATGATGTTTTTTTGGGTTCTTGGATAGATACTTCGCCTTATAGTACAGGTGGTAATTACATTTCGTTCCGAACAGGAAATAGTCATTTATGGATAGGTGAATTAAAAGTTTTTCGTTCAAGGGCAGCAACAGCAACTATTACCATTGGTCCTGCTAATACAAATATGATAAGAGTGCAAAACCAAAATCCATCTACCTATGCAGCTAAAATCAAATCCATTTGCACCGATAATGCGGGCAATTTATCTGCTATTGCTTACCATGATTTGAATATTGATTGGACAACACCTACAGGCATTGCGTATGTAAATGATGGCTCTGGTGTTGATATTGACACTATTGCAACTAGTACTGATTTGTACGCAAACTGGGCTTCATCCGGCGACACTAACTCTGATATTGCTGCCTATTGGTATGCCGTTGGAACGACTGCTGGAGATAGTAATTTTGTTGCATGGACCAATAATGCACTTTCAACAAATATTCACCTTTCGGGATTGTCCATGAACCCCGGA
>Ga0172375_10009343_pt1 | contig 12959 bp, 10 predicted proteins | sample LakKiv1m_FD_114537 | JGI IMG/M metagenome (GOLD analysis project Ga0172375, IMG submission 114537) | Freshwater microbial communities from Kabuno Bay, South-Kivu, Congo - kab_092012_11.1m | ecosystem: Environmental > Aquatic > Freshwater > Lake | place: Democratic Republic of the Congo...
CACCCCGCGCTAAAAGCAATCCGCGATAGCGCGTGAAAACTTTTGCACGCAGGGAATTATCGTCCGCGAGTTCGTTTTGCAACAAATCAAGTTGACACTTCTCACGGTTGATCGTGCGGTTGCGTCCCGTCTGTTTGACGCCTTCGATCCATCCGCGCGAGCCAAACAGACTGTGAAAATAAATCCCGGGCACGCCGCGCAGCGAGAGCATGATGGCTTGCGCGGCGATGAAACGATTGACCTGCAATTCCAAAGGTTCATTTCCACCCGGATTCGAGAGCGCGTCGAAATAGTTGACGTTCATCTCGTACGGGCTTCGCGTGCCGTCTGAATTATGCCGGCAGGAGACCAGGCCGCCGTGTTCGAGCGTTTTATCCACCAGCGCATCAATTTCCCCATCCGAAAGGATTCCGCGCGCAGGATTCAGCCCAATCCCGTCGTGCGAGGCGAGAAAGTTGAAAAAGGTTGTTTTACCGGATGGCAGGGTCAACATCTTCGCCCAATTGGACAACACGCGCGCATCGCCTGTGTGAAATGTATGCAGGGTCAACGGCGGCAGGGCGAAATTGTAAACAAGTTGGGCTTCGTCCGTTCCATCGCCGAAATAGGAGATATTGTCCGCGTGCGGCACGTTGGTTTCCGTAATCAGGTGGACGTGCGGGGCAGCCTCGTTCAACACGGCGCGCAGGAATCGAATCACGTGATGGGTCTGCGGCAGGTGAATGCAGGTCGTGCCGATTTCCTTCCACAAATAGGCAACCGCGTCGAGGCGGATGAAGTCCGCGCCGCGCTCGGCATAAAGAAGCAGGATGTCGAGAATTTCTAAAAGGACCTCGGGGTTTTTGAAATTCAGGTCGACCTGGTCGCCGCTGAATGTCGTCCAAACTTTTTTCTCACCCGATGAGGTTTGAAACGATGTGAGCAACGGCAATGCGCGCGGACGGACGACGTGAGAAAGATTCGGTTCGCCTTCAATGGTGATGAAGTAATTTCGGTAATTCGGGTCGTCGCGCAGGAATCCCTTGAACCATTCGCTTTGCGCCGAGACGTGATTGATCACGCCGTCGAACATCAGGCGGAAACGGCCCTGCATGGAGGAAATATCATCCCAACTCCCCAAATTTGAATCCACGTTGCGATAATCCATCACCGAAAAACCGTCGTCGGATGTCCACGGATAGAACGGCAGGATGTGAATCCCGCTTATGACATCGGTTAAATATTTGTCGCAAAACTTTTTGAGCGTTTGCAATGGCTTTTCGTTTGGCGTTTGGACCTGGTCGCCGTAGGTGATGAGGATGGAGTCGCGTTCGGTCAATTCGCCATTACGCGCAGCGCCATGCGTTCGCGCATGATGACCGTCCATTATTTTTTGCGCGCGTTCATACAAGCGCGGCGCTTCGTCTTCCCCATACAAAAGGGCGAGGTGATCGAGCAGTTCCTTCATTGTTATATCTTCATATTTTTTAACTCTAAGCACAAAATTTCCTGAAATTTTTATACCATGAATTTTTGGCTTAAGATTAATTCCCGATCGATCCCGACAGGCACAAAAAAATACATCCCATGACATTCCATGGGATGTATTCGATAAATTCGCAGGCGGATTTACATCTCGACCATGCACGGCCCGCTCTCCGTGACCGTCACGTTTTCCCCGTTCGAGAAAGTCACCACTGTTTTATCATGGGCGCGCACGATCGTGAGTCCCTTGTATTTGATCGTCACAGGCCATGCAAATGGATTCTTTCCCTCGAGCAAAATCTTTCGCGAGGAAAGGATTTTTACGCCAAGCGTATCCATGAACAGGCCGACAGGCGCCAGCCCATGCAGTGAATTCCTTTCGCCAATTCCCGTACCGCGTTCGGCATGATAACGCTGGTGGAAACAGTGATTTTGTTTCAGGTTTTGGATCACCGCATTCATCAGGTGCGTGGTCAGGCGCGCGGCTTCATTGCGGAATCCGTATGCAAGCAGGCCCTCGCCGAGCAACGCGTTCCAGGGCAGGTGCACGCTCATCGAAACGGTTTCCGCTTCGGCATTGGGCGGCACCGGCAGGGAGGGGAAGCCAAACGGCCGGTCGAAACGTTCCGCGTCCAGGAGCGAACGCCCCATCATCACCTGCGCCTGTTGCGCGTCGGGAATGCGCGCCCACAGCGGAAGCGCCAGCGTCAGGTCCTCACCCGTCATGTCCACAATTTTGACAACGACCCTGTCCTTTTCCTCAAGTCCGCGCACGGTGATACGGTTGATCACAGTGAACGTCTTCCGGCTTGTCGCCACCAGCCCGCCGCTATGCCATTGGAAGTGATGGCTCTCGATGACTTCCATGTGTCCATTGGTCTTGGTGACGAATTCACTGATCTCGACGACAGGCCGCTTCGCCGCGGGACTTTTGGTCTGCACCTCGATCAACAGGCGGACCGGCGTCCCGGACTCGAACCGTGGGCGCATGTTGCCATTACCCTTGCGCCGCGCGATGACCCTGCCCTCCTGCATAATGCCCGTCTCGCGGTCGCGATAGGAATAGAAACCGGTGCGCGCGTTCCAGCCTGCCCTGACCGACGCTTTGAGTATTTCGGCCTGTGCCTGGATCAACGCGGTCTCTTCATCGGGCCTGCCCAGTTTCCCTGCAATTTGAACGAGACATTGCGCTTCACGCACCAGCATGGATTCGAGCGCCGGGCTATGCACAAGCGAAATATCCAGGCCCTGCGACCAGGGATGCCATACATCGAAAATTGGATTATCTTCAAAACCCGTTTGCAGGATGTGGTCCCACTCGGGTATGCCATCGCGGTTGCGGTCATGCTCGGGAGAAAACCACGACCAGAAGAACTTAACCAACTTCGGGAAATTTTTTGCGAGAAACGCATCGTCCTGCGCGGCCTCGTGATATTTCCACACCAGGCTGGCAAGCATGGGCGCGGCCAGTAATTTTCCGCGCTGGGCGGCAAGGCCCGGTTTATTGTCGATTTCGCCGTTCTCGATTTGACCGGCGAGGAAGTTCGCGAGCAGTCCCTTCGTCAGGTGCGGCGCGGCCTGAAGGATGCTGGAGATGTAATACGATTCAAGGGGCGACTGTCCACTCCAGGAGGGCGGGTAGTCGGCGCCATCGCCTTTGCGGGAGTAGCCGTGGTCTGAATGACGCGCCTGCACAAAGGACGGATGTTTCAAGTTGTCATTTTCAGGGAAGAACAATCCCAACGCGGCTTTCTGGCTGAGTTCGAGCGCGGCATCCCAATCTGAATCGCCGGTATGGAATTCGATCACATGCGCGGCGTCGAACATCTCAATGCGGGCGCGCTCCGCTTCCCACGGGCGCGCCGCAGTGTGGCGGGCAAGTTCGAACGAGGCGGGGATGGCGTCGAGCGCGGCCTGCGCAAAAGTAAGTTGACGCGTCGAGCCGGGACCCAGTTCGAGTTCCAGAATGAGCGAGGGATGGGGGCCGGGGCCGTGTTTGGGGCCGCCCGTCATAAAGATGACGGGAATCAACCCGCCCGTTTGTCCGGCCAGGATATTGACAAGTTGCTGCTGGGTGGGGGTCAGGGACTGCCCATCGAGCGGGGCCAGCAAACCGCAGATTTCAAGGCTGATTTTGCGTACGGCGTTGCTCCGATTTGTGAGGGTGACGCGCCCCGCAACAGCGTGAGATTCGGGAACCCAGAATTCGGTTGTGACCGGTATGTTCTCCAGGGGGGCAAAATCGAGCCTGATGAAGTTTGGATGGAAGCGGCGCACAGAGGGCTGGGTTGGGAAGGCCTTCGGGTCTGTCACCGCGTTGTTGTTTTCGGTGAAACGCAGGAACAGGCGCATCGAGCGCGCCCGCAGGCCGAAGGTCGTGTGCAACCCAACGGCGGCCGGTTCCACGTCACCGAAATCCACCTCCCAAATGTGGTCGTTGACGTAATCGGGCCTGCCATGGCGGGCATCCGCCGCGAGTGTGAGAACCAGAGGATCGCCAGGGCCGAGAGACCAGTCACGCATACGTCAATTGTACGGGCAGAATGGCAGGAGGTCAAAGGGTATAATTTGGCCGCGCGGCCGCGCGGGCAGTCAGTTTCCTGGCTGGAATTCATGGGTTAAGACTATCGAACCATCGAACCACTTAACCGACAGAGGAGACAATCATGACCGGACTGTACTTCGAGGAATTTTCTGTAGGGCAAAAAATTACCACGGTTGGGCGCACGGTAAGCGAGGATGCCATCTTCACGTTTGCCGGTCTTACAGGCGATTACAACCAGATCCATACCGACGCGGATTTCAGCAGGCAGACGCAATTCGGCCGGCGCATCGCACACGGGCTTTTGGGTTTATCCATCACCGTGGGACTGATCATGCGCACCGGTTTATTGGAAGGCACGGTGCTGGCATTCCGTGAGATCAACGAGTGGAAATTCGTGAAACCCCTTTTTATCGGCGATACGGTCCACGGCGTATTGTCCATTACGGAAACCAAAGCCCTGCCGCGCATCGGCGCGGGCGCGTTGACCGCCCTGGTTGAATCCCGAAATCAAAACGACGAAGTGTGCCAGCGCGGTTCATTGAATCTGCTGGTACTGAGCAGGCCGAAGTAGGTTGAAGGTCAAAGGTCGAAGGTTGAAAGTTGAAGGTTCAAGGTTGAAGGTACAGCATGAACAACGATGAAAATGACCGCATTAAGAGACTGCTGCGTTCTGAAGAGGAAACGCGCGGGGATGTCCAGCCGCCTCCCGAGACCGTCGCGGGGCAACGGCCCCGGCCTGATTCCACGCCAGTGGCGCGCCCCGCCCTGGACAAGGATAACATGCCCCTGCCCCGCCGCGTGGACGAGATCGACACGGAAGGCACGCGCGTGACACGCGCCGCCTATGCACAGCCAACCGGCCGCAGGGACGCGGCAGCCGCTCGCCCAGCAACAGCCCAGCCCCAGGGAAAACGCCCATCGTCCAACCTGGGCAGGCTCTGGCGTAATAACAGGGGGTGTCTCACGCGCGGCCTCATCGTACTGGTTTTTGTTTTTGTCCTGGTTTTCCTGTGCGCCGGATCCTACCTGCTTTATCAATATAATTCCATCGCGAGTGAACTTCCCGAAATTGGCGACTTGCAGGAACGCGCCTCGCAATTCGAGACCACGCGCATCCTTGACCGCAACGGCCAGTTGCTTTATGAAATCCTGGACCCGAACGCGGGACGCCGCACGTACATTCCCATCGAGGATATTTCACCGAACCTGGCCGCGGCCACGATTGCCACGGAAGACAAGGAGTTCTACCAACACCCCGGCTTCGACCTGATTGCCATAATCCGCGCGCTGTGGCAAAACTACCAGAGCGGCGGGACGGTTTCAGGCGCGTCCACGATCACGCAGCAACTGGCGCGCGCGCTGTTGCTCTCGCCCGAGGAACGCGCCGAACGAACCTACACGCGCAAAGCGCGCGAGATCATCCTCGCGGCGGAGATCACGCGGCGCTACACCAAGGACCAAATCCTTGAGTTGTATCTCAATGAAATCTATTACGGCAACCTGGCCTACGGTGTGGAAGCCGCGGCAGAGACCTATTTCGGCAAATCCGCAAAAGACCTGAGCCTGGGCGAAGCCTCCTTTTTGGCGGGACTGCCGCAGTCCCCGGCAGTTTACGATATTTACACAAACCCGGAAACGACGTTGATCCGCCAGCAGCAGGTGCTGGTGTTGATGTTCGACCTGAGCCAGGCACAGGGATGTATCAAGGTCAGCAACAGCCCCGACCCCGTTTGCGTGGACCCGGTTTCGGCAACCGAGGCGGCCAACGCGATGAAGTCCTACGCCTTCCGCCCGCCTTCCTTCGACGCGCGTTATCCGCACTGGGTTAATTTTGTGCGCGCCCAACTCGAAGAGCAGTACGACGCCCAGACCATCTATCGTTCGGGCTTCACGGTGTACACCACGCTCGATCCTGTATTGCAGGACAAGGCCCAGCAATTGGTCACGGACCAGATCGCGGCAATGGCGGACAAAAACGCCCATAATAGCGCACTGGTCGCGATCAGGCCGTCCACCGGCGAAATCCTTGCCATGGTCGGTTCACCGAATTTCAACGATGCCGCCATCGCGGGCCAGATCAACATGGCCGACAGCCCAACGCGCCAGCCCGGTTCCTCGATCAAGCCCATCACATATGTCGCCGCCTTCGAAAAAGGCTGGACTCCATCCACCCTGATTTGGGACGTGCCCAGCCAGTTTCCTCCCTCCGGCGACCCGAACGATACGCGCGAACCCTACGAGCCCGTCAATTATGACGGCAAATTCCATGGCCCGGTCACGGTGCGCGTGGCGCTTTCGAATTCATTCAACATTCCCGCGGTCAAGGCGCTGGATTTTGTCGGAATCTACGACGACCCAAATACGCCTGAAAAAGACGGTGTGCTTGCGATGGCTGAACGGCTCGGACTCACATCCCTCACACGCGAGGACTATGGCCTGTCGCTCACCCTGGGCGGCGGCGACGTCAGCCTGCTCGACATGACCTCCGCCTATTCGGTCTTCGCGAACGGCGGCCAGCGCGTACCGCCCGTCGCGATTCTCAAGATCACGGATTTCAAAGGCCGCCTCATTTTCGAATACCAGCCCCAGCCCGGCGAACAGGCGCTCCGCGCCGAACATGCCTACCTGATTTCCTCCATCCTTTCAGATAACAACTCACGCGCGTTGATGTTCGGTCCCAACTCGCTCCTCAACCTGTCCTTCCCGGTCGCGGCAAAGACCGGCACCACCAACGACTTCCGCGACAACTGGACTCTCGGTTACACGCCCGACCTCGTGACCGGCGTATGGGTGGGCAACGCCGATTACACCCCGATGGTCAACACCACCGGACTCAGCGGCGCGGCCCCGATCTGGTCGCAGTTCATGGAGTTTGCCGTCCCGCGCGTTTCGGGCGGCAGCCCATCGCCATTCAAGCGTCCCGCTGGAATCACAGACCGGATCGTCTGTTCACTTTCCGGCACCGAACCTTCCAACTGGTGCAAGGGCGGGCAATACAACGAAGTATTCGCGTCCGACCAGCCGCCACTGCCGGCGGGACAGGATTTGATCCGCCGCGTCAAGATCGATTTGTGGACCGGCCTGGAGGCCTCGGATGCCTGCAAAGGGCCATCGGAGGAGGAAAACGTCCTGAATGTAACCGACAAATGGGCGCGTCAATGGCTGGAATCCGGGGACGGGCGCGACTGGCTCGAAACGCACGATTTGCCGCGCAGCCCGTACTATGCCCCGGAACGGGAATGCGCCGCAAGCGACCCACAGCCGGTCATCAAACTGGCCTTGAGCGACGGAGACGTGATTACATCCCCAAGCCTCGAAATCAAAGGCTCGGCTTACGCGGATGATGGATTCAAAAAATGGAGGCTGGAATACGGCCTCGGCGCGGAACCCGGCTCATGGGTCGGCCTGATGGAAACCAACGAGCCGGTCAAGAATGGCACGCTGTTTACGTGGAACACATCCTCCCTTCCAAACGGGACAATTTCCCTGCGCCTGATTCTCGTGGGCGACAAGGCCGAGGTCGAGCAACGCGTCCACCTGACCCTCAGCCTGCCCACACCCACCGCGCCCCCGTCCACGCCGACCCCGCCTCCCACCGAAACCCCGACAGCGATCCCCCCGACGGAGATACCCACCGGGACACCAACCGAGACGCCGGTTTCAACCGAAACCCCAACGGAAACATTGCCGGCACCCTGAAAACAAACTCTCTACCGTACGAATGAAAAAAAATTGAACCGCAAAGCCCGCAAAGAAAAACTTTAAAACTTAGCGTCCTTCGCGCTCTTTGCGGTAAATAAGGTGAATGTACGGCAGCAAAAAAACAAACCAAAAAGGAACCAACCATGCGCCTCGAAGATTTGAACTGGATGGATGTGGAAGAATACCTCAAACACGAAGACCGCCTCATGCTCATCCTGGGCGCATGCGAGCAACATGCCCATCTCAGCCTGCTGACGGATATCAAGATCCCGCTCACGTTTGCAGACGCGGCCTCACAGCAAACCGGCGTGCTGGTTGCGCCCCCGCTCAACTTTGGAATCTCGCCGTATTTTCTCGATTACCCGGGCACCATCAGCCTCAGCCTCCACGCCATGGCCGCCGTCGTGGAGGACATGGTTCGTTCCGCGCATCGCCAGGGATTTCGGCGCATCCTGGTCCTGAACGGGCACGGCGGCAATACACCGGTCAAAAACCATTTGCACGCGCTCAACAACGACCTGCCCGGCCTGCAAATGAACTGGTACGACTGGTGGCTCTCACATTCCATCGAGGCGGTTGCCATAAGGCATGATCTCAAACCGGCTCACGCCAACTGGCTGGAGGCCTTCCCATTCACCATCGTGGGCGAAATGCCGACCGAACCAAAAGCGCCGCCGCGCGTCCCACGGGCAATCCTGGATGCGAAAACCGCGCGCCAGGTCTACGGGGACGGCTCCTTTGGCGGGCCATATATTGCCAGCGAACAAGTCCAGCACGAAATGTTCGCCGCGGTTTTGGCGGATATTCTGCAGTTGCTGAAGTTCGAATAAATCACTGATGTTACGCACCGTCCCGAAGATTTGGGCGGAAAGCAAGCCCAAGCCTTCGGGACGTTTTACGTAAGGTGAGTAAATCACCGAAACGGGGGATGCCAGCATCATGACGATCACGCTGCCTGCCGCAAACATGAGGCTATAATAGCGTCATGGCATCCATTACCATCCCGGCGCGCGCCGAAGCGCATCCCAACCTGCGCTCCCTGAACATCCTGCGTGACCTGCCCCAGGTGGCCGATCTTATCGAACTAAGTTTTTCCAACACAATGGACAGTGAAGGCCAGCGCTATATTCAGGATATGCGCCGCGCCGGGCGCGACGACTCCCTCCTCAGTTGGGCCAATCGGGCGGCTGAATCCACGTCGCTGCCGCTTTCAGGTTTTGTATGGGATGAAAAAGGAAGGGTCGTCGGGAACGCAAGCCTTGTTCCCTTTCGACATAACAAAAAACGCATCTACCTGATTGCCAATGTTGCCGTTCACCCGGAGTACCGGCGGAAAGGGATTGCGCGCGCTCTCACGGAACGCGCCATGGCCCACGCGCGGGAAAAGAAGGCGGATGCCGTCTGGCTGCACGTCCGCGACGACAACCCGGGCGCAGTCCAACTCTATTCGGGCCTTGGTTTTGTGGAACGCGCCAGGCGCACGAGTTGGCAGGCCGCAGGCGACGCTCATGCCCCGCAACTGCAAACGGACATTACCGTTACCAAACGTCATCCGTACTTCTGGCCGGCCCAGCAAAAATGGCTGGACCGCCTCTATCCGGACATCCTGTCCTGGCACCGCAACTGGAGCTTCAACGCCCTTCGGCCCGGATTGTGGACCTGGTTGTACCTGCTGTTCGTGGATATGAACATCCGCCAGTGGGCGGCTGTGAGAAAAGATCACATCGAAGCGGCGCTGGCATGGGTACCTTCGGGGAGAGGCGAATCCATTTTCCTGGCGGCAGGCCCGGGGTCCGACCCGGATGCGTCGACTCTCCTCCTGCTTCATGTCCGACGCGTGTTATCTCATCACCTTCACATCACCATGGAGTTTCCATCCGGCGAATTCGACCGCGCCATTCATGCCGCAGGGTTCAAGGCAACCCGGACCCTGATCTGGATGGAGGCAGGCAAAGCAACTTTATAGCGCGCAGTGCGTATTGATTCATGTGGAAAGGAGAAAGAAATGACGAAATTTTTCATTCGCTGGACAATCACGGTCATCGCAATTTATGTTGCGGTGTTGATCGTGCCAGGCATCAATTTTACCGGCGACTGGATCGGCATGTTGTGGCTGGCTTTGATCATGGGACTGCTGAATGCACTGGTCCGTCCATTGCTCAAGTTCCTGACATGCCCGTTGATCATCCTGACGCTGGGACTGTTCGTGCTCGTGATCAATACCCTGATCTTCCAATGGACCAGCACGATCGGTCAATCCTTTGGGCTTGGCCTCACGGTGGACGGCTTCTGGTCCGCGTTCCTGGGCGGGTTGGTGGTCAGTGTTGTCAGCGTGATACTCAACCTGATCCTGAAGGATGAATTGAAGGGGAAACGAAAATAACCCCCGGCAACGAATCCACCCCGATTGCAGGTTGATCGGGGTGGGTTTTATTTAACAGGCATCCCTATTTCCAAATCAGGTGAGCGGTTGTTCGCCCGGCCCAAACCAGCATCAAGCCGATGATCACGTTCGCCCCGAGGTTGGCGGCCGCGTTCCACATCTCACCGTCACGCGCCAGGTTGAAGGTGTCGCTGCCAAAGGACGAGAAGGTGGTGAAGCCGCCCAGAATGCCGATAAAGACAAACGCGCGCCCCGGGCTGGTAAACACGCCGCGCGCCTCAGCCAGTTGCGCCAGGAAACCAATCGCAAAACAACCCAGGAGATTGACCGTCAGCGTTCCATACGGAAAGTCGATGGTCGTTGAAACCGCCTGCACCCAGGTGCTGACAAGATACCGGGCAACCGAACCGACAAAGCCGCCCAGTCCGACGAGGAGGATATTCGCCAACACTTTCCGCTATTGCTCCTCATCCGTGTGCGATTCTGGAAGATGCCCGGGCTTTTCCTTCCCCAACTCCAGTGACCGCTGGTATGCGGCCCAGACAGCGCGCGAGATCGCCGTGCGGAAACCCGCCTTTTCAAGATAATACAACGCCTCGGCGGACGTCCCACCCGGCGATGTGACCTGGTTCCGCAGGGTGGCGGGATGCCGCCCCGCGTATTCGTAAAAGGATGCCGAACCTTTGAGCGTCTTCAAGACCAGTTGCTCGGCAATGCGGCGCGGGAAGCCCATGTGCACGCCCGCGTCGATCAGCGCTTCGGTAAAGAGAAAAACATACGCGGGACCTGAGCCGGATAATGCCGTAGCCATATCCAGGTAACCTTCGTCCTCCACAAGGATCTCGTCACCCAGCGCGCCGAGAATGGCGCGGGTCATCTCATGCTGTTCCTCTGTCACCTCTTTCGACGCAGTCCACACCGTGATCCCCTCGCCGATTTGACCCGGCGTGTTCGGCATGGAGCGGACGATCGCCTTGTGCTTCAGTCCCGTGCTGATTTTCTTGATGTTTGCGCCCGCAATAATGGACAGCACCAGCGCGTCATCCCGAACCCCTTTAAGTCCCTTCATCACATCGCTGAGTCTCTGCGGTTTGACAGAGAGCACCACTATGTCCGCCTCCTGGACGGCGGCAGTATTGTTTGTCATGGCTTTGATGTTGTATTTCCCGTGAAGCGCCGCGCCGCGTTCCTCGCGTGGGCCGGAGGCCGTGATGTTTTCCGGTTTGGCGAGTTTTTTGTTGAGCAATCCTGCAATCATGGCCTCCGCCATGACGCCAGGCCCGATAAATGCGATTTTCCTTTTGAGCATGATATCCACTCCGATTCCATTATCAGTAGTTCACGAATTGCTGTGCCGGATTGCCAAATCCAGCGCTTTTACGGCGGATTTGCCAATCCGCCATGGCGTTTCAATATCCACTCCGACTCCATTATATATAAGCGAGCGGACGCAATGTCCGCTCACCCAAACGCTCGTGTCATTGCAAGCCATTCCTCCCTGCATCGATCCCGCCAAAGGGGTTTTACCGTTTCATTGGGGATTGCTTCGGGCTTCGCCTCGCAACGACATGGAAAAGTTATTGAAAATATCCCAGCGCCACGCGCAAGCGTTCCTCCACATCCTTCGGCGCATCCTTGGGCAGGGATTGGATCGCGGCCTGCGCTTCGACGACCGAATACCCCAGCGCAGTCAACGCGGCGAGAACTTCGCTGTCATAATCCGCCATCGCGGCCACTCGGGCAAGCGCGTCGGTCGGCTTGAGTTTGTCCTTGAGGTGGAGCGCCATCTTTTGCGCGGTCTTTTTTCCCACACCGGGGACGCGGCTCAACAGGTCCGCTTCGTCGGCAAAGACGGCGCGCTGGACCGCGTCAATCGTCATGGTGGACAAGACGGAGAGCGCGACTTTCGGGCCGACTCCGTCCACGCCGAGCAGGATGGTGAAGAGGTCCCTGTCGGCCTGGGATTCAAATCCGTAGAGGGTCAGCGCGTCTTCGCGGACAACGAGATGGGTGTACAAAAACGCGGCTTCGCCCGCCTTGACGCGTCCACGCAACGGGGCAGGGACAAAGACGCGCAGTCCCACGCCGCCCATCTCGATGATGAGGGCGTTATCTTCGACTTGGGTGATTTCACCGCGCAGGGTTGATATCATGTGGCTGATTATATGTCAATATCTGTTCGTATTCAAATGCGTAATCGCGATGGCCAGCGCGTCGGCGGCGTCGTCGGGTTTGGGAATCGAATCGAGTTGCAGCAATGCGCGCACCATTTCCTGCACCTGTCGTTTATCGGCAGAGCCATAACCTGCGACCGCCTGCTTGACTTCATTCGGCGTGTACTCGAACGATTCGATGCCCGCCTGCTGCAATGCCAGCATGACCACGCCGCGCGCCTGTCCCACGGCGAGGGCGGTGCTGACGTTTCTCTGGAAGAACAATTTTTCGACAGCGGCGGTTTCCGGTTTGTGTTTCTTGAGCAGGGCGCGCAACTGGTTGTATAGCATTTCCAGCCGCGCGGGGGCGGGAGTATCTTTCGGGGTGGAGATAATGCCAAAGGAAACGGCCTCCAGGCATCCGTCCCGCGTGAGGCGGACAAGTCCGTAGCCTGTCGTCGCCGTCCCCGGGTCAATTCCCAATGCGAGGGTCATATCGTTAAATAGACTTCGGAAGTCTCTGAGACTTCCGAAGTCTGCAAGTTAATCGGCTTCGAGCGCGGCGAGCGCTTCGTCGGAGACTTTCAGATTGGAGTAGACGTTTTGCACGTCGTCGAGATCCTCGATGGCTTCGAGGGCCTTCATCACCTTCACGGTATCTTCAGGGTCGAGTTCCATTTCCTGTTTCGGAATCATGCGAAGGCCCGCCTCC
>Ga0172375_10009344_pt1 | contig 12956 bp, 13 predicted proteins | sample LakKiv1m_FD_114537 | JGI IMG/M metagenome (GOLD analysis project Ga0172375, IMG submission 114537) | Freshwater microbial communities from Kabuno Bay, South-Kivu, Congo - kab_092012_11.1m | ecosystem: Environmental > Aquatic > Freshwater > Lake | place: Democratic Republic of the Congo...
ATCGCGCCGGCCGAGGCGACCGAGCGACCGGTCCGTCGCGCCGCGCTCACCGGTGGCTTCTTCGGGCTGGTCACCTACGCGACCTGGGACCTGACGAACCTCGCCGTCATCGAGGGCTGGCCGTTCGCGGTGGTGCCGATCGACCTGGCCTGGGGGACCGTGCTCGGCGCCAGCGTGTGCGCCGGCACGGTCGCGCTCAGGCGTCGCTTCGGGTGGGCTCCCGATGCACCCGCAGCCCCAGCACCGACCCGGTGAGCAGGACCAGGCCGCCGGCCAGGAGGACGCCCGCGGTGCCGAGCGCACCGTCGGTGACCTCCAGCAGGGCCTGCGGGACCACGACGCTGACCAGGCCGACACCCAGGGCGAGGTAGGGCCAGGCCCTCCGCTCGACGTAGACCCCGAAGGCCAGCGCCGCCGCGAGCGCCGTGAGGCCGTAGCCCAGCCAGCTCTCCCCCTCGAAGATCGGCCACTGGACGGCGAAGGCGACGACGAGGCAGCCGATGATCCGGGCGGCGAGCCGCTCGTGCCAGACCCGTCGCTCGGCCAGCACGAGCCACACGAGGCCGAGCGCCCCGAGGGCGGCGGCCATCGCCACGGCCACGGCGGTGCCGGACAGGTCGAGGACGTCGGCGATCACCTGGACGACGAGCGACGCCGCTCCCCACACCGCGACCAGCTGGCCGAGGACGCTCGGGGCGCGCAGGTAGCCGGCCACCCCGGCGAGCAGCAGCACGGTCGCGGCGACCGTGCCGGGAGCGGAGCCCCACTCCACGCCGTCGAGCTCGTCGGTGACGAGCCCGGCGAACCCCGCCACCGTGCCGGCCGCGCCGGCGAGCAGGGTCGCGGCGAGGCGTCGTCGGATGTCGACCTCGGGGCCGCTGCGCGGACCGCCCGCGCGGACGATCAGCCCGGCCGTCGCGAGCACCACCGTCGCGATCCCGAGGATCGTGAGCTGGCCGGCGACGCTCAGGTCGCCCCACGCGGTGAAGAAGAAGATCAGGGCGGCCGCGATCACCAGCGCACCGCCGAGGTAGCCCGCGACCTCGGGAAGCCAGCGCCGCGACGACGCCCCCGCCTGGGTCGCGCCGTCGAGCGCGTCGGAGACCACGTCGGCGGCCTGGCCGCGGCGGACGGGATCGAGGAGGCCGGCCGCGACCAGGGCGTCGACCACCGCGCGGGAGCGGGCGGACGTACGCCGGTGGGGCTCGGCGGGAGGAGCGGGCGTCGTTGTCATGGGCCCATCGTGGACCTGTCGGGGCGTCCGCGTCGTGAGTCGCGCTACTCAGATCCCTGGGCGGGTGTCGGTGCGGCGTGTTTGACTCGAGCCATGACCACCCAGGCCACCGGGGGCGCCCTGGACGAGGCGGAGCTCGAGCGGCACCGCCGCGAGCTCACCGGCTACTGCTACCGCATGCTCGGGTCCGGCTTCGACGCCGAGGACGCCGTGCAGGAGACGATGATCCGCGCCTGGCGTCGGGCGGAGACCTACGAGGGCCGCGCGTCGGTGCGCTCGTGGCTCTACCGCATCGCGACCAACGTCTGCCTCGACCAGATCGAGGGCCGCAAGCGGCGCGCGACGCCCGTGGACCTGGAGGACCCCAGCCGGCCGCTGGGTGAGCTGCTCCGCCCGCCGCTGCCGGAGACCACCTGGATCCTCCCCACGCCGGAGTCGGCCGTGCTGCCCGACACGAGCGACCCGGCAGTGCTGGCCGAGGCCCGCGAGACGGTGCAGCTGGCCTTCGTCGCCGCGCTCCAGCACCTCCCCGCCCGGCAGCGCGCGGTGCTGATCCTCCGCGAGGTGCTGCGGCTGAGCGCCGCCGAGGTCGCCGACCTCATCGACGCCAGCGTCCCCACGGTCACGAGCCTCCTCCAGCGGGCCCGCGCGACCCTCGCGCGCGTCCAGGCCGACCACGCCGCCCGGGAGGGCACCTTCGCCGACCTCGCCAGCCTCGACGCCGAGGCCGAGGCGTTGCTGGATCGCTACCTCGCGGCCTTCGAGGCCTACGACATCGATGCCTTCACCGCGCTCCTCCACGAGGAGGCGACCCAGACCATGCCTCCGTTCAGCCTGTGGCTGCGCGGGCCCGCCGACATCGGCGCCTGGATGGTCGGCCCGGGCGCGGGGTGCGTCGGGTCGCGGCTGGTGCCGCTGCGCGGCAACGGGCTGCCCGGGTTCGCCCAGTACCGCCGCACCGCCGAGGGGGCGTACGAGCCCTGGGGCATCGTCCTCCTCGAGATCGCGGCCGGCCGGGTCACCGGGCTGCGCTACTTCCTCGCCATGACCGACCCGCGGCTGTTCCCCCACTTCGGCCTGCCCGAGACGCTGACCTGACCCACCGGCCTGACCCACCGACCTGACCGGTCGGACCTGACCGATCGGATGATCTGCGAGCCGCTTTCGTCAGGTCGTGCGCGGCCCCGCCGATCGCGGAGGCAACCACCTCGGACCCTCCGAGGTCGAGACCGCCGACAGAAGGGCGGGTGCCGCCATGAGCGTCATCACCAGGCCATCGACGTCCCCCGAGAGCGCACCCCTGACCGCGCTGGACCGCTGCGACGCACCGACGACGGGCGCCGCCGGCACCCGGATCCCCTGCGGAGCGGCGGCCCAGGTCCGCGTCGTGCTCCCCAGCGGCCTCGACCTCGTCTTCTGCACCCACCACCACCGCGAGTACACCGAGCAGCTCGACACCCTCGGCGCGCGGGTCTCCTGCTCGCGCTGAGCCTCCCGCCGCGAGCGGTGCGTCAGCGGTCGGCGTACGACGCGACCAGGCTGGCGAGCTGGTCGGCGACCTCGGCGAGGAGGTCGCACCGGTGGGCGAAGGAGACCCGGTACGTCCAGCCACCGTGCCGGTCGACGAGCCGGAGGTCGAATCCGTCGGGGTCCACGATCGTGACCTCCGCGCCGGCGACCGCGTCGGCCGGCACGTCGCGCAGGCCCGCCGCGAGCGCGCGCAGGTCGGCGCGGTGGGCGGCGTTGAGGTGGCGTGCGAGCTGCCACCCCCGGGCCAGGACCTCGTGGGGGATGGCGCTCCAGTAGTCGTCGAGGTCGAGGGGTGCCGGCTCGGTCGCCTCCTCGGGACGATCGATCAGGGCGGTCTCGACGACCAGCTGCAGCAGCGTCACCGGGCCCCGGCCACGCGAGGCCGCGGCGACGGCCTGCTGCGTGCCCGGCGGCAGCAGGTCCGCCGCGACCGGGGTGAGGGTGCCGGTGAGGACGACGGTGCCGAGCCCGTCCGCGCGGCCCAGGCGCAGCCCTGAGCGACGCGCGCGGCAGATCGTGGCGGCCGCCGAGGTCGGGACGACGAGCAGCGGGGCGCCGTCGAGGTCGAGGCACGGCACCCGCGTGGTGTCGGTGCCGGTGGTCACCTGCACCTCCACGACGGACGCGACGACGGTGCGGGCGCGACGGGCGGGGTCGAGAGTGGCCGGCTCGGTCATGCAGGTAAGGGTAGCCTCACCTTGGCTCGGGCGAAAGAGCCGGCTCCTCCCGGTGGACGACCTTGCTGATCGCGAAGCCGACCACCGCGGCGGCGGGGAACATGATGAGCGAGTAGACCGCGGCCGGCACCGCGAGCGTGACCGAGTCGAGGACGCTGACCGCGATGGCGATCGCGAGCGTGCCGTTGTGGACCCCGATCTCCATCGAGCACGCCAGCGCCTGACGCGGCTCCACCGCGAGCAGGCGCGGGACGGCGTACCCCAACGTCAGGCTCAGCAGGCAGAAGGTCAGCGCGACCAGGCCGACGTCGGCGAGGTAGTCGGCGACGTTCTCCCGCTCCGCCACGATCGTGCCGGCGATGACGGCGGCGAGGACCACGACCGAGAGCGCACGGACGGGGCGGTCCATCCGGTCGGCGAAGGCCGCGTTGCGCGCGCGGACCGACATCCCGATCGCGACCGGGATCAGGACGATCGCGAAGACCTGCACGGTCTTGCCGAACTGCAGACCGACGGTGCCGTCCAGGTCGGGCTCGAAGTACGCGAACGCGAGGTTGGTGACGATCGGCAGGGTGACGACCGCGATCACGGAGTTGACCGCCGTGAGGGTGATGTTGAGGGCGACGTCGCCGCGGAAGAGGTGGCTGAAGAGGTTGGCCGTGGTGCCGCCCGGCGAGGCCGCGAGCAGCAGCATGCCGACCGCGAGGACCGGGGAGAGGTCGAAGGCGATCACCAGGCCGAAGCAGGCGGCCGGCAGCACGAGCAGCTGCACCGCGAGCGCGATGACTACGGCCCGGGGCTGACGCCCGATCCGGCGGAAGTCGTCGACCGTCAGGGAGAGGCCGAGGCCCAGCATCACGACGGCGAGCGCGAGCGGGAGCAGGACGGTGGTCAGCGCGGAGTCCATCGATCATCCTTCGCGTCGGGGCGGCCACAGCGGTCTGTGACGTGGCGCACACACTAGAGCGTGGGAGGCTCCCGGCATGAGTGAGACGCCCGAGAGCCTGCGCTCGATCACGCTGACCCGCACCGCGACCGGGGAGTACCGCGCCGAGAACGGCCGCGGCGCCACCCTCGACCTCGGCACCGGCGACACCGACCGGTTCACCCCCGTCGAGCTGCTGCTCGTCGCCATCGCGGGCTGCAGCGCGGTCGACGTCGACTTCGTGACCTCCCGCCGCGCCGAGCCCGAAGGCTTCGTCGTCCGCATGGAGGGCCACAAGGACAAGGACGAGTCGGGCAACCACATGCGCGACCTCCGCCTGACCTTCGAGGTGTCCTTCCCCGAGGGCGAGGCCGGTGACGCGGCCCGGACGGTCCTCCCCCGCGCCGCCCAGCAGTCGCACGACCGCCTGTGCACCGTGAGCCGCACCGTCGAGCGCGGCACCCCGATCGAGGTCCGGATCAGCGACTGACCGGGCTCACCGCGGCCCGCTCAGGGCCACCACGAGGTCGCGGACGACGTCGGGGTCCTCGAGACGGTCGCCGTACGCCTCGCGGAGCTGACCCATGCGGTAGCGGACGGTCTGCGGGTGGACGAAGAGCGCGGCGGCCACCTCCTCGCGCCGGCCCTGGCGCAGCAGCCACTCGCGCAGGGTCTCCACGAGCTTGTCGACCGTGCTCGGGCGCAGGTCGGCGAGCGGGGCGAGCGCGCGGGCGCGGAGGTCGGCGAGCGCGGCCGGGTCCGCACCGAGGACCAGCGTCGCCAGGTGCTCCTCGGTGTCCACGGGGCCGGCGTGGACCGCGCCGTCGGCGACGCCGAGCTCGACCAGCCGGACCGCACGCGCGGCCGAGGCCGCGGCCTGCTGCCACGGGCGGGCGGGACCCACGACGGCGTCGCGGTCGCCGACCAGCCGCAGCAGGCCGCGTCGCCCGCGCCCGTCGGCGTCGGGCACCAGCAGCGCCACGCGGTCACCGCGCTCCTCCAGACCGGGCACATCGCCGGTGCGCAGCGTGCGGCCGTCCAGCCGGGGTTGGACGTCGGCGGCCACCGACGCGGGCAGGACCAGCGCGGTCAGCGTCGACGGCGGGAGCCACTCGGCGCGCTCGGCCAGCTCGAGCAGCCGCTCCTCGGTCGCCCCGGCGAGCAGGCTCTGCGCAAGCTGCTCGAGCCGCCGCTGCCGCACCCGTCCGGAGGTCTCCGACTCGTCGGCGTGGCCCGAGACGCTGACGGCGGAGATCTGGTCGATGAAGTCGAAGACGAGCTCGGCGAGCTGGGCGACCTCGATCGCGGGCAGCCCGGCCTCGATGGCGATCACGCTCAGGTCCCGCCAGGCCGCGCGCGCCCCGACCCGATAGGCCGAGGCGAGCGCGTCCATCGACCGGCCGCTGCGCGCCTCGCCGCGCCCGAGGGCGTACGCCGCCTCGAAGACCGTGGAGACCTGCGCCCCCGGCCCGACCCCGCCCGGGCGGGACGCGAGGTCGAGGAAGCCGCCCAGTGCGGTGCCGACCGCGACCTCGATCGTGCGGCCCATCCGACCGCGGAACGGCTCGGAGTAGCTCGGCACCTCGCCGATCACGGTCGCGATCACCCGCTCCGCCACGGTCGGCAGCTGGTCGCGCATCGCGGCGACCACGGGCGGCGGCAGGCGCAGGGCGGCACGCTCCATGCCCCCACCGTACGCCCTCGTCGCCCCGAATCTATCTTCAGCGCACAAAACAGGAGAGTCGGATTCACGCGCACCGGCCATGGTCTCGCGCCCCGGGATGACTCAGGCTGGAGGCATGACGCTCGCCCCCGCGCTCCTCGAGCGCGTCACCCGTGTCGCGGAGCTGCTGGCGACGCCGCTGGTGCCGGCCGACTACCTCGACGTCTTCGCCCCGCTCCGCGCCGGCGCCGACCTGCGCGCCCGCGTCGTCGCCGTCCAGCCGGAGACCAGGGACGCCGCCACCATCGTGCTGCGACCGGGCGCCGACTGGGCCGGCCACGTCCCCGGCCAGTACGTCCGCATCGGTGTCGACGTGGACGGCGTCCGCCAGTGGCGGGCGTACTCCCTCACGCACGGTCCGCGCCCCGACGGTCACATCAGCGTGACCGTCAAGGCGGTCGCCGACGGCACCGTCAGCCCCTACCTCGTCCATCGGCTCGAGCCGGGCTCACTCGTCCACCTCGAGCAGGCGGCGGGCGACTTCGTCCTCCCCGCCCCCGGCACCGCCGAGGCCCCCACCAAGCTGCTGCTCCTGACCGCCGGCTCGGGCATCACGCCGGTCATCGGCATGCTGCGCAACCTGCACCCGGTGACCGACAGCGGGGTCCTCGACCTCGCGCGCCGCCGGGCGGCGGGCTACGACCTGGTGGTCCTGCACCTCGCCCCCAGCGCGCCCGACTCGATCTTCGCCCGCGACCTGGCCACCCTCGCCGAGGCCGGCGCGATCCGGCTGATCAGCCGCTACGACGACGAGCACGGCGTCTTCGACCTCGCCGACCTGACCGCGCTCGTGCCCGACCTCGCGGAGCGCGCGACGCTCGCCTGCGGCCCCGGCGGGCTCCTCGAGGCGCTCGCCGCGCACCACGAGGAGGCCGGCCTCCCGCTGTCGGTCGAGCAGTTCCGCCCCACCACCGTCGTCGCGGGCGAGGGCGGCGAGGTGCGCTTCACCAGCACCGACACCGTCGTCGAGGCCGGCGGCGCCCAGAGCCTGCTGGAGGCCGGCGAGTCCGCCGGCGTGCTCATGCCCAGCGGCTGCCGCATGGGCGTGTGCTTCGGCTGCGTCGTCCCCCTGCGCTCCGGCGCCGTGCGCGACCTGCGCAACGGCGCCCTCACCACCGCCGTCCCCGGTGAGACCGGACCCGACGGCATCCCTGTCCAGACCTGTGTGTCCGCCGCGGCGGGCCCGTGCGAGATCGACGTCTAGGAGACCCTCATGACCGTCATCACCAAGCAGCCCGTCAGCCCCATCGCCCACCTCACCCCCGAGGACATCGAGCAGATCGGCGTCGAGCTCGACGCCATCCGCCAGGAGGTCCTCGACTCCCGCGGTGCGGCCGACGCCGCCTACATCCGCAAGGTCGTCGACACCCAGCGCAAGCTCGAGCTCGGCAGCCGTGCCGTCCTGCTGGTCAGCGTGCTCCCGCCCGCCTGGATCCTCGGCACGATCGGCCTGTCGATCGCCAAGATCCTGGAGAACATGGAGATCGGGCACAACGTCATGCACGGCCAGTGGGACTGGATGCGCGACCCGAAGATCCACTCGACCACCTGGGAGTGGGACAACGCCTCCCCGGCCGAGGGCTGGAAGCACAGCCACAACGAGCTGCACCACACGTACACGAACATCATCGGCAAGGACAACGACCTCGGCTACGGCATCATGCGCGTCGACGAGGACCAGCGCTGGCACCCGATGCACCTGGGCCAGCCGCTGTGGAACTTCATCAACGCCTGCTTCTTCGAGTACGGCATCGCCGCGTACGACCTCGAGCTCGGCCGCAACCTCGCGATCCCGAAGGAGAAGCGCTCCGAGGACTTCAAGCGTCGCGCCCGCAACACGCTGGCCAAGATCCGCAAGCAGGCGACCAAGGACTACGTCGTCCACCCGCTGCTGTCCGCGCCGACCGGCTCGCTGCTCCCCACCCTGGCGGCGAACTTCACCGCCAACCTCGTGCGCAACGTCTGGTCGCACTCGGTGATCATGTGCGGCCACTTCCCCGAGGGCGTGGAGACCTTCGAGAAGAAGGCGATCCCGGCGAACGAGACCCGGGGCCAGTGGTACGTCCGGCAGATGCTCGGCTCGGCGAACATCTCGGGCTCGAAGGCGATGCACGTGATGACCGGCAACCTCTCCCACCAGATCGAGCACCACCTCTTCCCCGACCTGCCGAGCAACCGCTACGCCGAGGTCGCCCCGAAGGTGCGCGCGCTGTTCGAGAAGTACGACCTGAACTACCACACGGCTCCGCTGCCGCAGCAGGTCTACTCCGCCTGGCACCGCGTCGTGCGCCTCTCCCTGCCCAACGGCTGGCTGGCCACGACCAACGCGACGAACCTCCCCTCCCAGCTCAAGCTGCTCTACGCGATGAGCACCAAGGGAGCCAAGGTCCGCCGCGCCGCCCAGGCCCGCCTCGAGCAGACCGAGCGCCGGCAGGCCGCCGCGGAGCGCGCTGCCGCCTGAGCCGCCCCCCGGCTAGGCTGACGGCCGAGTCCGACGCCGATGGGGGAGACATGCGACGACGGGGACGCACCGGCCTGGCCGCCGGCCTGATGACACTGCTGCTGGCGGTCACCGCCTGCAGCGGGCAGTCCGACGAGGACGGCCCGGCGGACGACGCGGCGGGCGACCCGACCGCCGCCGCGGAGACCGAGGCCGACACCGCGCAGGCGCGCTTCGACGCGCTGCTGGAGGAGCATCGCGTCCTCGACGTCGATCCCGAGGATCTGCCGACCCCGGACGAGGCGTACGCCGCCTACCTCGCGGAGTCGCAGGCCGACCTCTCGGAGTGCTTCGCCGAGGCCGACACCGGTGAGATCTCGTGTGAGCGGCCCGCGTCGCTGACCGAGGACCTCGAGGACACCATCAACGTCCAGCTCCTCCTCGACGCCTCGGGCTCGATGGCCGACCCCGCGCGCGGCGGGACGAAGATGCAGGTCGCCCAGCGGGTGCTGCGCGACTTCGTCGCGACGCTCCCCGGGTCGGCCAACGTGTCGCTGCGGGTCTTCGGCCACGTCGGCACGGGCAGCGGCGCCGACAAGGCCCGCTCCTGCCGCAGCACCGAGCAGCGGGTGCCGTTCGTCCAGGCCGACTCCCCCGCGCTCCGTCGCGGCATCGACTCGGTCCGGCCGGCGGGGTGGACGCCGCTGGCCGGGGCGATGGAGGCGGCGCGCACCGACCTCGACCGCGTCGGCGGCGAGGGCACGAGCAACTTCGTGTACGTCCTCTCCGACGGCATCGAGACCTGCGACGGCGACCCGGTGGCCGCGGCGCGATCCCTGGCCGGCGCCGGCATCGGTGTCGACGTCAACATCGTCGGCTTCGACGTCGACCGCGCCGCCGCGCGCCAGCTCCAGCAGGCGGCCCGCGCGGCCGGCGGGAGCTACACCGACGCCGGCGACGCGCGCGCCCTCGCCGACGCCTTCGACTCCTACGACTGGGCGGCGTGGACGCGCTACTACAACTGCGTGGTCGGGCAGGCGAGCTCCGACTACGCGGCGATCGCCGGTGTCGCGGTCCGCAACTCCTCCTGCCTGCTCGGTCGCATCGTCCGCGAGCACAGCACGATCCTCGGTCGGGTGACCCGGGAGACCAGCGAGCGGCTGGCCGGCACCACCCGCGAGACCACGGCCATGATCACCGCGCTGCAACGTCTCCGCACCGACGGGGAGGTCGACGCGGACGAGCAGCGCGAGATCACCGACCTGATCAACGCCAGACGCGAGGCCTTCGTCGCGCGCACCTCCGAGATCCGCGACCTCGTCGTGGAGCTCTCGACCACGCGCAAGGACGCGATCGTCGACGCGGCGACCACGCGCAAGGAGGACGTCCTCGCCGAGGCGCTCGAGACCCGCGACCGGCTCATCGCCGAGGCCGAGGCCGCTCGGGACGCCGCAGCCGGCGACGGCTGAGCACGAGATCGGGCGAAACCCCACACGTCCCACCCGTCCTGACCGATGGTGGGGCCGTGCGACCGCTCACCCGACCCCGCCCCCTCCCGACCCTGATCGCCTGGGTGGCGGCACTCGCGGTCATCGCCCCGACCGCGGCCGGGCAGGCGACGGCGACGGTCGGTGACCCCGGTCCGGGCCCGGAGGCGCGGGCGTCGTACGCCACCGCCGCCTCGGGCCCGACGGTCCTGGCGGCCAAGCGGCGGGCCGTGACCGGCGACGGCCGCCGTCGGTACGCCCACCGCGGCGCGCTGTTGCGTCCCGCCGGCCGGGTCGCGCTGCCCCCGAAGGTCCGGATGCGCGCGTGGGTGGTCCTCGACAGCGCGACCGGTGAGGTGCTCGCGCGCAAGGCGGTGCACCGCAGGCTGCCGGTGGCCTCGCTGACGAAGCTGCTCACCGGGCTCACGGCCGTCGAGCGCGTCCCGGAGCTCCCCCCGGCCGCCGTGCCGCGCTGGGCCGCCGACCAGATCTGCTCGTGCGCCGGCATCAAGGCCGGCCGTCGGTACGACCGGACCTCCCTGCTCACCGGCGCGCTCCTCCCGTCGGGCAACGACGCGGCCGAGGCGCTCGCGGCCGCCGATCCCGAGGGACGCTGGGCGTTCTACACCGCGATGAACGCGAAGGCCGCCGCGCTCGGCGCCACCCGCACCCGGGCCGGCAACGCCTCGGGCCTCACCGTCCCCGGCGCCCACTCGACCGCCGCCGACATGGCACGCATCCTCGACGCCGCGCTGGCCGACCCCACGCTCGCACCGATCCTCGCGACGCGCACGACCGGCGCCGTCCGCACCCGCGCCGGCCGCGAGCACCGGGTGTCGCAGAAGACCCACTACGTGCAGACGTACGCCGGGGCGGCCGGCAAGTCCGGCTACACCTCCGCCGCGCTCAACACGCTGGCGGTGCGCACGACCGTCACCGTGGTGACGGCGAACGGTGCGCGCGTCCCCCGGACCCTCGACCTGGTCACCCTCGGCGCGCCGGGCGGCTACTCCACCGACGGCACCCGCGCCCTGGCGCAGTGGGCGGCGACCTGGCGCGACCAGCTGCGGCCGGTCGGACGGCTGCCGCGGACAGCACCCGTCGACGGGGCGCGCCGCCGCTAGAGTTCCGGGGCCCCCACCCCGCCCCGAAGGAGCCTCGCCGTGCAGCTGTCCGACACCTCCGCCATCGTCACCGGAGGGGCCTCGGGCCTCGGAGCGGCGACCGCGGCCCGCCTCGCGGCCGAGGGCGCGCGCGTCTTCGCCTTCGACCTGCCGCAGGCGATCGCGACGGCGGAGAGCGAGGGCACGCAGGTGCCGGGGGTGACCTACCTCGAGGTCGACGTCACCGACGCCGAGCAGGTCCACGACGCCGTCGAGGTCGCGGCCGAGCCCGGCCCGCTGCGCAGCGTGGTCAACTGCGCCGGCATCGGGCCGTCGGCCCGCATCCTGAGCAAGCGGGGCGTCCACGACCTCGCGCTCTACGCGACGATCATCCAGGTCAACCTGGTCGGCACCTTCCACGTCCTCGCGCTGGCCGCCGAGCGGATCGCGGAGACCGAGGCGCTCGAGCACGGCGTCCGCGGCGCGATCATCAACACCGCCTCGGTCGCGGCCTTCGAGGGCCAGGTCGGCCAGGCGGGGTACTCCTCCTCCAAGGGTGGCGTCGTCGGCCTCAACCTGCCGGCCGCCCGCGACCTCGCGCAGTTCGGCATCCGGGTCAACACGATCGCGCCCGGCATCGTCGAGACGCCGATGCTCGCCACCGTCTCGGAGGAGTTCCGCGCCGGGCTCGCGGCCGGCATCCCGTTCCCCCAGCGCCTCGGCCGCGCGGAGGAGTACGCCGACCTCGCGCACTTCCTGCTCACCCACGACTACATCAACGGCGAGGTCGTCCGCATGGACGGCGCCCTGCGGATGGCCCCGCGCTGACCCCTCAGCCAGCCGGGACCTCCGGCCGATGGGGTCGCGTGACCTCCCCGCTCCGACACCGCGCCCGCGCACTCGTGCGGGCGCTGGTCTGCGGCGTGCTGGTGGCGGGTTTCCTGGCGACCGGCCCGGCCGCAGCGCGCGACGCGCGGTTCGACCGGCCGCTGTACGTCGACCCGGCGTCGCAGGCGGCGCTCGCGGCCCGCGACGACGCCCGCTTCGCCCCGATCGCCCGCCGCGCGCAGGCACTGTGGCTGCTGGACACGCACGGGGTCGACGGGGTGGAGCTCGTCGCCCGGCGCTACGCCCGCGCTGCCGTCCGGGCCGGTCGTACGCCCGTGGTGGCGCTCTACGCCATCCCCGCCCGTGACTGCGGGTCGTACTCCGCCGGCGGGCTGCGGCCCCGGGACTACCGCCGGTGGGTCCGCTCCGTGGCCCGCGGTCTGCGCGGGACGGGAGCGATCGCGGTCGTCGAGCCCGACGCGCTGGCGATGACCGGCCTGTGCGACGGGCAGGGCAACCGACCACGCCTGCTGCGGCACGCGGTCACGACGCTGACCGCGGCGGGCGCGTGGGCCTACCTGGACGCCGGCCACAGCGCCTGGCACCCGCCGGACCTGGCCGCCGACCTCCTCGTGCGCGCCGGGGTCGACCGCGGGCGGGGCTTCGTCACCAACGTGGCCAACTTCCAGCGCACCCGCGACGAGGTCGCGTGGGCCGAGGACGTCCGGGCCGAGCTTCGGCGCCGCGGCGTGCGCCGGGTGCGCTACGCCATCGACACCTCCCGCAACGGTGCCGGGCCGTCGACCGCGGAGGGCTGGTGCAACCCGAGCATCGCGCGGCTGGGCCGTCGGCCGACGATGAGGCGGGGCGGCGCCCGCGACGGCTTCCTGTGGGTGAAGCGACCCGGCGAGTCCGACGGCGACTGCGGCAAGGGCACCCCGCCGGCCGGGCACTGGTGGCCCGACGGCGCGCTGGCACTGACCGGGTGGTCGCCGCAGTAGGACGGATC
>Ga0172375_10009345_pt1 | contig 12956 bp, 8 predicted proteins | sample LakKiv1m_FD_114537 | JGI IMG/M metagenome (GOLD analysis project Ga0172375, IMG submission 114537) | Freshwater microbial communities from Kabuno Bay, South-Kivu, Congo - kab_092012_11.1m | ecosystem: Environmental > Aquatic > Freshwater > Lake | place: Democratic Republic of the Congo...
CTACTTGATCTCTACATCCACACCTGCGGGCAAATTCAATTTCCTTAATGAATCGATGGTCTTAGCTGTGGGTTCAAAGATGTCAATAAGGCGCTTATGGGTAGATAAATCAAACTGTTCACGAGATTTCTTATCAACGTGCGGAGAACGCAGCACTGTATAAATCTCACGTTTAGTGGGCAGCGGCACGGGGCCGGAAATTTTGGCCCCGGTGCGCTTGACAGTATCCACGATCTCTATTACTGCCTGATCTAAAAGCCTGTGATCATAGGCTTTTAATTTAATACGAATCTTCTGAGTATTCATTTATTATGCGATAATCTCCGTAACTACTCCTGCGCCCACGGTATGCCCGCCTTCACGGATGGCAAAACGTGATTCCTTTTCCATGGCGATAGGAGTAATCAATTCTACTTCCAGGACAACATTATCACCAGGCATAACCATCTCTACCCCTGCGGGTAAAGCAGCTGAACCGGTAACATCTGTAGTACGGAAATAAAACTGCGGTCTGTAACCCTTAAAGAACGGGGTATGCCTTCCGCCTTCTTCTTTAGTCAGGATATAAACCTGGGCCTTGAATTTTGTATGTGGCAGAATGGATTTTGGAGCGGCAATAACCATACCACGCTCAATATCATTCTTTTCCACGCCCCTTAAAAGTAAACCAACATTATCACCGGCATGCCCTTCATCCAGTAATTTACGGAACATTTCTATTCCGGTAACTACTGATTTTTTGGCTTCCGGCCTAAGGCCGATAATCTCAACTTCTTCGCCGACCTTTACCTTACCGCGCTCAATTCTCCCTGTTCCTACGGTACCTCTACCTTCAATGCTGAAAACATCTTCCACTGCCATAAGCAAAGGCTTATCCAACTCTCTGGGAGGAAGGGGGATAAATTCATCAACCGCCTTCATTAAATCCAGGATTGGTTTGGCATCCGGGCTGTTAGGATCAGCAGCTGTATTAGCCTTATTTGCGCTACCGCGGATAATCGGAGTTTTGTCTCCGGGGTAACCATATTTGGTCAAGAGTTCTCTGATTTCCATCTCTACCAGGTCCAAAAGCTCTTTATCGTCAACCAAATCAACTTTATTCATAAATACAACCATAGCCGGAACATTAACCTGGCGGGCCAAAAGAATATGCTCTCTTGTCTGAGGCATAGGGCCGTCGGCTGCGGAAACTACCAGGATTGCCCCATCCATCTGAGCAGCTCCGGTAATCATATTTTTAATGTAATCTGCATGGCCCGGGCAGTCAATATGAGCATAATGGCGCGTATCAGTCTCATATTCAACGTGAGCAACAGAGATAGTTACAACTTTTGTCTCGTCTCTGACTGTCCCGCCTTTAGCAATATCAGAATAATTCCTGGCTGTAGCTTTACCCAATTTTGCCAAAACATTGGTAATCGCAGCGGTCAATGTGGTTTTACCATGGTCAATGTGCCCGATGGTACCAATATTAACGTGCGGCTTACTCCTTACAAATTTTTCTTTAGCCATTTTTCAACCCTCCTGTTTTAAAAACTTTTTCTTGCGTTTGAATTCGCTGCACCTGAAATAACTTTATCCGCCACATGCGTTGGAACCTCGCTGTAAAAGGAAGGTTCCATTGTATATGATGCACGACCCTGTGTCAAGGATCTTGTTATAGTTGCGTAATTAAAAACTTCAGACAGCGGAACGTTCGCTCGGATAGTGCGTAAATTTAACCTTTGCCCGAGGGCAATAATTTTTGCGCGCCGGCTGGATAGATCGCCGATAATCTGCCCCATGAACTCCTCGGGGACAATTACTTCAATATCCATAATCGGCTCAAGCAGCACCGGATGGGCTTTTCTCATTCCATCCTGAAAGGCGATTGAACCTGCCATTTTAAATGCCAATTCTGAAGAATCAACTTCGTGGAATGACCCGTCAACTAGAACAACGTTTACATCAGTAACCGGATAGCTGGCTAAAACTCCGTTTTTTGCCGCGCCCATTATCCCCTGTTTTACCGCAGGGATAAATTCGCGCGGGATAGCCCCGCTTTTGATTTTATCTTCAAAGGTAATACCTGTGCCAGGGGTTTCCTGCGGGCTCATTTCTATCACGCAATGCCCGTACTGGCCGCGGCCACCGGACTGCGAAATAAATTTGCCTACGCTGGAAACGCTCTTTCTGATTGTTTCTCTATAGGCTACCTGCGGAGCACCAACCTGGGCCTCCACATTAAACTCGCGCAAAATCCTGTCTACGATAATCTCCAAATGTAATTGCCCCATACCGGCAATAAGAGTCTGGCCGGTTTCCTGATTATAGGTAACCCGAAATGACGGATCCTCATCTTCCAGTTTATGCATAGCCAAACCAAGTTTTTCCTGGGCATCCTTTGACTTAGGCTCAATCGCCTGCTGGATAACCGGCTCAGGGAAACGCATCGCTTCAATAAGAATAGGATTTTTCTCCATACACAAGGTATCCCCGGTCTTAGTATCTTTTAAACCTACTAACGCCGCGATATCTCCGGTAGAAATACTCTCAGTCAACTCCTGGTGATTGGCGTGCATCTTAACAATCTTAGTAACTCTTTCTCTCTGGCGCTTAGAAGCATTATAGATATACGTACCGGAAGTAAGTGTTCCGGAATAAATCCTGGTAAAATAGATCTTGCCCACAAACGGATCGGTGGCTACTTTAAAACATAAAGCAGTAAACGGGCTCTTATCATCAGCAACAACCTCTTCAAATTCACCGGTATCCGGGTTAGTGCCTTTTACCGCCGGAACATCAATAGGAGAAGGAAGATAATCCTTGACCGCGTCTAAAACTAACTGCACACCTTTATTCTTAAAAGCTGTTCCGCAAAGAACAGGCACAAATTTATTTGCAATACATGAACGGCGGATGGCTTTTTTCAATTCCTCGTTACTAATTGCCTTGCTCGCCAGATAATCTTCCATAATCAGATCATCTGCCTCAGCAACTTTCTCTATCAAAATTAAACGGTATTTCTCAAAATCCGCCAGCATATCTTCCGGAACTTCTTTTACTTCAAAATCCTTTCCCAGGTCATCTTTATAATGAACCAGTTTTTTGTCGACCAGGTCTATTACTCCGTTAAAAGCTGACTCTCTGCCTACAGGCAACTGGATAGCGGCAACATTAGCCCCTAATCTTTCATGCATCTGGGCTACTACAGCAAAAAAATCTGAACCTGTGCGGTCCATTTTATTTACAAAAGCAACCCGCGGTACACTATAACGGTCAGCCTGGCGCCATACGGTTTCTGACTGCGGTTCAACCCCGCCAACTCCGCAGAAAACAACCACGGCTCCGTCCAAAACTTTTAATGAACGCTCAACTTCAATAGTAAAATCAACGTGGCCGGGAGTATCAATCAGGTTAATAGTCACATCTTTCCAGGTACAGGTAGTGGCGGCTGCGGTAATAGTAATTCCTCTTTCCTGCTCCTGGACCATCCAATCCATGGTCGCAGCCCCATCATGCACCTCGCCGATTTTATAGTTTTTCCCCGTATAAAAAAGGATACGTTCGCTGGTTGTAGTCTTACCAGCATCTATATGGGCGATAATCCCGATATTCCTGATTTTTTCTAAAGGTATCTTTCTCATCTATTTTTATTTCCCTTAATATCCTGCTTATTGCAATACTGATCTTTTACCAGCGGAAATGCGCATACGCCTTATTTGACTCAGCCATCTTATGTGTATCATCCCTCTTCTTAATCGCTGAACCTTCGCCTTTATAGGCAGCGATAATTTCATCAGCCAGCTTCTCCTGCATTGGCTTGCCTTTTCTATTCTGGGCAAAATCCCTGATCCAGCGCAAAGCAATGGATGTGCCGCGCTCCTGCCTGACCTCTATAGGGACCTGATAGGTAGCTCCTCCGACCCTGCGCGGTTTTACCTCAAGGCGCGGGCGGGCATTATCCAATGCCTTATAAAAAACTTTTAAAATATCCTGTTCATTTAAATTCTTTTGGGCAATATCAAAAGCACTGTAAACTAACTTCTCAGCCACTGATTTTTTGCCTTCAACCATAACCATATTGATAAACTTAGCCACTATCTTACTGTTGAATTTAGGATCTGCTAAAATATTTTTTTCCTGCGCTTTTCTTCTTCTCATGATTTTTCCTTTATTTCGTTCTTAATTTTAGGCTGCCTTTGGTCTCTTTGCGCCGTATTTTGAACGCCCTCTTCTTCGCGCGTTAACACCGGAGGCATCCAGCGTACCCCTGACAATATGGTAGCGCACACCGGGCAAATCCTTGACCCTGCCGCCCCTGACTAAAACAATGGAGTGCTCCTGAAGATTATGCCCTTCTCCGGGGATATAAGCAGTAACCTCAATGCCTGTGGTAAGCCTGACCCTGGCGATCTTTCTTAAGGCGGAGTTGGGTTTCTTCGGCGTCATAGTACGCACCTGAAGACAAACCCCTCTTCTCTGCGGGCAGTTCTTTAAAGCAGGAGATTTACTTCTCTTTTTCTTGGAGATCCTTCCAAACCTGATTAACTGTGCAATTGTGGGCATAGATTATTCCTTTTCCTCTTTTTTCTCTTCTTTCTTTTCAACGCTGCTTTCAGCGCCTGTTTTTACTGCCTCTATATCGCGGTGGGCCCTGAATCCCGTACCTGCGGGAATAAGGTGGCCCACAATAACATTTTCTTTTAAACCAAACAACTCATCGCGTTTTCCGCTGGTTGCCGCCTCAGTCAGAACACGGGTAGTCTCCTGGAAACTGGCCGCAGAAATAAAGCTCTCAGTAGTAAGAGATGCTTTAGTTATACCTAAAAGTAGCGGAGTAGCCTGAGCGGGTTTGCCGCCTTTTTTAATTACCCGGGTATTTTCCTTCTGGAATACCCATTTATCTACCTGCTGAGTAGCCAGAAATTCCGTATCGCCCGGATCCTCAATCCTTACTTTCTTGAGCATCTGGCGGATAATTACTTCTATATGCTTATCGTTAATACGCACGCCCTGCAGACGATAAACCTCCTGAACTTCATTAACCAAATACTCCTGCAAGACTTTATCTCCGCAGACACTTAAAATATCCTGCAGAACCACCGGGCCATCGGTAAGCTGCTGGCCGGCGGAAACTTTATCGCCTTTATATACATTGGGATGCTTGCCATGAGGGATAATATATTCTCTGGACATCCCGGTAACAGACTTAACAATAATTACGCGCTGGTTTTTCTTAGTCTCGCCGAATTCCACAAATCCGTCAATTTCACTGATGACCGCCGGATCCTTGGGACGCCTGGCTTCAAAAAGTTCAGCCACACGCGGAAGGCCTCCGGTAATATCGCGGGTTTTAACCACGGTGCGCGGGATCTTCGCCAGAAGGTCTCCGCCGCCTACCCTCTCGCCGTCCTTAACAATAATATGGGCGCCGATAGGAATAGGATAAATGCCTAAAACTTCTTTTTTATCGTCAGTTATAACCACCTGCGGATGATATTCAGGTTTATGCTCAACAACTACGCGCTCAGTTAACTTTGTAACCGGGTTAACTTCATCGCGCATAGTGATATTCTCGCGCAAATCCTCAAAACGCACTATACCCCCAACTTCCGTAAGTACCGGCAGGGTATACGGGTCCCAACGTACAAAAACCACGCCCTTCTTGACCTCTTCTCCGTCAAGAATAGTAATGTAGGCACCCTGAGGAACAGGATAACGTTCAAGTTCACGGCCCTGGACATCATTAATACTGATCGCTCCATTCCTGTTTAAAGCTACATTTTCTTTATTTTTCAGCGTAACCCTTAAACTGTGATATTTAACTATACCGTCATTTTTAGATTTGACAAATGACTGCTCAATAGTCCTGGAGGCCGTACCTCCGATATGAAAGGTTCTCATGGTCAGCTGGGTACCAGGCTCCCCAATACTCTGGGCAGCGACAACACCGATAGCCTCGCCAAGCTCAATTAACCTTCCGGTAGAAAGGTTGCGGCCATAACATTTTGCGCAAACACCTCTTCCGGATTCACAAGTTAATACACTGCGGATACGTATCTTTTCAATCCCCAGTTTTTCTATTTGTTCAGCCTTTTCTTCGGTAATTTCATGGCCCTGCTCAACAATAATCTCGTCAGTAATAATATCAACTACGTTATCAAGGGCTACTCTTCCGATAATCCGGTCTTTAAGGCTAACCACCTCTTCATCGCCCTCAATGATTGCTGAAACCGTAATACCATTCAGCGTGCCGCAGTCTTCTTCGCAGACAATAACTTCCTGGGCCACATCTACAAGCCTGCGGGTAAGATATCCGGCATCAGCTGTCTTAAGAGCAGTATCAGCCAAACCCTTGCGGGCACCGTGAGTAGAGATAAAATACTCTAAAACATTCAGGCCTTCGCGGAAGTTAGCGGTAATCGGGTTCTCAATAATTTCACCGCTGGGCTTAGCCATCAACCCGCGCATACCGGCCAGCTGCCTGACCTGCAGACGCGAACCGCGGGCGCCTGAATCTGCCATCATAAAGATAGGGTTAAATGAATGCATACCCTTAAACAATAAATCCGAGATCTTGTCTGTTGTATGCGTCCAGATATCAATAACCTTAGATTTACGTTCGCTATCGGTAATTATACCCTTACGGTACTGATCCTCTACCTTAGCTACTTCTTCTTTTGATTCTTTCAGGACTTCCTGCTTCTCAACCGGCACAGTCATATCGTCTATGCCTATGGAAATCCCGCCTAAAGTACCCATCTCAAAACCCAAACGCTTAATATCATCCAATAATTTAATGGTTACACTATGGCCAAACCTCTTATAACAGCTCAGCACAATATCACTGACCCTGCCTTTATTTAACTCCCGGTTAACATACCCGAACTCAACAGGCAAAACCTGGTTGAATATTATACGGCCGACTGTAGTGGTAATCATTTGCCTTCCGGCGATAACATTCTTTTGGTCAAAATCATAGAGGGCGTCAACGCGGAATTTTATTTTAGCGTGCAGTTCCACAGCCTTGTCATCATAAGCTACCAATACTTCATCAGCGCTGGAGAACACCTTTCCTTCGCCTAAAGCGCCTGGCTTCTCTTTACTAAGATATGAGACACCAAGAATGATATCTTGAGTAGGAGAAATTACCGGGCGGCCATCAGCGGGAGAGAATATATTATTTATTGCCATAATCAGCACCTTGGTCTCTAACTGTGACTCCAGCGATAACGGCACATGTACGGCCATCTGGTCACCGTCAAAGTCTGCGTTAAAAGCGGTACAGACCAAGGGATGTATTTTTATTGATTTACCTTCAATTAATAACGGCTGGAAGGCCTGTATGCCTAAACGGTGCAAAGTAGGGGCACGGTTAAGCATAACCGGATGGTCTTTAATTACCTCGTCAAGAATATCCCAAACCTCTATCTTGCCGCGTTCAACCATCCTGCGGGCGCCTTTAATCGTATGCACAAAGCCTTTTTCTCTTAATTTCTTAATAATAAAAGGCTCAAATAACTCCAGGGCCATCTGTTTGGGGAGGCCGCACTCATGGAGCTTTAACTCCGGGCCGACGACAATAACTGAACGGCCGGAATAATCTACGCGCTTACCGAGAAGGTTCTGTCTGAACCTGCCCTGTTTTCCTTTAAGCATATCGGAAAGGGACTTTAACGGACGGTTATTGGCTCCGTTTACGGGTTTTCCATGGCGGCCGTTATCCAAAAGCGCATCCACTGCCTCCTGAAGCATGCGTTTTTCATTACGTATAATGATTTCAGGGGCGCTTAACTCCATTAATTTTCTCAGGCGGTTATTACGATTGATTACCCTGCGGTATAAATCATTCAAGTCGCTTGTAGCAAATCTTCCGCCCTCAAGCGGGACTAATGGGCGTAAATCCGGCGGGATCACCGGCAGGATACTTAAGATCATCCACTCCGGTTTATTTCCGCTTTTCTTAAAATCTTCAACGATCTTCAAACTTTTAATCGCCTTACGGTTGCTTAAAACATCCTTGGACTTCTCCAGGTCTTTTCTGAATTTACGGCAGACCGCATCTAAGTCCAGCTCTTTTAAAAGCTCAACTATAGCCTCAGCACCGATCTTGGCTTTAAAGTTTGTGCCATATTTACTCAATGCTTCCTGGTACTGTTCGTCGGTAAGCAGTTCTTTTTTCTTTAAAGGAGTGGTCCCCGGGTCAACAACCACATACTCCTCATAATAAATAATTCTTTCTAAATCCCTTAAGCCGATATCCAGCAATGCGCTCATCCGGCTGGGTACGGCTTTAAAAAACCATATATGTGTGACCGGGGTAGCTAAATCAATATGCCCCATGCGCTCACGCCGGACAGAAGAACGGTCAACGGTTACGCCGCAGCGGTCGCAGGTAATCCCCTTAAACTTGATACCTTTGTATTTACCGCAGTTACATTCCCAATCACGGACCGGGCCGAATATTTTCTCGCAAAATAACCCGTCTTTTTCCGGCTTTAACGTGCGGTAATTAATAGTTTCAGCTTTTTTGACCTCACCCTTAGACCAAACCTTGATTACCTGAGGGCTGGCGATCTTAATTGAAATACTGTCAAATGAGACGATTTCTTCCATTATTTAGCCTTTTCTGTTTTGATATCAAGGCATAAGCCTTGCAACTCTTTGATTAAAACATTAAATGACTCTGGGGTCCCATGGGTTAAACGCTGTTCACCCTTAACTATTGCTTCATAAATGCGCGTCCTTCCGCTTACATCATCGCTCTTAACAGTAAGCATTTCCTGCAAAGTAAATGCCGCGCCATATGCTTCAAGGGCCCAAACTTCCATTTCGCCTAACCTCTGGCCGCCGAATTGCGCTTTCCCACCCAACGGCTGCTGAGTAACCAAGGAATACGGTCCGATAGAACGGGCATGAATCTTTTCGTCAACCAAATGGATTAATTTCAGGATATACATATACCCGACAGTTACCTTCTGGTCAAATGGCTCGCCGCTATAACCGTCATAAAGTGTAATCTTACCGTCTTCAGGAAGGCCGGCTTTCTTCAACAATTCCTTAATTTCAACCTCTTTAGCGCTGTCGAATATAGGACAGCCCACATTCAAGCCCAATGCCTTTACTGCCCAGCCTAAATGGCATTCCAGAATCTGGCCTACATTCATACGCGAAGGAACGCCTAACGGATTTAACACAACATCTACCGGCGTACCATCAGGCATATATGGCATATTTTCTTCCGGGATAATCCTGGCGACAACACCCTTGTTACCATGGCGTCCGGCGAGTTTATCCCCCTCAGAAAGCTTGCGCTTTGTGGCGATATAAACCACGACCCTCTTTAAAATACCTGTGGGTAATTCATCCCCGCGGCGCACTTTTTCAATCTCCTGCTCTTCTTCTGCCAATAACTCCTGGACCTGCTCATCAAAAGAAGCCGCTAAAATCTTGGCCTCGTCATTATCACTAAAATCGTATTTCTCTACCTTCTTTTTATCTATACCTAAAACCTGGGCTAAACGCACGGTTTTTTCAATCTGCAGAAACTCAATCTCCTGTTTATAGTAAGCCTTGAGTTCGCGGATTTTTGCTAATTCTTTTGTCTTCTCTTCTTTAGTCTTGCGGCCGCGGTCTTTACGCTGAAAGACATGCACGTCAATAACTACTCCTTCAACTCCCGGAGGAACAACCAAAGAAGTATCCCGGACATCCCCGGCCTTCTCGCCGAAAATAGCCCGCAGCAATCTTTCTTCAGGGCTTGGCTCAGAATCAGTTTTAGGAGTAATTTTACCGACCAGGATATCCCCGGCGTTTACTTCCGCGCCAACTCGGATAATCCCGTCTTCGTCTAAATTCTTTAAGGCTTCCTCGCTTACGTTAGGGATATCCCGGGTAATTTCCTCATTACCCAGCCTGGTTTCAGCAGCCTCAATCTCAAATTCTTCAATATGAATAGAGGTAAATGTATCTTCTTTGATTAATTTCTCGCTGATAAGAATGGCGTCTTCAAAGTTATACCCTCTCCATGGCATAAAAGCCACCAGGACATTCTTGCCTAAAGCCAGCTCTCCATTTTTAGTAGCAATTCCATCAGCAATTGCCTGGCCAGCTTCAACCCGGTCGCCTAATTGTACCAGAGGCCTTTGATTAATAGAAGTGTCGGCGTTAGTACGCAAGAATTTCTTTAAATGGTAAATCTTTTTGCCTACAGTAATTGATGAAGCATCAACGCTGGTAACCTTGCCTGGCTCTTCGGCAATAACCACCGTGCCGGAATCCTGGGCCACTTTAGCCTCCATATCAGTACCAACTAAAGGAGACTCTGTAATCATTAGAGGCACAGCCTGTCTTTGCATATTTGAACCCATCAGCGCACGGTTGGCATCATCGTGCTCAAGGAAAGGAATTAATGCTGCGGCGACAGAAACCAGCTGCTTAGCGGAAACATCCATATACTGGACATCTTTGGCTAGAACCTTAGGAAAATCTTCTCTATAGCGGCAGGTAACAAACTTATCTACAAATCTGCCTTCGCTGTCTAAAGCAACATCAGCCTGGGCGATAATCTTATCTTCTTCAATATCCGCGGTTAAATATTCAAACTTCTTAGTCACCCGCCCATCTTCTACCTTACGGTACGGGGTTTCAATTAGACCTAAAGAGTTAATCCTTGCAAAACAACTTAGAGAAGCGATTAACCCGATATTCGGGCCTTCAGGAGTCTCAATAGGACAGACCCTACCATAATGCGAAGGGTGGATATCTCTGACTTCAAAACCTGCTCTTTCTCTTGAAAGTCCTCCCGGGCCTAAAGCACTCAAGCGGCGCTTATGGGTCATCTCTGCCAGAGGGTTAATCTGGTCCATAAACTGAGACAACTGGCTGCGGCCGAAGAAATCCCTGATCTGATTGCTTAAAAGTTTAGAATTAATCAGATAGTGCACATTCAAATTATCAAACTCGCCTAAAATACTCAACCTTTCCTTGATTGAACGCTCAACCCTGGAAAGGCCGATACGCACCTGATTCTGCACTAATTCCCCAACGCTCTTAACCCGGCGGTTTCCTAAATGGTCAATATCATCGATTTTTCCTTCGCCGGAATTCAACTTAATTAAATATTCAATTACCTTAATTACAGTATCAGAATCAAGTATTCTTTTTTCTAAAGATACATCCATGTCTAGTTTACGGTTAAGGATAAAACGGCCGGCCCTCTCTAAATCATATCTGGCAGGGTCAAAAAATAGTCTATAGAACAAGCCTTCCGCAGCCTCTTTAGTAACCGGCTCAGTAGGGCGCATCTTGCGGTAAAAATCAAGATATGCCTCTTCTTTATTCTTGGTGTAATCTTTCTTTAAAGTATTGATAATCTCGGGATGCTCCTTTCCAAAAGCAGCAAAGATCTGGCTGTCTTCGGAAAAACCAAGAATCCTCAGGATTTGCGTTGCGGGGAAATTTCTACGGCGGTCAACGTATGCGGTAATTGTCTCAGTAAGGTCATACTTAAATTCCAACCAGGCGCCGCGGTAAGGGATAACCCGGCCGTAAAAAATCTTCTTACCCGTTGGATGCAGCTCTTCCTCAAAAGATACACCAGGAGAACGCTGCAACTGGCTGACCACTACACGCTCATCACCGTTTATAATAAATGTTCCAGTCTCGGTCATTAAAGGAATTTCGCCGAAATAGGCATCCTGCTCTTTTGTTTCCTTGGGAGTAGTTAAGCGGAATTTTACCTTTAACGGAGAGGCATAAGTTAACGAACGGTTCTTGGATTCGCTTATCGTGTACTTAGGTTTACCTAAAGAATAGCTGATAAAATCTAATTTTACCGAGCGGTCAGGGCTTTCTATAGGGAAGATTTCTCCAAAAACCTCCTGCAACCCCTGGTTCTTTCTTTCATCCGCAGAAATATCCATCTGCAGGAATTCACGATAAGTATCAAGCTGTACATCCAGAAGATTAGGTAAATCGTAAACTTCTTTTATCTTAGCAAAGCTTTTACGTTTATTCATAATCCCTTATGGCTAGATTCAGCCTAGTTTTAGTTACTTAGGTTTACTTAAACTTACTTAGATTTAATTAAACTTACTTTAATTCTACAGTTGCACCAGCTGCTTCTAATTTCTTTTTAATTTCAGCGGCTTCATCTTTAGTAGCGCCTTCCTTGATTGGCTTAGGAGCAGCATCTACTAAATCCTTGGCTTCTTTCAAACCCAGGTTGGTGATAGTGCGGACTTCTTTAATTACCGCGATTTTATTTGCGCCGGCATTCGCCAACACAACCGTAAATACGCTTTTCTCTTCTGCGGCAGCAGCTGGAGCAGCAGCTCCGGCAGCTGGAGCAGCAGCCATAGGCATATTAGCGCTTACGCCAAACTTTTCTTCCAAAGCCTTAACTAAGTCCGAGAGCTCTAAAACACTCATCGTCTCTATAGACTTGATTAACTCTTCCAATTTTGCAGTTGCCATTTCTTCCTCCTTGTGTAGAAACACACACCGGCGCAATTCCGATTAGCTCCGGGTGCTTTTGTTATTTTGATTTACCCTGTCTGATTTGATCTAAACAGTAAACGAATTTCTTTAAAGTCTGATTTAAAACAACAACTAACTTTACAACCGGCGCGTTTAATGCGCAGACTACCTGAGCCCTGAGCACATCCTTAGACGGAAGCTTACTCATGGTTTCTATATCTTTTGAAGTTAATATCTTCTCCTCAAGAAGGCCCCCCTCTAATACAAGCTTTTCATGGTCTTTACGGAAATCACACAAAATCTTAGAGGTTCCTACAGGCTCATCTTTAAAGAAAATCAAACCACAGGGCGATTCAATGGCTTTAATCAGGTCATTTAAACCCAGGTCTTTCATTGCCCTTCTGGCTGTGCTGTTTTTAACAACAAAAAGGTCTGAACCGGTAGCCTTAAGGGTCTTTCTAAGCCCGCTCATATCAGGGCTGGCTACTCCGGAG